>Ga0247765_1000664_pt1 | contig 24381 bp, 15 predicted proteins | sample UWRJL106311C6_FD_179949 | JGI IMG/M metagenome (GOLD analysis project Ga0247765, IMG submission 179949) | Plant litter microbial communities from Arlington Agricultural Research Station in Wisconsin, United States - UWRJ-L106-311C-6 | ecosystem: Environmental > Terrestrial > Plant litter >... | reverse complement strand
AAATTTGGTGGGATTTGGGCCAAAAACCTGGGTGTGGTGATGAAAAGAAATGTGGTGGTTGTCTTTTGGGTCTGCAGATCGCAATGTCCGGAAAGTGGGTCGTCCGGTTTGGGGGTCGCGACCTCTAGTTGTTGCGCACATTGGTATCGTTGGCGCGCACATCACGACGTTGAGAGTGTGGGGATGGCTGCATGTTTGGCGTGGATTCATTGTGCGCCGGGTAGAAACGTCAGCAGTGGGAATGTGCCAGGCCTGGGACAAGTTGGTGTATGCTGTCAAGATGTTTTCTTCCCCTAAAGCCTATCAAGTGGTCTGATGGCTCTTTTTAACAGTACCTGCCTACGTACATATAGGTAGGTACCTAGGTAAGCAGGAGGGTGGATACATGTAGATGGCGAGGATGCACGTGCATGGATCTTGGACCTCAAATCAGGGAATGATTCCCACATTCCTGTTCCATTTGCCAAGAAAAGCCGAGATGCTCCTCAACTTCTGAACATGTGACTGGTATGTAGGTAGGTAGCTTCCAGGTAAAATCCACTAGAGATGACTGCTGGATCCAGCTATCTGCAGTCAGCGCGGCCAAATCCGGTCAGATCCGGGGCACTTGTATCCAGGTTAGTAAGTAACAGCTTGAGAGAAAGGCTGCAGAATTGCTGTTGCAGCGTATATAGCCTGGCTGGTGGGCATATATTGTAAGCGTGCCATCACGGCTTAGAAAAGAAGCAGTACGGCGTGCAGGCGAACGATTGGTAGGCTTTAATGTTATGGATCGATTGCCTCTTGCCGTCAAGTCGTCATGATTTTATGATGCCATCAAATCCAAAGTTGCGACTGCTGCGGTGAAAGCCAGGACTGCTCACAAACGCGCCGAACAACATGACCCAAAGCAGATTCCCCTTGCAGGCCTTACCGCTGCCAGCATATCGTCACCGTCTGCCCTGAAGCCATCATGACGCAAAGTTGCCAAATTGCCACGGGACACGCTCGAGACTGGATTGGTCTGGAATTAAAGGCTTCACAATCGTTCGATCACGGCCTTTGCCGTTAATAAATGAGGCCTGGACCGGTCCAGCCTTCAATGTCACCATGGCCACTGTGCTGTGAACCCGGCGTCCATCACAAACATAGGCCTCTGAGGAATAGTGAGGACGTCCAAAAGGGAGAATTCTCGGCGTCGTGGGGGGGTAGCCAAAAAACTCTTTTTGCCTCTTTTATTTTATTTTATTTTTTCCGTACCAGGCAGTCAACCCGCCGTTCCTATTGTCAATTCCCCGAATTGTTATTGTTGCCAGACTGCACGATCAGAAGGTCCTGCGGCCCGTCGTCAGCAGACATGACGGTTAAGCCCGCCCATTGCCGCCACTTTGGATATAACCGAGTTGGTAAGTGACTGATCCTCGGTGGTGCGGGATGGTGCATGTCTCACCAGAGCTGGAACGCCTCCGGTGTGACACCGGACGGATCATCCCGCCATCTCTTGCCTACCTAATATTGTTCTCTGCGGACATTCGCTTTGCCGTCGCTCTGGACATGACCAAGGAAGAAAGACTGACTGATTGCCTCGCAAGAAAAAAAGAAAGCCCAGTCAATCACCTAGGGCCAAGATGCAGGATTGAGGGCAACTGCCCCGCCACTGGGGCCGATCAGATCAGACAGACTGGAAGCTTGTAAGTGATTGAGACAAGGGAAACAAGATCAAGAGCGGTGCCGTCAGGTGTGCGCTCAAGCCATGTCGTGACTTGACCATCAGGATTCACATCAAAGAGCCTGGTATTCCTGTGATCAGAGGGAGGGTCTGCTCGTGTGTGGGTTGGATCGCTTTATTTATCGTCTAGCAAAGCCATCGAATGCCAAGTCCCCGAATTTGCAGAAACTGAGCGTTTGCGCCCAGTCCAGTTAACAAAAGCAAACAAGATAGTAGGAAGTTTTCTTCTTCTAGGTACCTTAGCTACCGAGGTAGGTAGTTTTTTTACCTCGGTTCCATTCTAACAAACCTCCAGTCATTTCATGTCATTACATATTAATATGTGCCCACCATCAATTCCATGACTAATATTTGACCACACAACAAATCCCAATCTATCCCCTCTCTCTCTGCGGAGAGTATCACCCGCACTGGTGCGGTTGAAAATCCCCCTCCCAATCCACCGGATCCGGCGCTGGAATCTCCTCCTCCCCCTCCCCCTCCCAATAAGCCTCCCAAGCCAATTTGTTCCGGATCTCGGCCAAGGTCTGGGAGCCGAATCCCGCTTGGGAAATCCACTCGGCGTTGTAGCAGCCGAGGGGGGGGCTATGGGCGTGGAAAACCAGCTGTGTTGTGATTAGATGCGGCGTGGCTAGGTCGCCCAGTAAAGGAATGATGGAGTTGGCTGCTGCGTTGGCGAGTTCGGCAGCAATTTGCGATGGGCATGGTAGTGCGACGAGACTGATTCTCTCTTGGTCGTCAGAGAGTCTCCACCAGGCGGACTGACGATGCATCAACGGATCGAGAATATCGTGTAGACGAGCCAAAGCGTGACATGGCAAGAGGAATTTCTGGACAATCTTTTCAACAAGACGGCGTTGGACCCGTAGGGCGGGTATCAGTTGTCTTTCAAGATGGTGGGTGGCTCGGTCCAAGATGCGAGCTGACTCGGCGGTGAAGGCGCGGACCAGCTCCTGTTTTTCATTTTCGCCTCTTAAATTTTTCTTTTTTTCTTTCGTCATCATGGCCAAGCGGTTCCGAACTTGAGCGATGCGATGGACTAGTTCGCCAAGTTCGCGCTCAATGACGCACAACATGCTATGCACGACCAGTTCGAACAAACCGGGCATACCGGTGTACAGGTAGTCCGTATCCGGAGAGGGGACGACGCAATGACCCTGGGCGACACGATCCAAGACCGAAACGTTTTGACAAAGTTCGTCGACCAGGGGCCAGGATGAGGCGAGAGATGAGTTGAGAGCGTGCATGATCCGGGTGGTTTTTGGCGACAAGGCGAGACGGGGGAGCATGTGGTCAAGAGTTATCCCGTGAGGATGGTGAAACATGTTGTTGAGACCCTCACCCAAAACGGCCTCTTCTTTGCCAACACAACCGCCACGTTCATCATCGACGTTAGCGATATCCCGACTGAGATGATACAGAGACTCGACTAATCCCTGAATATGGTGATGAGGAAAGGGCCCTGGCCACCAATGAACAAAGTTTGCGCGAAAACACGCATCCCGCAGGCCTTCTCCTCCCCTCGGCGACAAGAAGGCCTCGGGGGCAATTGCAGTCAACAACTCTTGCCTCTCCATCTCGGGGTGGTGCTCCAAGCTAACGTTGATCATTCCAGCCGTGATTCGGCGCATATACATGGCCAAATCCCAAGCCGCCTCCACCGTCAAGGTCATGTTCACGGTGCCGTTTCCCAGGGCGTGGGCGCGAAAAAGGTCGCTTCCTACACCGGTGCCGGACAATATGAAGGCGGGGGGTTTGTAATAGATGCTCTTGTCCAGGACGAGTCGTGTATTGTCGGGGTCCGAGTTCAAGTTGTCACCCAGCACCGACGCATTAGAGGCTAGCGTGTAGCTTTTGACCATGTCCACGAACAAGTCCGCCACGGGGACTAGCCTGGTTGACACATATAGCGTCTTGCTTTTGTTGTTGTTGTTATTCACGGTGGCCGTGGTGACATTGACGCTGATAAAGCCGAAATCTGGTTGTTTGCTTGTCGACATGGACTCGGGAAATGTCCAGGGCTGGCAATAGGAAGGAGAGGCGGAATGAAGCCAGAGAAGAATCAGGACGCTGAGCAACACGACCAAAATACTGTTGAGCCATTTCCATTTGTCCATGTAATTGTTGTAGTCGTCGCCGATGGATATGTCGCTGTCACTGTCACTGTCACTTTCGTTGTTGCTGTGACTGTCGCTATCGCTGTGGCTGTCGTAATCCTCATTGTCGCTGTCGAAAAATGCATCGGTCTTGCTGCCGTTCCTGCCGCTATTATCACCAGTCAGCGCTCATGTCATGTTCAAGGTCGAGGTGCCTAACCGGCGAGCATTCCGCTTCTTCTGCTTGCCATGTGGTGTCATGGGCAATGGGCGACCAGCGCGCGTGTCCACAACCCCAGGGCGACTGTTGCCCACGACGGTCTGAGCGGGGTTGAAGTTGTCGGGCTTCCTCTTTTTTGCCATGGGCCATCGGCGACCAGATTGTATTTCCGGGTGCAACATGCTCTCAAGAACGCTCAAGTTGTGGCTCGTCATGTTTTTTTGCGATTGGGGGGGGCCAGATTGCGCGCTGTCAGGAGTGTCATCCAGGATGCCGTCTGGGATACCGCCCGAGGGGTCGTCCGGAAGGGACGAGTGCTTGCGGCTTTGCCTCTTCGTGTTTCGCCGTGGCATGGTTGTTCTGTCATAATCTGTTACTATACTGGTAAATACACTAGATAATCTGCAGTTGACTTGCCTATGTGGTGCGCTTGGTGTTGGGTTGGGCTTTAAGTGTGGACAGGTGATCTCTGTTCGTCAAGTTCGCGGGAGCATGGTGAAAAGAAAATAGTGCAAAGCGGGATCCCAAGTGACCAGCACACAAGCTCGTGGGACAACAAAGAAGACAGTTGGAAACTGTGGGTGCAGGTCCCCAAAACAGCAAACAAAGAATCCAGGCCTACGTCATCCCATCACACACAGACTTGACAGTCTGGGTCTCGTCCACTGCACAGAAAACACACAGTAAATGTTGTCAGAAAGTTCTGCGTGGACCAAGCTGATACAACTAGGCGGTTCCATTCATGACAAATCTTTTTCCTTTCAGAGTCCGGGATTGACAAGTTTCCACATGCAACGTGAAAATTGTGCACGCCAAGAGAATGACATTGAACGCACCACAAAAACAGGGGCCCAAACATGTGCTGTGCTGTGCTGTGCTGTGCTGGACTGTTCTGGCTGGGGGCGGTGCCGTGTTGAGGTGCCGCGAGACAAAGAATACAGTCCCTGACAGACAGAACCCTGGTCAACAAATCGCCCCTGAACTACCCCCCAACCCCACCGCCCAGCCTAACCCCCCCCTCCGCATCTCCCCACACAAGTCGTCAAAGACGTATTCCAGACGGGATCGCCGGTGTTGCAAGGCCTGCAGCTCTTTGCTCACAGCCGCTGCTAACCCTGGGGCCGACGCTGAGACCAAGACCTGCCGCTGCAATTGCCGGAGCGATATCGCCAGACCGAGCTCATCAAGCTGGTTGAGAACCTTTTGGTAAGTGACAATGATCTGAATCGTAAGTGACGAATCACTTTTTTTTCCCTCCTCCTCCTCCTCTTGGACGTCCATCTCACTGTCGTGGTCTGATTCACTGTCATAGCCATGGCTGTCATTTGCCATCTTGAGCTGCTGCTGGCGTTTTTGTTGATGTTGTCGTTGCTGTTGTTGCATGCCTGTGGTGTTTTGTGTTCGGTTGCCGCTGTTGAAGTTGGCAATGGTAATGGTGTCATCACTGTCGTTGTCGCTGCTGCAGTTGCTGTCATTGTCACCGTTGCCGTCGCCACCCCTGTCGCTGTCGCCGTCACCCCCCAAACTCGTCGTCTCCCCAATCTCACCACCTTCATCGCCATGGGTAACCAAGACACATTTTCCATTCCAATCCGGCCTAGACCATTCCCTCACCACATTATCCGGCCAAATATACTCGCGACATTCTTTCTCATCGTTCCACACCTCCTTGAGATTCAACTCGATAGCTACACATCTTAATCGATATTGCAAAGCCCCCAAGATCCTTTTCCGTAAAGCCCTTCGTTGTTGGACAGTTGGGATACGCTCCAGCTCGATACCTAGACCGGTTTTCCACCAGAGTGCGTAGTTGGGCATCATTATCAAGCGTGTCGGCATGGGCGCGGGTGCGGGCCAAATGGGCCAAAAAGGCGAGACGATCCGCGGGGGTCCACGAGATGCGCGCCCGCGGGTTGGTGACGAGTTCGGCGGTAAAACGGTTGCGGATCTTTGTGATTTTGCCCTTGTCGTCCACGTCCATGGTTTTGAAGCTGGGCATTTTCGATCTCTCCTCACATGTAATACATGTAGTTGACCGTGTCCGGTCATTGAACATACATACCTACCTACCTTACTTGGGTGCCCAGACTGGACTCTGATGGAGTGGAATTTAAACCCCATTTTGAGTTGCTTGTCACCGCCATTTTGTTGTACTTGCAAAGAAATCCAATACCGGTCGGCCCCTATTTTCTCTGCAACAGCATCAGGCTCAGTCTAGTCTTTGTCCAGTCTGTAAAGCAGCGCAGCTCAACCCGTCCGCCTCAACTGAGTTTACCCAGCACCCTCCTGAGTTTGTATTCTTTTTTTGTTGCTATTGTTGTTGCTGTTTCATGTTTATGGATTGTTGTCGAACCTCACCGATCCAAGTTGCATTGCACAATTTCCCAAGTCCAACATCAAACCCATCCCAGCATGTCCATCCACTTCCGCTCTCTCTCGCATCCTCCACGTGCAACAAAATTGAACTGTAAATCCCCCAAACTATCCCTCGACTTAACTTTGGTTTGATCACATTTTTTTTTTTCTCTCTGTTCGTCACCAGGAACTCCATCACCAAACCAACAGCAAAATCATGGACTCGGCTCCGCCTCAACCCCTCAACGCCAAAGAGCTCGAGTACGTACGCTACCAGCTCCTCCCGCTGGTCTCTCAGGGACTTGATCTGGATACGATATCAAAAAGCGACATGGCCTTACTCCAGCGGTATCAGACACTGAATTTTGAGTCAGAGTCCGAGTCCGAGTTTGAGAATTATGAAGGTAGAGATGGGAATGGACATGACGTCTGGTCGGATCAGAGCTCCTTACCGAGCGATAAGCTGGAAGTGGCCAGCTCCGTCAATGTTCGTAACTTTGCGAGGACTGAACATTTGTGGCAAGCATTTGAGCGGGAAATGCGAGAGGAGAAACGGCAGCAGCAGCTGCGACAGAAGAAGAATGCGACTTTTTGTAGGTTCCTCTCTCTCTCTTTTTTTTTCCTCCTGGACTGACATTTTTCTTGTCAGTCGGACCATTTTCTGCCGCGATTCGTCCCGGCCAGTCGGCGCAATCACCAGCCACCTCGGTTATCATGCCTCCTCCTCAAGCAGCAGCGGCAGCAACAGCACCCCGTTTGCCCGGTAGTTTTGACAACCTGTCGCTTTCTTCCCGGTCCTTGGCCTTAACCCCTCCCCTCCGAAGCCGCCAAGACAACGTCCCTGTCGCCGCCGACCCATTCATGTTCCGGAACCGAGACTTTGAGATGAGCACCAACAACAAGATGAACATGAACATGAACACAAACAAAAACCCCCTCCGGCGATTCAACGTACCCCGTCCCCGACACTCCAATTTTTCCGAACCTGAATGGCGTCAACTTTGTGAACAGCTAGAATCCCTTTTACAGCAGGAAGAAGCCGCCCTACAGAACTTGCGCGACGTGCAGTCGGCTTTGCGAGAAATTGGCTTCACCATGGCCCTGCGAGGGGTGAGGATTCCTTCATGTTCGGTTGAACGGGATGGGGATAGTGACCTGAAAAAGTCGGCGCGCGAGGCTGAGAATGAATTAGCGTTGTTGTCACTAAAACCGGCAACACAGCCGATGGAGACGAATAAAAACAGGAAAAATGTAAATTCCCGGCGAGGTGGACAGAAACCGTCGCCGTCGCATGTGCAGTCATCACAATCCGGCGGTGGTGGTGGAGATGCTGTTACAAAAAGAGGAGCCGAGACGGGCGAACAGCGTCGGGCAAAATGGTAGTCACCATTCCACAAAGTACATGTAAGGTATTGATCTTGTATACATTGGCACGGCATTTATGAGCATCAGCATGAGCAGCCATGTTTACTCTCAGAGTGCGAAACGTCCTGTCGTCAATCCGACCAGCTCCAATTTTTAGCACCACTGCACAGTGAAGAATAGACTGTCACAGTGCGTCCCTGCCCTGGTGTCGACGTGCTGCCATTGCACTCTCGCGTCCCTTGCACGTGGGGGTCTCGAGAACAGCGATAGAAAACACCTGAAAACGGCATATTACCTTGGAGAATTGGCGCGCATTATCGCAATTGATTTTGATTTGTATTCAACCCCGTTGGAAGAGGTGCGATGGAAAGTTGGCGCTTTCGTAGTGCGATGGCTTGCTTGCGCCCGCGCGCCACAAAAAATCTGAGATCCACTTTGACAGCCTCGCAGCCTCGCCTGCCCCACCATCCTCACCGCCCAGCTTTCTGCCAGCACGCAATCCTCTGCCTGAACTTGCCATGACCACTCTGCAAAGAAACCAGATTCTCACTCTGGTGGGCCGTCGTCGTCGGCACACAGCAGAGCCTCACCGAGTCACGATCGACTTGACGCGCCAATTCCACGCGTCAGATCTGACCAATCATGGAACATGGTTTTGATTCAGTTTGCATGAGATTTGACTGCAGAAATGGAAGAATTGGCTTTGCATCGCTGGCATGATGGTGGTGGTCATGGCAGAAAAGATGGGCGGTGAGAGGCGCCAGACGGGGCAAGGCTGGTGCGCAGCTGTCAACGTGGGGTTTTTTCCCTCCCTTGTTGGGGGTGCATTTTCTCCTGTTCAAAGAAACATGGTTTTTTTTTTTTCAGCAGTTTCCCTCCAGCATATCCATCCAGCCTCTCATCAACCCCCCATAACACCTCCAACAATTAAATACACATGTCCACCACCAAAGTCCTCAGCCCATCCAATCCACAATCCACTCTTTAAACGTCTGCTTGAAACATTCCTGGAATTCGGCCTGGGCCGCGGGCGCGTGTTTCTCGGCTTTCCAAAGCAAATCCTGCATACCCACATTTGGCCAGGTATTAATACATATGGCATTATGCACGGCCCGAACTCGCGGCCACAAACATTTGCGAGGACCCGGTAGCTTGGTCATGCGACGCAACGCGGGGAGGACATGATCGACGTAGAAGATCCGAAAAGACGCATTCCCCACAAGGTAGGCGGAGGCGATGACGGCGTCGCGAAACTCGACTTCGAAATCCGTGATTTGATCAGCATGATAAAAGTAATCATCTTTTTCTCTGCGGCTGCGGACAAACGCATTCAGGTCACCAAGCATACGATTCGCCTGGTCGTGCGTTGCCATCTTGGCCTCCTGGATCCATTTCGCCGTAGTGACTTGGGGTCCTTTAAAGGGCGGCGCATCCGGATCGAGTCCCATAAAGGAAAACACATCAACGGGAGAATCAATGGAGAAGGCGCGTCGTTGAAGATAGCCTTGGGCGCTGCAAACCGCCTTGAGCCGCGGGTCTGTGCCGTTCAAGACGGAAAATGTCGCGTTCGAGTGTCGGTAGAAGTCGGCAGACAAGGTGATGACGGCGGGGTAAAAGGCTCCGAGCGACAAGACCAGCGGGCCAGCAAGGGCATATGCCAGTCTAAGAGTGTGAGAGGAGGACGAGAGAGAGGGAAAGGATAAACTTACAGAGGTAGCGCCAACATGGCGGCGAGAGCGTTTGCTTGAAGTTGAGCCAGAATCCAGTCGGGATGGGATGAAGGTGAAGGGAAAACTGGAGAGGGGGGGAAGAAAATGGTTGTCAGAAAGGGAAATGCGATAGCCCAGGGAAGCTCGTTTTGAACCTTGCATCCAAAACCTGACGACCAAAAGAGAGTGTGTGGATTCCAGGGAAGAAACAAAAACCGTTGTCTCAACGGATCTTTTTTCTTTGGGAGGACCGGAGGCCTGGTTGAATAGCAAGTCGCCGTCGTGTTATAGCTGCTGTGGGCTGTCTGGACTGTGTTGGCCTGAAACCTTTGTCCTTTGTCTGGAATATCTGTCGTTTCGCCGAGAGCGGAATGGCAGCCCCCCGATAGCCCCCCTGACAGTGTTTGTCCTGTCAGTAAAAAAGCAGCTGGTCGCATGTCAAATATGATAGATCAAACCGCTGCTCGCACAGCTTCATGTCATGGGGGGTTTCGGAGTCGCCGTCTCCCAGGGACTGGAAGGGATCGGAACCAACTGACTTGGAATGAACCTTCAATGTTCACATTGATCCTCTCTCATCTCTCCATTGCATGTATATAAAGACCAAATCTCCAAGTAGTAGCTAGAAACATGTCATTTCTTCCGGTGCATATCTTTCCAGTGCACACATCATTTCAGTGCACATGATTCTCTGCACATTTTTCTAAATCACACAATTCAAGTCTTGTCGTGCACCATGGACCACAACGCCTTGATTAGACTTGCGCGGCAAGAGAGAGACCGCCGCCGTCGCGAGGAACGCAGGGAAGAGCGAGCTAGGGATCAGGTAAGTCAAGTTTACGTCCAGTCCAGTCGTATGTATGTCCAACATGTACTGATACATGAATGAACAGCGCGAGCAGAGCCCTGCACATACCTCACAGGCACCCACCACCTCTCCGCACCCTGACACCAACATAAACACCGAACAAGCGGTCGTCCCGTATTCGTCGTGGAACATCACGTTTAACCAGAATGCCCCCCTCACCTTGGGTGGAGCCCCTGGTGACCCTGGCAATGCCGGGGTTAACAACCATCACCACCATCACCACAGCAATCACAACCACAACTACAACGACGAGAACAACAACCACAACATGAGCATGCATATGAACATGCACGGCGGCTCGACGGGGCGGGTCATTGAACTTGATGACCAAGCCGAGGAAATCACCAACCCAGGAGGTTACCAAGATGAACAAGTTGAAGAAGATGGCGACGTACGGCAAGTCAGATTGGTAAAACATATATTCAGTGGCTCAAAGTTTGTCATCAAAGTCGGGCTACTTCTCCTACGTACACTGTACGGCATCGCCACGGCCCCTCTGATATCCAGCCTCATGTCATGGGTTTTGGGCTTCATGATTTGTGCTGGAATTTTGGGATTGCTCATCCTGTCGGCTTCGCAGTTTCTCTCGCAAACCTTGGCCGCCCAGGTCATGGCCACAGGCTACGGCTGGTTGAAGCCTTTGTTTGCCGGGTTTTCCTGGACTTGGCAGACCACAACCTCGGCTACCTGTGCGGTGATGGGATCCGCCGGCTCGGCAGGGTCGGCTGTCATTTCCGCTGTTGTCTCGGCGGCGCCAGCGCTTCCTTACCTGGTTCAGGTGGTAGAGGCTTTTCGACCCGCTGTTGACGGCAACATTGTTTTTGTCGCAAACTACCTCGATGCCAAAGCTCAGGAAATCCTCGCTGCCGCTTCCGAAGGGACCACTTTGGCGGCGAAGGCTTTTGGACCTAACCAGATGGACAAGAATGTCCTTGAACGCGATTGGACGGCCATTGCAGAAAAAGCAGCCAAAGACGCGGAACGTATCCACGAGGTGCTGTATTCGTCTATTGAATACGAGACTTCGCAGTTGTTTTTTATCAAGCACGTGGCGCGGGATATCATTCAGGATCTAACGGACATGTATGGTGATGGTGATGAAAAAGAGAGAAAAGCCCATCTGGCGACGATGACGACGACGACGACGACAACAGAGCATGAGGTGCCAACTGCCACTTCAAAAAAGACGGCGCTTCTTTCGCATATCTCCAAACTGCTGTTCGATTCCGAACCCTCCATCCCAGAACGGCTACAACAAGCCCTAGAAGAGATGGTTTCTCTGACAGTGTTGGCAAACCACACGCGAGCCAACTTTGTGGTAGTTTCCCGTCATTTACTCAAGGAACTGTCTGTCACGCTAGAAATTCAATCCGGAGGAGGAGAGACAAAACGGCCCGACCATGTATTCGAACAAGGGATTGCAAATCTCGACCAAGCGTTTGTGGAAGCGGGTGGTGGTGGTGATGTAGGCTGGGACTGGACTTTTCCTTCTGAACAGAACCGGCTAACTCCCAACAAACACAACATGCATCCCGCCTACGATTACACACAGGTTCTCACCTCAGTGGAAGACGCCAATTTCGTTGAGAATCTCCATCTCGGCCGTGCCGCGGGGGAGTTACTCACGGGATCCCTCACCGATGCGCGCCATCGATTACTAGAACAATATCGTATCGTAGACCGGGATCACCAATGGTTGGAGGGACAGCTTTCTTCGTTGAAAGTGTACCAGGCTCGCGTGGATAAGAATAAAAGCGCCAAAAGAACGGCGAGGGATCTTCTGTATATTGCGAGGTTTTTGGTCGAATTTGTGGAGCGGTTTGAACGACGGCTTGAGGAGGATTACTTTACGAGGGAGTGACCTCAAGGGCATGGTGTTTATGTGACATGTATATAAACAGTTTATTAAGTAATACATGTATTTATGTTGTTCGTATTTGCAAAAGACAGGTCGGCAGGCCTCAATCATTGTAATAATGCCGCTGCCATACTGATAGAGCCTTGAGACCAGACGTGGCAGAGCTGTCACCAGCAAAACCCTGGGGTACAGATCCGGTAAAAAGTTACCTGGCCTTTTCCGTAGTGCAGATATCATTATCGTGTCTACCCTAAATATCCTCGTGGCTTTATTAGCTCCAGCCATACCTAGTAGTCATAGTGGTGTTTGTACGCCGCTGAATTGGTATATCCGTAGTACTGTCCCTGTTTGTATGATGACTCTTGACATCTGAGACATAGATTGGCGCCACGAAGGATGGCCTAGTCTACCAAGACGTTGCAAAGGGCTATGAACAAGTCAAGCAATGTAAAGGGCCGAGGACGGTTAGCATATACATTCATATTCCACTTTTCAACATGATCGGATTTGCTCATCGTTTGCAAATTCACCGGAGGAGATTGGGCCTATAGGTTAATAAGATTCCAGGCGGGGTGTGAGCTCAACCCAACAGATGGCGTTGAGACCAAGTTGATTGATCTGTTCCCTATCCAGGTCTAGCTTTGGTTAGCCCGCGCCACCGCCGTCTCATGGGCCATATCTTGAGGACCTCTCTCAAAACTTACTAGATACCCAGAGCCCCTGAACCCCTTTCTTTCTAACAGGGACCCCCTTCTTTTTCAGCTTACTCAGGCTGACACCCTGAAAGTGGAGCCTCTGGGTGAGCCCCGAGCAAGCCCCGAACACAAATGCTACCTGTTCTACTGTCATCACCGCCATCACTTTCACCGGTGAATTGCATGCCCCAGCCGTTACTTGACTTGCAAGTCCGGCTAGCTTATTGGACAGCAGACGTCAGTGACTAGTTATATCCAAGAACTCGATGTTTAATGGGAACGTATGAGGGATTGCTAAGAGAGGGAGAGAGAGGGAGAGAGAGGGAGATTCACTGGCCTTGCTTCCAACAATTCATCCTCGCTTCCCAGCTTCTCGACTTCATAATTTCCAACTTGGCTTATTAGCAATGCAAGTCAACTTCTTATCAGCTTCCTGCACCTGGTTACTCCAGCCATGACCAAGTTCCTTTTTGAAGGCCGTAATGAGGCCAGGGTTCGACCTACTTGACGACTTCATGTTCCGTTTCTGTCGCGGGCAGTACGGTGCGGATCAAAAGGCACGAGCAGTATAGATTTATGTTTCTGTCTCTGTTTCTGGAGGCAGCACCCGAGTGTTGGTTAACATACCCTTTCCAGTCTTCACACTGCTTTTTTTCCCCCCCCTCGCAGAACATGAACCTGTTTGTTGTTGCCAGATACCGCTGCACGTGGCTTTGGAAACGGATCCGGAAACGGAAACTCGGGCAACTTTTAAAGTCTGTCGGCTTTCGTCCCAGACGGACAGTCTCGGTCAATACGTACACCATACATGTTGGTACGGTATTGGTAGCCCTGTGCACTCTTCTAGAAAATTAGGCAGGTTTCCATCGCAGCTGTTACTCTGCTTGTTTCTTCAAGCCCAGCCCTATACGGTCATCTTTGGGACCAAACCGGACCTGACCTTGTCATGTCCGGATGCAAAGCCCAAATTAAATCTCTACACATGATTTATGTTAGGTATTTATGCACGCGCAGATTCAAGACATTCGTAGTAAAAAATGGTGGTGCCATATGCACACCGTGGAGTTTTAAATCTCCAGGCTAAGGCGCCGGGGTTTGCAAGTGCAGGTTTTAGCGGGAGCCATGTGTCGTTAGCTGGCTCCAGCACCAGCGACCCCGGCTGAGAAGATGCTGGGAGTTTGAAAACTCCAGGCCAAGGCAGTGGGGACCGTTAGCGTCTGTTCAGTGGCACGCATGCATCGCCAGCGACCCAGCGCCACGCCCCCCAGTGATCTCGGATAACAAAAGCGATACAGAGGTAGGTCCCTACCAAAATGTTGGTGGAGGTTGCCAGTCTCTTTTAATTGTGTACATTTTAAACCACGGTTGACCACGCAGTCGCGATCCCCAATGCGCCGGTTACGCTGGTGTGCGCATCCATTACTCTGCAGCACCCCGTCCGTCTGTCCCCGCAAACCACCTCCCCTCCTCCTCCATTCGGATCAAAACAAAACAGCGATGCCCGCGACTCTCCATTCTGCGCCGAGAATGGGCGCCTCACGCACGCCAAAATGTCCACTGACGGGGAGGCAAGATATTGAACATGGCATTGCACGTTCGTCCACGGCATTTGCAGCAAACATCAATCGCCCGCAATGTGTTAAATGCCATCACTGGCGGGCAGCATGTCCCAGCAAGCTGATCATTGATGGTGGTGCGCGTTGACTAATGTCCCACCAATCCCAGTGGGGCACCGGAGGTCGGTTAGTCACCGAGCTTCAGCTGTCCCAACCACCTGGCATGTCAGTGCCCATGGATCGCAGCAAGCAGCAAGTCCATCCATCACAAGCAAGGGCAATCGCGGCAACACCGCTGCCACGAGGCTGAATGTGGTGCGCGCTGACTAATGTCCCGCCAAATTCTAGCGGGGCATCGTGGAGGCAGATTAGACATCAGCCTTCCGAACTGTTGCATCGTCACTCCCGTCTGCTCTCTTTTGTCGTGCTTTTGGGCAGAGAGGGAGCCAGACTGCCACCTGAGAGTTCCAGTCGATGTAAATCCAATAGTAGCAACGACCACATGAGTTTTGGATTGCTCCCAGACGAGATATGCCAATTGCAAGTTTCGATTTTGGTTTTTTTGTCTTATCGTTTGCGTATTGTTCGTTTGTTCATGCACGCACGACCCCTGACCGGCATTTGTCGTTTAGATCTGACCTCCCTTATTTGCAATGGTTTTCTGGACAGACTCAACCCACTACGGACGACATGGAGCGGTGCGTGAAGCGTCTCAGGAAAGGCATGCAACCGTGGATATAGAGACATATCCCTCTAGGGAAAATGCTGCAAGCTGCTTAACTTGACAAAGTCCTGGTTGTTAACCTGGAGGAGGGCACTAGAAGGTCTAGTACCTGGGCATCCGTTTGCGCCTCCTTACAAACACAAAAGTCGCGCGGCAACTATAGAATAAAGCGCATGTCCCAGGGTGAAACGTCAAATGCAGCAACAGCGACTGCTTTATCAAATAAAACGGCTCGAGCTGCATCCCAATGTCTCGCCAAACACGGATGGCGGTGTGGATTTCATTGTCGACAAGCAATTGCATCCGTCATGAGCGACGAACGTCCAGTGTATTATGCCCGTCGCACCCCCGGAGCGACGTCGATTAAAGATGCGCTCAGAATCCGCAACTCCCGCTACATGCATCGTCACGATGATGATGCCAATGAGCTCTCGCCCCAATATGGCCATCACAGCCAGCATGACAAATCAATTGATGTCCCCGCTCACGGCTACGTGCCCGAAGTGCCCGAGTCGCCTTCCCAGCAGTACGCGCAGCCTCGCTTCCAGTCTCCCAGCCTCGGTATGCGCAGCGATATCGACGATGGCGAAATCTCCGATGGTATATCCATTGAAAGCTATCACAACAGCCCCAAGCGCAGCCGCTTTGTTGTTAGCGAGTTTGAAGACAGCGAGGGCGACGAGATCAAGCAAGAAGAGGATGATGATGGAGATGGAGAGCATGGCCAGGGTGCGCTCCCCCCTCGCCGGCTGCAAAGCCCGCTGTACCAATCCCTTTTGAGCTATGTTTCTAAACCCCACACCACAGCTGCCCGCTCTGTCGGCACTCAGTATCAGCACCAGTATGAGCCCGAGTATAAGCCGGGACAGGTCGTTTACAGCCTCAAGGTCACGGTCGACGCCAGCGCCAATGATGCCGTTGCCCCGTTCAACATCTACATTGATCCCCGCAAGATCAGACATGATCGGTCTGGACATGGCTTCCACCGTTACAGCCGTATGCTTGATGAGGTGATTGGAGATGGCGAGAACGATGACAGCGGCCCCATTACGGTTTTATATAACACCCACCACCACCGCGCCACTACGGCCACTGCCTCCCACAACGACGGCGCCCACGACATGGCCGTTACTATCGCCAGTGATGCTGATGATGCGGTTGGTGGTGTCTCTGAACGGGTTTCTGCTTCACGTGTATGTGTCCGCCGTGGCAATGGTGTACTTATTATTATCATCGCCATCGTTCTGTTGTTGCTGTTGATTTCGTTTCATTTTCCCAACGGAAACATCCCTCTTACCCTGCCCTCTGTCGACATGGAGTTTATGTACATGTAAGGTACCTACCTACCTACCTAGTCAGATCTTGACGTGTGGAAAGTCCTGTCATGTCGGGATAGAGAGAGTGGGGGAGACATGACATGAGATCAAATGATGACTTTATGAGAAATGTCGGCGTGGGTGGTTGGATTAGACTAGATTTGGCGGCTTAGATTGGATGATGCTCACACTGGGAGTTTGGTACTTGGATTGGAATACATTCCTTTGATTGTTGATCAACAAGAGAACTTTTTCAAATATCAGGGGGGGGGAGTTGGTTGGTGTCTGGCCTGACCCGATGTGTGAAGTTGCTTGCGTCCCTTCAACCCTGTTAGTCACACGTGCAGATACACAACACTTTACTTTCCATTCCGGGTTCACTGGAGCTATACCGGGATCCCTGATCCCAGATCCGTTTGGCATCCAGCAGACAAGCCATTCATTCCCCTAGCATACGAAGGGCAGCAAAAGCGTGTGGTTACGCCCGACGTCATTACTGTCAAGTTGTGTGAACATGCCCTCCATGTCGTAAATTGGAGGACAAGGCCCAGATATTCACGGCCAGGCTTAACTAACCCCATGTGTTGTCATTAATGGTAGAGTGGAAAATCGAGGAAGACAGCTGTCACGCGCTAATCTTGACATAACCGGAGAAAAGACTTGTTATTGCACGGTTCTCCCTAAAGGTCAGGGACAGGCGGGTCTAAATACCATGCCTGGGAGGTCTGGCGCCAATTCGTGGCTGAGGCGGTTACACAAGGACAAGAATCGTACTAGTGAAGACAAACAGCTCTGGACTTGGGGAGCGGGCTGAAATTTGGGTCTTGGGCAGTGCAGCGTCCGTAAAAGTATCCCATCACAGACCCCATGCCTCAACTTTTCATCTATGCCGTCCCCAGCATAGACCTTTCGGTTCAAGTTAAGGCCATGGCAGTAAAGAGAGGGTAAATCAAGCAATGGATTACCCTAGGCTATGGCCAAGAGTGACTGAAGGAGCAGCGCCGGTCATTCTGGGACTTGGTTCTTCAATCGCTTACTGAGGCCGTCGTGGAGGTCCTTTCCCCAGTGAACCCACAGACTCCCACCTCTTGAACATATGTATCACCGGACAATACGGTGATATCTCGCATACTTTTGTCTACCGCTGTATCGTATCTTGATCTTTAAAAAATAGGGGGCATCCCGGTAATGCTTGATAAGTACCAGCACAGGTCAAGGTGAAGCGGCGTCGGAAGGACTGGGTATGTCAACCCCTTGGACCCCTCCGGACCACGGCCATGGACTGACTCAGCGTCTTATATAACGGTACATAAAAGCCAGAGAACTTGGTCTGGCGTACTCATTAGATTGGCGCCAACATGCTTCCCATTTATTACTCGTTCTGATACCCTTCCGATCTAACAAGGAGAGAGGGCGGCGGGCAAGAGACAAAAGGCGTCTGTCTTCCGTACAAGGCTGATAATAAACAATTTGCTTGTGCCGCGGTTTGCAAAACATTACCTTCCCAAAAGCTCTAACAATAACGATACCAACTAAGGAGACTCTCCCGACGTTGGAAAAGGTGACCGGCTACAAGACGTACGTAATTAATCAAGCTTTGACTGGGTCCCGACTTGATAATGGGTGCGAGCGTGGTCAATGGCAGTACGACTGGGACGACTTTGGTGGCATCTTGGAACCAAGGAAACATACGCCATCGTCTACAGACGCTACGTGCAGGTAGAGGACATTCCACCGAGCCTGGAGGGGTTCTCGGCCTATATATACAGCTGGTGTCAAACCCGATAGACGGACTCAGAATGTTGAAATAATGGAGTTGAGGTTTGTTTATACCTCTATTTAGGCAAGGGGCACACACCTAGTCAGCAGGCGTTATACCGGCAACTGACATCAACTCCTTCATATACAATTATGAACTCATTCAATCCATTTACTGAGGAGATCATGAGCAATGTAAGAAGATCCGCAGTTACGATGGAGAGGAGGCACACGAGTTGCAATAGAGTAGCGAAAATATAAAAAGTTAGGGCCAGTCCTAGCTAGTCTAGCAGCCACCACAGTCAAATCAGCCAGCCATGCGTAGCTGCCACATAGCCAGAGAGCATAGAAAGGTGAAGGAACTCCCTGGCAGCGGCGGCGGGGGCTAATGGGTAGGCGGGCACTATCAACATCCGCACTCACAGGCCATTTATTACTCTCCATCCATAAATGCTTTTTTCCCCCCAAATGGCATCAGCGGTCGCTCATACTGTGGATTGCATCTTGCGGTCAAGTAAGTGTATGTTAAACGTATATCCGACATCTTTTATGCAGGCAGCGGTTGATACACACAACACCGCAAGTGTGATGCCAGATCTATACCTACATCTTCTCATATATATGTGATCCCTTCAGCCCTGTCAGGTTCCGGATTACGTTAAATGGACAGGCAGAGCTGCTTGGTATAGTTTGGTGCTTCCGCGATAACTTCGCAGTTGATAACGACCACTGGATTTGACAGCTCTGGTCCACGACGGTAAAGGCGGCCGATGATCCTAGATGAGCCGTTGGCAATAGCGTCGTGGCTTAGGTCAAACTTCATATTATTTCAGTCCAGTCCCCAACAGGCCGTGATATCTTCCCGTGTCAAGCGTGATAAAGCGTGTTGGCAGCCGGGTAGAGATCTACAATGCCTGGATCAAATTTCTACATGACGGGGAACCACCTACCTTGCTCGATAAGTAATTATCGCTATTAACATTTTCTTACTGGTAAACTTAACTTAATAATGAAAAAAAGTCCGTAAAAATTTGAAGCTTTAAAAAATTAAATTAGTATTTATAATAAGGTAGTAGCTTGAATATAAATACCAACCTTGTTTCTTATAATTTTAAGTCTCCGCGGTGTAAGATCAATAATAATATAATTCTAAGTCTCTTGACGACTTTTTATATAATGAGGCTGGGTTTAGCGGTAATAAGTCTCTTAGCAAGTAAGAAATTAATAGTAATAGTTACCTAATTATCGCTTTTATTACAATTACGGATAAAAAACTGTTATTTTACCGTAAAAGTATAGAAGCTACAATTATTATTTATTCTTTAATTATTAAGGGTAATAATACGTTGTTTAAATATCATTATTATCGTTTTAAATTGCCTTAAATCTACCTTTGCCGAAAGATTATCCCGTACGTAAGGCGATCTCTTAATTACTATTAGCTAACATAGGGTAATAAGGGAGCTCTCTACTGGCTCTACGCTACGTTGGAAGCGGCCAAAGTAACAGCCTGGTTTCTTTTAAGCGTTTTTGCTGCGTAAAGGCCGCGCATACGCTTCTTATTCGACTTTATGACGACTGAAAGTAATTGACATCCTTTGTTTCTAAGTGGCTACTTTGACTTAGGCACTGAACTTATAAACCAAATCCAACTCTTTAAAATGTGTAATACTATTTAATTAATTGCAATACAAAATCCAATGAACCACTTATATGGGTCATAAGTTAATATATTATTGTGCAATGATAATTTTATAATATGTAGGAATTTTTAATAGAATAGTTTACGTTATATACCTAGTGATAAAAGTTTTTGAAACCTTTAACTCGTAAGGAAAAGATGCAAACGTTTAAAAATGTTAAAGAATTAGAATAAGAAATTCCACAGCAGGATTACGTAATCAAGACTACGTATACTGTAATATTACATTATATGATTACAACCTTTTAGTAATATAAATCCAGAGTAGATATTTATAAGGTATAAAAGACCTATGTAACTCTTTACAACTAAAGTTGCTAAACAACTCCAATTCATTAAGTTGTGCAATGCCATTTTATTAATTAAGATATAAAATCTAATTAATTACCAAGTTGGGTTATGGTTTCGTATACTATCACATAATACTAAGCTTATACTATATACGAAGTTATAGCTGTATTGATTACATAATCAGCCCAATAATTAAATTTTTTTTAAATACTCTATGTGCAAATGGATATAGAAGGATTCCCCCCCAAACCGATCACCCCGCCATGCCGATCATAATTTTCAACCGCGTCGCGCGTTCCACGTCGACAACCCTTCTACTTCCAAGGACTACAACTGTGCCATTTCCTACTAAAATCCTACCAAATTTAACATGGCTAATATCGCTGAATAGAATATATAGTCCGCTATTAATTTAGTTAATTCCAGGATTTTATTACCTAAGGTTGCGAGGCGCTATGGATTTGTATATGCTACGCTGTGGGGTCGTATCAACGGTACAACTACTTACTACGAGCGTAATTTATCCAACTGACTACTTTCCGTTGAAGAAGAAAAGCTCTTAGTTAATTGGGTACTTAATAATGAAGCCGTTATAAGAGCTCCTACGGAGCTATAATTGCGTAGAATGGCGTAAGCGATCCTCGCGTAAGGTGGTATTTCTAAGCCGGCTGGAAAGAATTGGGTTAACCGCTTTATCTTACGGTATAAGTCCCTTTGCCTTAAGAACTCTCAGGTTTTTGATTAAAATAGGGTAAAAAAAGTATTAAAGAAGCTTATGACGACTTTTATAAGCGTTTAAAGTACTAGATTGACGTTAAAAACGTACCTCCGAAGTATATTACGAATATGGACGAGTATAGTATGTAAAAGACGGAAACTTATAACTACTAATGCGTTATCGGGGATTTTTTAACTACTAAATCCTTCCGTAAAAAAGGTAAGCCGGCGCTTTGGGTTTCCGTAATTGAATCTGGTACTATTAAGGGTTAAAAGGTTTACTTTAGTAATAGTATTTACTAGTATAAGTTTCCAAAACTAGTAATACCCCAATTACTTTTATATATAATTGGTAATTAAGAACTAAAAATACGATTATTTAGCTACGGGTTTCTTAAACGTTAGAATAATACTTAGGTAGCTAAAAAAAAAAAAAAAAAAAAAAAGTCTTTATTCCGGAAACTCACCCCCCAAACCGCCGGTAATAGCGTATCTTTATTACCAATTACACCTCCGCCTACTATACCAAAGACTTTATATTTATAACGTTCCGGAATAAGATTTAAATTGTTTATTTACCTTTTTATACTTTTTATAAGACTCAGCTCCTTAATTATAACGTATTCGTACTAATAAAATAGTATTTCCGCGATAAAATTACGTAACTAACGGGGATACGTACGCTAATGTTAGTTAATAAATAAAAGTAGCTTATAGCCTATAAAAACGCCTTTATTAAAGGCTTTACCCCTTGGAATTTATAAAGCGGCTTCGCATAAATTAGAATCTAACTTTTTAATCCGTTACGTATTTTAAACAACCCTAAGGCTCTGGTAGGAGACCCCCCCCCCTTTACGGCAACGCTCCCCAACTTTTACTAATTACCCTTTAGCTGCAGTACGCGTAATAGTAACTTTAAAAAAGTTTTATAATATTTATAAGGCGCTGGATAACGCTTTATAATAATAATCCCCTTTAAGTCGTAACGTTAGGTAAGTTCTTCTAGCTGTAGGGAGAGTATTAGATCGCGGTAACGCGTAAAGGGCGCTTTTAAAAGCCAAGATCGTATAATTACGAGAGGATTTAAAAATTATTAAGCTATATACTCGTAAGAAGGTGCGAAAAGATCTTAACGATAAGTTTCAAGCCTAGAATCTATCGCGAAGGCGTAGAAAGCTTTAATACGGCCTCTGAAACGTAGGTAGAGGAAGAAGTCGCCGGATCCGGAAGATAAAGTAGAAGATCGCGTGCAGGAAGTTATTCATATACTTCACAGGTTCCACAAGGCTCTAGAGGACCATTGAATACAAATTTCTACTTTATTTGGCTGTGTTTTTGTCGACTTGTAGGTGGTGATAGCCTTGGGGTCCCCCCTGGCACATTTGATCGGCATGGCGGGGTGATCGGTTTGGGGGAATCCTTCTAAGGTTTCTATTGTAACGGTTTTTGCTCCACATAGCTGAACTTCATGTTACGGCCGTATCGTAATCAGGAAATGCCAAAAAATAATGGTACAACGCTATACCAAGTCCTAATTGCGGGTGAAATATATATAGTAAAGAGTTCACTTACCATGATATTATAGGCATATATCATAATGATAAGTAAATTGAAAAAGGGATAATAATTCCAGGAGTAATAATACATAAGTAATAAATATGGTTCATGGAATATTAGGTATAAAACGTAAAAATAGCAATTTAGCTTTAGCTAAAAGCGTATATTACGCGGGCGGTACTTGCTTAATAGCAGGGTTGGGAAATTAGTTAGTTAGTCTTAGTTTGACTAATAGTTAGTATATAAAAATAAGAATTTACTTTAATATAGGCAATTGCTGCGTACGCACCCCCATTTTTGCTGCGTGCGCATCCCTAAAAATTTGACCCATTTTGACAGCTGCGCGCCAGCTGTACCAGTCCGGCGCAGCACTCACCGCCTGGCTTTCTGCCGTGCCCGCAACCCATCACGACTGCCATCACGACTGCCATCTCCATCACCATCGCAAAAACGATTCCAAAGCCAGTTTTTCTCATTTTGCAGCAAAGTCTCATGGTGAAATTGTATTACGATTGATTACGTAACATAATGTGCTGCCCTGATTGGTCAGATCTGACCGGCTCTTCAGCCCTGTTGTTGATTGCCCTGGTGTTGACTGCCCTGCCCTGGTGTTGACTGCCCTGCCCTGGTGTTGACTGCCCTGGTGTTTATCGCCCCGGTGCTCTGGATCTTGGAAGCTGTACCCGTGCCTCTGGTAGGCCCGTTGGACGTACTGCCAGCCAATTTACTACTGCTGGCTGTCGCTGCAGTTCGTATCCATCATCATCAAGGACCACACACGACTACGCGTAGAGGCCTCGTCATAACTAGCCGTCGCGTAACTAGAATACGGTCAATTAGCGATCGAAAAGAAACCGAAAAAGAGTGCCTCTTACCTTGAATAGATGGGCGCACCAGGGCGATTGATTTGGCTTGTTTCCAGGGTTGTTAGAGGTGGCGCGATTGATTGAATGGGCTTTGCCTGTCGGGCAGTCAGGGCGGTGAAAAGCGCCGGTCCGGGCGCAGCTGGTATGCAGCTGTCAAAGTGGTGCGCAACCCTAACCCTGGGGGGGGATGCGCACGCAGTAAAAATGGGGGTGCGCGCGCAGCAATTGCCTTAATATATAACAAAATAATATAATGATATAATTAAAGTAATAATAAAAATAAATAATAAATAGTACGTAATTTTTGCTTTGTAGCTTTGGATTTTTCGTTATAAGTAATTAAAGAATGCTTAAATTGATAATAGTGTGAATAATTCGAGTTTTGAAAGCCAGATACTAGTTTAGTTGCTGTATAAAAATTATACAATAATTAATACTAAATAATAGTTGTATATCAAATAACTATCTACCTTTCTTTAGATACATCGGTTGGTAATAATATCCTAGTAAATAAGCTGTATTTAAATATATAAATATCTGATAAAGAATCAGCTTTTAGTTGAAAAGAAGTCTTATTAAATTTTGATTTTAAATAATTTTTAGTAGAATTATTAATAATAGTAGATTCTTGGCCGGAAATAAGCTGGCTAGTTTCGTCATTTGAGCTTGAGGCTTCGTCGCCAGAGCTGTAAATAAACGAAGACATTTTAGCCATAGGAGTAGTAGTAGTAGTAGGAGTAGTAGTAAAGGTTATAATAATTTAACTTATTGTAAATTGCAAAGAGTTGAATTTTAGATGACAGAAAAAAAAGGACCTTATATAGTTATAAAGTAGTACAGGAAGAAGTAAATAGAATAATATTCTATAAGGTATTAAATAGATTGAAATCCGTTACTAATATATTAGTAATTAAAATTAATAATAGAATAAAATAGAATAAAATAGAATAAAATAGAATAAAATAGAATAAAATAGAATAAAATAGAATAAAATAGAATAAAATAGAATAAAATAGAATA
>Ga0247765_1000663_pt1 | contig 24393 bp, 24 predicted proteins | sample UWRJL106311C6_FD_179949 | JGI IMG/M metagenome (GOLD analysis project Ga0247765, IMG submission 179949) | Plant litter microbial communities from Arlington Agricultural Research Station in Wisconsin, United States - UWRJ-L106-311C-6 | ecosystem: Environmental > Terrestrial > Plant litter >... | reverse complement strand
AAAACAGAAAGCAACACCTCAACCTACCCGTCAACACTTGTACAGTTCACGCCAATATACACACATTTCCACCCCTCAATCTCTACCCCTCCGAACCCGAACCCGGATCCTGATTCGCAAATAAACACCAACACGTTGATTTCCATCTCCCCTTCAATACTAAATTTTCTCCTTTCAAACATCACTGTCTCTGCAATCCCTCTTTATAACCTCTGGACTACCACCGCCTTCAACACGACGACAACCCAATCTATCAACATTTATCACTTTTCCCGTCCGGCAAATCTCGTCGTCCCCTATGGGTTATGCTTACTGTTAACTTTTCCCTGTTTGATACTGGGATTCATTTCTCTTGTTCGAAACGGGGTATCTGCTATCGATGGAGGATTTTTACAGATCCTCTGCACCACGCGAGGAACTAGCCCCGCCATAAACAAGGTCGTTATGCGCGCCTGTTTGGGTGGAGAAGGGAATATTATGAGGAGCCAAGAGTTGAGGGGGCTAAAGTTACGATTCGGAGAGCTACTTCCTTCTCTTACGAGTACTACTTCTACTACTGGGATAGATAGTAAATCGGTGATGACAGGAGTAAAGAGGAGAGCAGGGTTTGGAACCGAGGAGGAAGTAATACCACTTGGAAAAGACAGGACTTATGGCGCCGGGTACACATAGCTTGAATGGCGACATGCATGGGTAATAAATAAAATTAGAATTTTCCGCTTTTTTTTTTTAAAAAAAAAAAAAAAAGATTGTAAAAAAAAAGAAGAAGAGAATTGCTTCTCGGACTGGACGTGATCCATGTCCTGGACACTCAAGGATTTATCACATCAGCACGCGCCTGTGATGCTGTCAAATGTGTTGGTAAAAGGTGATGAATTCGGTTGGGTTCTAGGTGACTAGTTTGGTGGCCTAAATACTGGTAGGTGGGGTTGTGATCACATCATCCTTCTTCCATCGTACCTGCCACAGGCTCAACACGTCCATTACATCTTCTACAGTCCCCACAGCACTTCCATGCTAGCATTATCACTGACTAGGAAAATATTCCTGGTCACGTACCCAAGCACGTGGACACGTGTATTTATTTTAGAGGCCCGCCCTAGATCCTTTTTCGCTTCTTTTCTTTATAAAAACTACAGCCCCATTACCCCATTACTTAGACTAGAAACTTTATCAAGTTTCTGGTCGTGTCTTCGCCGTTTTCTCTTCATTTCCCCATCATGTCACCCCACTGGGTTACGGCTCCTCCTCATCATCATCCGACTCCCAATCCGGATCCGGCACCTGCATATCCGCCGGCAGCTGAGGAATCTGTTCCACCGGCTGCGCAGGCGCAGGCGGGGGAGGCGGCAAATGTGATGCCGGGATCAACGTATATGACAAACCCGAGGGTATTCCCTGAGCTGCTGCCGCGGCCGCTGCCTTTCTATCTTCGTCCCGCTTGATCTTTGCCAGAGTATTCCGCACGTCACTCTTCTTCACGTACTGATACTTGTCGCCAAACGAGATGCGAATACCAATCGTCAACTGGCGCAACGTGCACTGCGCTTCGCGATGCATAATCATCAACCAGCGGATCCCGTCCTGTTCAATCTTACGGAACTGTGAAGGGACATTCACACCCGGCCCACCGGTGAAGGGCTCATGATTATGCTCGGCACACTGCACCACGATATGCCACTGGTCGTTGTAAGGGGGGGCCTTTTCCTGCACCGCCTTGAGGCGCATGGGGCAGCCCGTCTTGGTAGAGCGGGCGTTGCGAATGCCCTTGCTGTGTGACGTGTAGTTCTTGCCACCCTTGGAGCAGCCTAGGTTGTAGCGTCGGTACTGGCCCTGGGAATCGCGGTTGAGTGACGAAACAATGACCACGGCGTATCCCTGGGACCGCGTGTAGGCTTTGACATCGGCAAGACACGCTTCAAAGGTCGGGTACAGTCGGTCTTGCGGAGGGGGCTGCAGGACCACTTGGAAGCTGGGTCTTGCGGGCTGTCCCGGTTGGGCTTCTTGGGGTTGTCCGGGTGGAGACACTTGTTGGGGCTGCTGGGATTGGTGGGGCGGGAGTTGCCCCTGCAATTGGTGATGCTGATGTTGCTGTGGTTGCTGTTGCTGTGGCTGCTGTTGCTGCTGCTGCTGCAGGAATTGCTGCTGGTTCACCATTTGTCGGGCATTCTGCATGGACTGCGGGGCTCCCAGCTGCATGGTAGTGTAGGGGACTTGTTGCGCCATGGTGGATGTTTGTTGTGGAGAGTGCGCGGAATCAAGATCGGATGAGAATTTTAGAGTTTTGACGCCTTCGTTGGGCGTATTTCACGTGGCAGTTAGCTAATCGGACCTTTTGTGGTGGGTAAATATCCTTGCCAGGTGGCAGCAGCTGTGAGAGACAGGGGTCGATGCGATGCCTTTGGCGTTATTCGTATTTCGTCCAAGATTGCATTAAAGTTAGGTATTCGGTCAACGCAACGAGCAAGGGGCAAAAACGATACTTACATGGTTTGAGGCCATAGCCAGTTCGTGGTAGCTGGAGGATGGAAAGGAGAGGAGGGCTATTGTGCAGTCAACCAGACCGAGTGGGCTTTTATGCAGTTGAGATTTAGAGCGTAATGAGGCCAGGCGACAACAGGGCGAATCGCTAGCGTAGAGTCTGGGGAATCAGTCATAATATCAATTTGGAACCTGTACATCACTCGCGGCTCGTTCATCCCTATCAGTTTAGGTTGGCCCCTTCCTTCATCACCATGTACAGCTTATTACATAGAGTTCCCAAACCCTTAGGCGGCTTTGGCACGTGGAAAGGAAGGTTTTGATTGTGTGTTGCCGATTTGACCGAGGATCCCGTCGTCGAGTGACTCGCAGTGAACTCGGAGAGTAAGGTAGGCGGGTCCCCGTGCCGCATCCCCCAGTCTAATCACCAATGACTGTCACGGCATTAGCCTTTTATTTTTTTATTTTATATGTTCCCCCCTTTATTTCCATATACAGGGTGCAAACCGTAATCCCATTGTATGATGCGAAAGGCTTTTTGTTTTCGCCCGGAAAGGGACTCAACGACTTCTCGGTACCGGAGGAAGGAACAGATCGGGATGGGTCCCTCTTGTTTCAGATCCAGACCGGGAAGGCACGCACTTCTGGAACACGATGCAGCTTCCCTTCCAACTCAACGCCAACTCCTCACCAATGCAGCGCCATGGTCGCCCTTGGCCGCAAACCGAGCTGGCAGGTCCAGCTCCGCCAGACCAAAGCAAAAGAATGCTTGTTCGCTGGTCGCCTCGATAAGTTCCCCCTCGTCAGCCTCCAAGACATCGCTACTCGGTTCCTTCGCGACAAGTCTCCCCTGCTCTCCAGTCGCGGCATTCCACCCCAATCCCTAGAGTGCGACATTCTGTTCGCAAACGAGCTGGCAGCTATCAAGGGCGAACTGGGCACCCACGAGTCTGCCATCCTCTCCTGTCTGCACCTGCTGTCTTACGACCAGGCACGCGGTCAGATTGTCTCGATTAAGCCAAACACATCGCTTAACGACCTTTTTCTCGAAAGGCGGCTGGATGTATATCTCCAGTGCATCGCTCTGTCGCGCCGCGCCCGACCAAATATCTGCTCTGAAGACGAAGCCCTTGCCGCCACGGAGCTCCTCGGCGTCCTCAAAGGCAGATCGACCGACTTCCCATCCATCCTTGGCCTGCTTCGCGCCGTGGGAACCGAAAAATGTGAGCAATTGCTTCCGGTTGCCCTCATCAAGAAAATTCTCGACATTAGTCACTACGAAGCCAATCTGACGAGAGAGCTTGACGCTCTCCGGAAATGCCGCCGCTGGTTCGACGCCTACAAGCTTGTCTGTGGCTTGAGAGACATCATTGGTCTTCCCAAGGCCGATAGGATGCTGAGAGACATCTTCCCAGACTATCCCATGTGGGCAGCCTGGCGTCCCGACTTTCGGCGCATCCTGTCGTGGGAGAGTCCCATCCTGACACCATATCGAGATCGTCTTGGTCCACTTCTCGATCTCGAGGGTCCGGACGTGACTGGCCAGCAGAGGGGTACTCTCCGTATGTCTAGCCTAGGTTCCTTCCAGATGTTAAGCGACCCGACCTGTCCACACGGTGGGCACAATCTCCATCACTTCCTTGAGTCTCTTGACGACTGTCTGGCTGTCGGCCCAAACACCCTGGATCTTCTAACGGCTCTTTGTATTGAACCTGCCACGCTGTCTCGGGATTCGTTAGATAGACTCGATGCGATTGTACAGCTCAAGGATGATGCAGTGTCCAAGACTCTGGCTGCTTTTGTCCGGTCTCTGGCACCCGATACTGACCTGACCACGCGCATCAACGTCTTGGTTTTGGCTCTTCCGGTCCTCACGCTATATCCCAAACTCCAATACTCCTTCGGTATTTCTTTGGGCCTCCCTCGACATGCTAGCGACGCTCTGTTCAGTGGTCAACATTACTTCAGACACTGTCTTATTTCCGGCAATGCTGCCGATAGCGTCGGGCTTGCTGTTGTTAGCCTCGGGCGAGTTCTTTACGCCGCGAAGTGGCTCCATACTGAGTGGCAGCCAACGTACATCTCCATGCTTCATGAATTTTCCACGGACGAAGCCAGCGTATCTCTTCTGTCAATAGGATTGCATGATTCCACCCACTTGACAGTTGCTGGCCCTGTCGCGTTCCTCGAAACCTGTCTTGGGACGGCAAGAATTGTCTACCGGAATCCCGACATCGCGGAACTGCCAGGATCCGATCTTTCCACCCACTCTGTTACCTGGTCTCCGGATTCAACGCGGGTTTAGACGATAATGCCTCCAGTCGAGGTGTAACGTTTGAACCTAGGGCCAAGTCCAATCTGGAGGGACTGTCGACTCGGATGCTGGATGCCGACAAGTGCTTGGGTGAGGTGGGGCACCCCTCTGAGCCACTCCCCCGGTCAAATAACCTTCCTGGGTCTGCGGACGCCACCAGGGCTTTAGTAAACTCTGGATCGAAAAAACTCCGAGCTGATAGCAAAACGGCGAACGTTTTCTTCTCGTACTACTACAACGGCCATGGCATCGAACCAAGTAAGTAGTTTTTGCACCCCTTGCTCATCATGCCGGCTAACCCAGAGAAGGCAAGCGTACGGCTGGGCCAGACAGTTATTGCCCCAGTCTGGCGCGAGTGCCAGGCCAAAGAAATACGACATGTCTACTTGCGATAATCGTCAAGAGTCCTCGATATCTTAGGTGCCTCGAGAGAAGCGAGCCATGATGATGTCCTAACGGCATTCCCGACAGCAATTCGCGATGCTGTTTTTCAACACTTCTGATTGGCAGCAGCAAATACGCGGGTTTCATTGAGCTGTAGTGCATCGACTACGGCTGAGGAGCTGTGCGTCGTCACAACCCAGTGAACTTGAGGCAATTTGTCCCTTCCGATTGATTCTTCCTCCCCCAACCGATATGTCGATATTATTGACCTCATCCCCATTCTGCATGGTCACTCAAACCAGGTATCACTTAGAGAACTCACGACAATGCTTTATCGCCCACTTGACGTCTCGCGTCGCGAGATTCACATTCTCGAGATCAAGCCAGCTCCTTTCGATACGCCGATAAGCTGTATTATTCGCACAGTCTCCCTTGACGGAAATTTATCCTACGAAACTCTCTCTTATGTCTGGGGCAATCCGAAAATTACAGAAGAGATTTTTGTTCAGGAAACTTCCATGGTCACGAAGCCCGAAGCAAGCTGGATCTCTTCCTAACCCCTCGGCCAACCCTATGTATGAGCCCGGACACATCTTATCAGCGTCGATGGAAGAACCAACTCCCACAAGACCTCAAGAGACCCCCATAGCCGTCACGAAAAACCGATTATCAGCTTTGAGGTACCTCCGACGGTCCCGTGAACACAGACCTCTGTGGGCAGATGCGATTTGCATCAACCAGCACGACCTTGCTGAACGTTCCACCCAGGTAGCCCTAATGGGTGATATTTACCAAACGGCCAACAGCGTGACCGTTTGGCTAGGGGATGCCTCAGATGAAAGCGATATGGCCATCGACTATCTCGCGGTCATGGGATCGGACTCTGATCAACACTGGCAACCAACTCCGGGCCAGTTCACAGCTGTCCTAAAGCTCCTCGCCCGGCCAGGGTGGAAGCGTCTCTGGACCGTCCAAGAAAGCGTTTTTGCTCAAAAGCTGTGGGTTTCCCGCAGAACGAAGCAGTTGTGCTCGCAGATACTGTTCCGAGCCCTAGATCGCTATTCAACTCCTATTGACAGATTCTGCTGCGGCACCGGGGCTCCGATTCGCAAATCAACTTTGGGCATGCCGATGCACTCCGCTCTCAAGTTAAACATGATGCGAGGGATGCTATCTCAGGACAATGGCTATAAACCCATATTGGAAGTTCTGATAGGGTTATACAGGGAGCACGAATGCACTGATCCAAGAGACCGGATCTTCAGACTCCTCGGCTTGGCCGAGAAGAATGAGACTCTCCAGATCACTACTAATCATGGGATGACATTGATGGGACTCGTGCCAGAAAAGGCCGAGGTGGGGGATACTGTGGCACTTATTGAGGGATGCAGGGTGGTGTATGTGCTTCGGCGAAGTGATAGGCAACGTGCAGATAAGAAGGCGTGGAGGTTTGTAGGGGACGCGGATGTTGAGGGAGTGATGTTTGGAGAGTGGATGGGCATTGAGACCATGGAAGATGCGGTGTTAGTTTGAGCGGCTAAATGACTGGCTGATACCAATGCCTACATAGGATGAGATGATATCATCGTGGACAACGGTGCCTAGATAAACCGGACATAGGATACACCGTCGTTCAAAGCCCCTTCTCCTTTCTGTCCCGCATCAAAGACTATGACACGGCCAATACAACTTGCCCGAGTGGGGGCAAAAACAATACACAACTGCTTGGCCAGGCAGTGGAAAGAGAAGGGGTGGGGAAAAAAAAAGTCACATAAAAAAAAGAATCGGGCCAATGGGCTTTTATACAAGTTTGGCTTCCCATGGCAAGTTAACCAACCACGTGAGGGAGGCAGCCAGGGATCCACCACGACGGCATCGTCGACATAATAAAACTTTTTAAAAGAGGAAGGCAAGTATATTCTAACATGACAGCCAAAACACAGATACAAGACCAAAACATAATGCTAAAATAAAATGCAAAATCATCATGTTCGTTAATAATATATATCAGCTTACCACAGCATATACAGCTCGAAGGAGAAGGAGAAAAAAAAAAGTATCCTCCATCCCTACACCACACTCGTCGTGTTCAACAACGTCGTTTGGTTTGGGGTAAAGAACATCAACATCAACGTCAACACTACTAACTAACCACCTGGCTAGGCTCCCGCGACTTCTGGTGTCCTCCTCCTCTGGCAACCCCTTCTTCATGTGTGCTCTAGTCCAACCTCACTAACACTTTTCCTTCCCTTCCCTTCTCCTTCCCTTCCTTTCCCTTCTCCTTCCCTTCTCTTTCCTCACCTCCCTATCGACACAACCCACCCTTTGGATATCCGATGACGGCGCGAACGATGCTAGCCACATGTGGGCATCAAGTCGAGTGACAGTGCGGTCACACGTCCCGTCATGAATAGTCAGGATGGAAGGTGAAGGTGTGCCTTGCCTAGTATAGGCAAGGTAGTATAGGTAGGTAAGTAGGTAGGTGTTCGACCCCAAATTTAGCGCTTATACCCCCCATTCAATGGATTCGCTGTTCCCGGCGGCGAATCATGATGCGAATCACCCTCCAACTCGGCCACCACCACCGCGACCCCTCCACTCTCCACGGGCGCCGGCTGCTGCTGCTGCTGCTGCTGCTGCAATTGCATCTGTGGCTGCTTTTGTGATGGTGTGCGCTGCAGTGGCATTGGCGCGAGCTGATCACTCATCTGCGTCATTTCTTTCTCCCTTTCCTTCTCTTTCTCGCGGTACTCAAAGCCAAAGTCAAACGGGACATTGGAATGGTCATGATCGGCCTCCCAGTCCATCTTTTGCCTCTCGGCCACATCACCGGGAAGACTGCCGGCCTCGGTCCCGCCGCTGAGGCGACGACGACCATCCCGCATGCGCCGCTTCCAAAAGAAGTAGATGACGCCGACGATAGCAGCAACTCCCGCTGCAGCTCCGGCAACGCCAAGACCAATCTTGGTGCTCTCGGACATGCCCCCGTCGTCGGAGTTGGCATTGCCGACGCTATCGGCGGGGTTGGGGTTTCCGCTGTTACCGCCCGAGTTGGGACTGAAGAAGACGCCGCTGTTTACGTCGGTGGCGGAATTCCCGTTGGCGTCCGGAGTGGGAAGGATAAGTGTGCCATCGGGGGCAAAGGATGGCGTTCCCGTGGCAATGGCGGCGGCGGCGGCCGAGGGCGGAACAAAGACGGAGAGGAAGGTATTGGCGCCCTGGACGATGGCCGTGGTAACCGGTTGGCCGGCCGTCGAAGCAGCAGCCGCTGGGGTGTTAACGATGCTGATGCCGCCGTTGTTCGGGACTGGTGCGACCACGGGAGCAACCGGAACCGCCGAAACAGGAGCCTGAGCTGGAGCTGCCGGGGCGAGGGTCGCAACGGAGATTCCGCCGGGGCTCGCAACTGGTTGTTGAATGGGAGCGGCGCCCACAGTTCCGACTGGCGCAGGTGCTGGGTTTGCCACGGAGGGAGCCTGGGGCACTGGCACAGGAACCGCGGGAACGTTGGGAACGGCCGGAATCTGGATCGAGGGCTGGGGAGCCGCCTGGGTGGGAGCCTGGGGTGGGTTAACAACAACGGGCGGGGAAGAAGATGGTGCCGGTGCAGCCGTGACAGGTGCAGGAGTAGAGGAGGAGGAGGGCGCTGGTACCGGAACTGGAACGGGCTCTAGCACTGTCGTCGGCGCAGGCTGGGGAACCGCCTCTACTGAAGTTGTCGCCGGATCCTCCGTGGGAATACCGACCGTCGGTTGAGGCACTGGTACTTCGCTCACAACAACTGGTTCCTCCACTGTTGGCTCTGACGTCGTAAGGGTCGGATTGGTAGGTGTGGCGACAAGATCCGTCGTCGGGGCAGGTGTCGCTTCGGCGTCGTCTCCTCCGCCCAAAAGCGGCCCTACAATGGGCAAGCTCGGAAGGTCTAATAGCTGAGCCGCGGCCGGCGCAGCCAGCAACCAAAGGATGCGGATGGCCAGCATCTCTCTCCCTTTCTCACTCCCAAGAATCGAAAAAACAGAAAATTAAAAAAAATTGATGGCCCAAAAAAAAGTTGCCAGACCTGCAGGTGAAGATTCACCTGGTTGGCATCTTGTCGATGGGGAGGAAGAGAAGACAAGGGAAAAAAAAAAAAAGGGTGTGGGAGAATGAATCGCTGGAAAGAGAAAGAGAAAGAGAGAGAGGAAAGATCCGAACCACTTTTCGTCCTTCTGCTTCTTTGACCAAGGCCAAGGCACGGCCAAGCTTGCAGATCGGCGGCCATGGTGTGGAGAAAATGTCCACATGTCGTTGGTGTGTCCTTGGTGTGATCCGATGGTCCGGCACGCAAGGGGTTTCAGCTTTTGCTGAATGAAGATGATGACAGGGGTCTTGCAGGGGGGGATCGTCGCTCGGTTGTGTCAGGGCTGACCCCTGCGAGCCTTGCTGTAGCACTGCGGCGACAAGGGAGGGAGGGGGAGACCAGGGTTCATGGCCGAGAAAAAAAGCGTGTGCATCCCGTTTTGCCCCACTTCATCCCGTCCGCGATCGAGCCTCGAGCCTCAGATGCAACACTCCCTCCGACAAGACAGGTCCACGCGCGTGGGGTCCCGGGCCACCACGTTTTCGTTCTGGCACGGTGGCGGCACAGTGGCAGTGGCATAGATGGAAACCCGAGAAATGCTCAACGATCAGATTTATGCTCCGATTGCCTTTACCTTGTTGCCTTTCATATTTTATGATTCCCGGAGAAATTTCAGGCTAATATTCTACCCCATGATGAGCAGCAAATGTCATTCCGGTTTATTTTATTTTTACTTGTCAAGCTGTCACTTCTGCGGATCGGTGAATAAATCTGTACTGCTGTGCTTCGGCTCCCGTCGCCACTCCGTCAGTCCGTGCAGTTCCGCGTACACAACCACAACTACGCGCGCGTAAACCACCCATGCAAAAAAGTGACAACCCAAAACGCGCCCCATTGTGATGAGTCTAGTCTAGATACGACATCTCATATTTCATGTGTGCTGACGACATCTTTTACATACATAAGGTACACTTCAAGCAAACCCGACCCGGAACCCGACCCGGAACCCCTGTGGCATTCCCCCCCCTGTTTGTGGCATCAGCCCCTGTTTGTGGCAACGGAAAGGCAACGGAACCGTAACATCGAGAAAACTACACGTGTACACTAGAAACAAGTGAACAGAAACAATCCAGCAAAAGAGTGGGAAAAGACCAGCTACCCCCTGTTCTTTTTGTTTCTTGTCTGTTCCTGGGCCTGGTCAGTCAGGTTAGGTCAGGTTTGGTCTGGTCTGACTCGGAAACAACCACTGTACTCCCCCTGTAAAGGATGCAACCCCACCACATGCACCAAAATCCCTTGTGGAGGGGTGGGTGGAAACATATTCCTAAATTTTCAGACTAAAATTTCAACAACATCTATTCATACCAAATGGCAAAGTGGCCGAGTTGGTCTAAGGCGCCACGTTAAGGTTATCCTTGACATCCCTTCCCCGTGGTCCGAAAGGGCGTGAGTTCGAATCTCACCTTTGTCATCATCAGAGAAGCTAGCTTCTCTTCTCTTTTTACTTTTCTCATCATATTTGTGAGGCCATGGGTGAAGAGAATGTCAGAAATAGAGGAAGCAATTTTTTTTTGGCCTGTCTGCATAGCTAAGGTCCTGTCGGTGGCAGCCATTCATCTACATGCGTGAACTCAGCTATCCCAAGTGAGGCAGATAGTTCGTCCATACCGGCGTCTCAAAAACACTGGCAGGTAATCGACCGAGGCTGATAAAGCACTCGACAACCAAATAAATCCTCCCCAGAACATATAGTATCGTGGCCGCGGTTGCGAGAAGGGTCATTATTGGAATGATAATGTCTGACATGTCATCGATCATATAGAGCAGCCTCCCAAGGATATGCGCAAAACGCGCCGCCAGTATTATCCAAGAAGTGGCGGATATGACCGAAAACTTTGGCCCAGGTTCACGCTCTTGGCCAAAAGTCAAGACCAACTTGTACAGCCTGCTACTACACCATATCAACTGCGGAATGGCACCATACCCGATGATATAAATGCCGGAAATGCGCCACATGAGGGCTTCGGCCCAGGTTCGAACCGGCGGGTCCCAAGCCAACAGGTGAATACCGCCATAGGCCAGCCCGGCAACGAACAAACTAAAGACCATTGTTTGCGTTGTTGCGTCCAAGAGGCTGGATCTCGACAGTGGGAAGTTTGGGGCATGGTCCCGTACCCACCACTTGCCTTCGTCGAATCCGCCCCGGGAAAGACTAGGGTAGGTCGCGTAGCACTGTTTTGCTCTGCCGAGGTACAGGAAATCAGCAGCTGATAATTCCACAAACTCGCGATGCACCCCCAAGATGCCCTCTTTTTCCTGTGAGCCCGCCCTTCTCTTGCGGCGGAAATCAAAGCCAAACAAACTCTGGCCCATGTAAAGCTTGAATATCGAGCCCTCGAGATCCTCCGGGGGCGAGTGAATCTCAAAGAGAAGACGCCGTTGCTCCCGGTCCGGATCCGGATCGTCAGTATGGTGGGCCAGGTATCCCGAGATTCCATAGTCGGGTACCCATTTGGTTCCCTGGTACAGACTGCCTGGAGGATCTCTGTCCTCAAGGGTGTGATAGACAAGCCTTCGCTGACACCTCTGTCCAGCCGCTATGGCCGGAAAGAGAGTCCCAAGGTCGCTTCGCAGCAGCATACCCGCACACACAATGTCTGCATCCCTGCCGCTGATCAGTGTGGGCTCCTCGATATCTAGCGGCTTCTGCCACCATAAAAAGTAGGCAATGAGTGCGCAGATAGCGTGAGCAAACGTGTTGAGTTCCAGCATGCTGACTGTGAAGCCTAGTGCCATGCGTGAGATGCATTGTGCGACGAACCAGGATGCCTGGAGTGTCACGATTGTCTTGGCTAGTTCATTTGCTTTGCTCTTGTCTCTGATTTGGCCCGCGGAAATGTCTGGCAATAGGTGTGGTGTGGCTTCGATGAGTTTGAGGATGCCGAGGCCTGTCAGCGTGACACGTTTGCGCCCTCCAGGTAAAACTAAGCAGCCGTCACCAATGATATCCGAATCAAAGGCGAAGCCCCCTATACAATGTTTTCAGTTTTAACTCATGTTAAAAGCCCCCGGCCAGAGAGGGGAGGACATACCCATGATAGCATAGTGACTATGTGTTATCGTCCACTCGTTCATTCGCTTCGTTGTGCCCATCGTCGTACTTGCCGTCGAAGCAGGTTGTGTTCTTCGTTCCGACGCGATTCCATTCTCCTCTTCCGGTGCTCTCAGCACATTCGAGTCCCCTGTATCGTGCCCATCGCTCGCACTCTTCTCGACGTCCTCCTTCTCCGCTTCTTTTCCACCCTTCCATGCCCATCTCAACCAGCGACTGAACCCGCCACTCTTAGGATGGGGTGTCTTCTCGCAGAGAGCCTCCCTGATTTTTTCGTGGAGAGCGTGGGCTTCGCGTCTTTGCTCGAACGCTGTCCACGAGACGACCTCTGGGGCGAACAAGCCTACCAGTAGCCACAAGATTTTGCGCCCCGTTTGAAAGGGCGGGAGGTACTTGATATTGTGACTACGGTGTTCGGGAATGTTGAGGTGAACCGCAGTCCATACGCACAAAACCATGGTGATAAGACACGATGAGAGAAGGCCATATGTTCCGCGACCCAACGGTTCAGGTTGCCACACCGTTTGATTGCGAGCTGTGCCAAAATCCATCTTTACAGCAGCACATAAATGCGCCAGATGCGGAGTCTAGGGTTGGTCCCGTTTTATTTTCATCGCGTCGTAATGTTGTTGATGCGAAGAAGTCGGGTGAAGTGGGTTGCAGGCTGGACTGCGGCTGAGTTTGGGGCCTCCCACCCCGGACATGGACCTGATTGGCTCACTTCCCCAAGTCCCTTGTTGGCCATGATGCTCGACACACCACGTCACGGAATATCTAGATCAAAAGAACTTAGTGCAAAAGTTCAATGCTAATTGTAATACTGTCTAATAATGATTCTATTGCGAACGGAAGACAGACTCACTTACTCCCCAAAAATGCCCTACTTTTGCAACCCCTTCCAGGTCCACATAGCCATGATCCAGGTCCACATAGCCATGATCCAGGGCGCGCATTACAGGACGGAGAGTGAATGAGAGAAGAGCGTGAGAATGCCAAATAGAATAAGGGCATGGGTCCTAATGAGGGAGACCGCCACCTCCGGGAGCAAAAGCAAGAATAAGAAAAAACCACATGGGAGGGCAACGTGAAGAGAAGACCGTAGTTCAGTGCCACGCTTTGAAGGAGAAGCTTTTGAGGACTCGGTTAACCGAAACTGGAATCAAGGCCGCCCAGGAAGTGGCCTTGTCCGTCTCTTCAACGGGCTTGCTTTTCAGAGAATTTTCCGTCTCTTCAAGAACTCCGCCTTGGGCCGGAACCTGGGAGATGTATGGACCGAGAGGGGGGCGCGTGTCTACCTCCGGCTCGAGCTTGACTAACTTTCTTCGGCTTGTTGAGTCTTGGCCACTGCCTCCTGCTAAATCCAATGCTTTTGCTGCTTTCTTCCTGGTGGTTCGCTTGAGTATGACTGCCCTACGGTTGGTCCAGTCACGGCTGACAGATATGTTGAGGGACTTCTCCCTAAAGGCGGCGGCGACGGCTCGTTGGTTGACTCCGACTACACGCTTGAGATCCCCGCCAAAGTGCGGCAATCTATATAGACTGTCAATCAGTCCCCGAATTTCGCCGTCGTCCAACAATTTGCCATTGTCACCTCTCTCCATGGCGTCCGTGAGTACCGCGACCGCTTGCTGGTGCTCGGCTTTATGCTTCTCGAGCTGGCTTAGAGCTTCGCCATATCCACCGTTGTTAATCTTCATCTTCTCACGATTAATGAGGTGCTCGATGTACTCGAGCGTCGCGTCGTTGTATGGTTCGATGGCATGTCGTTTGAGAAAGAATCCGAACTGTACCGCGGCCTCCTTCACCTGAAACTGCTCTGAACGAAATTCCCTAATAGCCTTCATCCTCATCTGAATTCCTCTCTCTTGCAGCTCTATCGCAGACTCTCTTTCTATCAAATCTTTGCTCACAGCTTCGTCCATGAACTGGCGTGTCACTGGCTTGTAGTCATAGTAGAGGTGCATGTGGTCCAGGTAGTTGTGGCCACAATGCTTGCACATCCCAGTCTTTCGGTTCATAGCGCTGCATCTCTCCAGTGCTGGATGGCCTTTCTGATTTCTGGTCACTGAGTGACCCAGGCGGCAGTCTTCATGGCAAAAAGTGTTGTAGATACAAACCATTTCACCGGGGCTCTCGGGGTTTTCTTGGACTTGGACGCAGTCGTGGTGGGTACAGACTGTTCTCGGAAAATCTACGGCGTAGGACTCCATGGTTTCGCGCTGGATGTACAGGCTGGACTCCAGTTCCCTCCGGGATAACTGAGCGGTTCGAAGCACTTTGATCTGGTCCTTATTGACCTCGATACTGTCGTGGATCCTCTGTGCAATGTGCGCCATGGGCTCCTGAAGCGTCATAATCATTTCTCTGGTCTCATTGAGGTTGAGAGTGCTCCGCACGTCGTGCGGTTTCAGGCTCTGGATATAGGAGACGAGGCGTCTGGACTCCTCTACCGAATGATCCCAGCTGCGTCGGTTATCTTCCGGAAGGCCTATTTCAATGCCCTGTTTCTGTGCAGCGAGGAATCTGAAGCTCTCTGAGTCGAAGCAAAAGACGTTCTTTTCAAAAAGATCAAGCTGCACCTCCTCGTACTCTGCCAGCAACGTCTGCAACGGTCGGAAGGTATCTCCAGGGTTAAAATTTGAGCCACGGGTGTTTGTGAAGCCAAACACGATGTTGTCAGCAGCACTGCGATGGAGCTGCGACAGGAGCTGCTTAATGCAAAATCGGAACATGACGGTGAGGCGGGCGGCATTCGGTTTCAACAAGATCAATATGCCGTGGAGGTCGCCATAGGTGCGGAGGACTCTCAGTATATCACTCATGTTCTTGTTGTCTTGATCTATGCCCCTTGTGTCACCGATACCTGGTGTGTCGATGAGACGGACTTGGGCGTTGCCTATTCTCACGTTGTAAACTGCGGTCTCCTGCGTTGCCGACTGGCCGTATGACCCATCTTTCTCAGTCGAGCTGTCTCCAACTTTGACCTCCTTTTGGACGAATCTCCCACATCTATCCTTGGGGTCTTTGATCTGGGTACTGAAACTAGAAGGAATGACCCACTTAAGCTGATCAGCGGCCAGAGCCTCATCTAGGGTGTCAAACGTGAGATAATTGACGAATGCGTTGATCCATGTTGATTTGCCTACGCCCGTTTCCCCCAGGATCAGAATGTTTAGCTGGGAGCTGGGTTTAAGTGCCCTTAGGAGTTGCAGGAGGTAGTCTGGGTCGTGCGTCGACCAGTTCAAACCGTGACCCATCCCATTGCACTTGAACCGCCACTGATCAAAGGCACAAGAACCACAATCGCAATAGAGTATACCGCCAGTTTGGGGACTGTACTCGACTGTCGACTTGCAGACGTGGCAAATCCAGTTGCACATCAGTGCTTGGCTGCAGTTAGGGTGCGGACAGGGTATATTGACCGGGCGCCTGTCCAAGGGCTTCCCACAAGATGACTTGTCTATGACGGTCTTGTTATATCTCATGATGCAGCTTGAATTGGCCGATTTTCTGTGTTTTAGGAAGTCTGATATCCTGACTTTGCCATTGCGGTGTTGAGTGATGTGAATCCTGTCCAGCGATTGTCCCAGTGCATCATAATCAGCAACTACCAGGAGTTCGTCCTTTTTGGCCGACGCAAGGCCGAGAAACAGCGAGACATTGTCGTCCCTTGTCATGTCGTCGCCGGCGATAGCGTGGCTGAGGTGGAGGACGAGGACCGTTTTTCGCGTGTTATCGGCGAGTACAGTAGACAGCGCAGGACCTTGGCACCCAAGGTACATTGCCTGTGACTGGACCGATTCTGCAAAATCCATTCTCTTGGTATACGAAGGGAGCAATCTCAGCTCGTCTGGAGAGGACCTGCAATGCTCAAACCCATGCAGGGTAGTCCACAGCTGTTCGGCACCCATCTGTCTGGCGCGAACGTCTTGCAGCGTCATCCGGAGATCCTTTTTGAGTCGTAGTTCGTCTTCTTGAGACTGGCGGAGACTGACTACGATGTCCCGGATATGCTGAGGGGGAACGACTTGGGGAAACTGGTGGCAGCGCTGCTCGTACGCACGCAAGACTTCCTGAGCATTGCCGAGGTCGTCAAAGAACTGTACAATTCCGGTTAGATACTTTGCTGGCGGCTGGGCGATGATCATTTTCGCTTGTGAGTCGCCAACGACGAGGGCAAGGAGTGACAGCGGGACCATGGTGCACAAGATAGGGTCGCCTTTCTCGTTCTGAGCCTCGAGACGGTCACGCAAATCACCAAGGATGCTCCGAGTGACCTGAAAGCTGGTAGTCAAAGGTGAATCGTTGGCGAGGTCACCGCCGAAAATCGACACTTCAAACGGGTCAAAGTGTTGGGATGTTGGCTTGGTTGTGCTAGTGAAGCCCCCAAGGCTGTGGATTTGCAACTGATGAAACTCCTCGGCGAGTTGTATCTCTGCTTCGCCATCTGGCAGCGGTGAAACGGCCAATTTCTTACGAATCCTGGCTTCGACGATGCACTCTGCGCCCCAAGTAATGCCCACCACAACGTGTGTCGCAACACTAGCACCGAGAATATCTGGAGCGAGCAAGGCACGAACTTGCTGAGCATCTAAATTGAGCTCTTCATCGGCAGTGGTGTGTGTGAGTTTCATCGCGGTTGTTCTCAACGGACTTTGGAGGTAGTGTCCGCTTCCCGCAACAGGAGCTAGTCCACTCATGATGCTTGCTGCCAGGTCGGGCTCGATACCGAGGTGATCAAGCTTATCCTTGAGGGTGTTGGCTTTGACGATCTGCGCGTCCCTGGTTCGGTTCTCCTTAGTGGATATTATCGTAGCGGGTGGCGTGTCATTGAAGAGCGAGCGGTGAATGAAAGAGTCGGTTCGACCATCGTACAAGTTGCCCAGGCCGACTTTTTGGCCCAGTGCCGGGCGCCGCAGAGTGCCTGGGAACATTGCCTAAAGCTATCTTCAGGAAAGCAACGTCGGCTGGAGCGTTGATCGAATGAAGTGATAGTTCAGGCACTAGGTAGCAAAGAGATTGTGAAGACGTGAAGACGAGCGTCAATCGAACCGTCAAGTTGATGAGGCAGCGAGATGGGATAGAAGATGGGCAGAAGATGAGGTGCAAGATGAGGCAGAAGATAGATTGTGGATGGGTTGAAAATTGAAAATGGATTGGAACAACAAAAAGGTTAGGTGGAAGAAATAGCTGCAACGGGGCACGTTGTATTGTGAGATAGAGAGTGCTTGCTCCAGTTCAAGGAAGGCGCGGCCACAGTCCCTAGGCCCTCAAGGTGCTGAGCAGTTGTGTTGCGGTTTGTCGCAGAAGGAGAGCACTAAACCGCAAGATCCGTTTACTTGGCGCATTCGCGGATGCAAATAACAACGAACTCCGTCGGCATCTGTTTGCGTTCATAGTAAATTGTATCTAGGTGCAATTCCGTGATAATTATGTGGCAACACGTCGTGCCATACTCTGTTCAAGATCTCACAAGGTACAGGTCATTACAATGTCGGAAGAGGAGACACTCTTCTATTTATCGTATCTAGGCACATCACGTCCTTCCCTTGCCTGCCTTTCTCTTCACGGCATTGATGAGGCTGTCAATGTCCCTACCGTCTTGCCCCTTCACTTTCTTGGAGACCCTCTCCTGCTTCTCACTCGGCAGATCGTGCGCCGCCTTTCTCTTCTTCCTTCCCGCCTCGAGCAGCTTCTTCATACCTGGAGTCGCCTTGAACTTCGGATTTGAAGGGTCAATAGCAAACTCATGGCTCTCGAACACAGCCTTGAACCGTTCATCTTCCACATCCATGACGAAGTTGTCTTGCAACCCAACATCGCCCTTGCCGCCTTTCTTTTTCTTACCCTTCTTGCCCTTTTGCTTCTCGGCACGCATAATCTCCTTCATATCAAAGTGTTCAAGCTTGCCCATGCCTTCGTCTTCGTTGGCCATGATCTGTTCAAGCTGCGCTCTCTGGGCGGCATTCTCAGCTTCTTCAGCCTCTTTCGCGGCACGTTTCTTCAGCCTTTCTTCTTTGCGCATCGTTGCCTTGGATGGGGCAACGGGCTCGGCTGTGAAGAAAGGATCATCAAATCCAAGATCATCATCACCTGCTTCGCCCACTCCCTCTGCCTCCTCGACGTCATCTGCTACGTCCGAGTCCAGGTCTTCCCTCTTGGCAAGCATCTTAGCCCTCTTCTTCTCCTTCCTCTCTCGCTCCTTGCGCTTGTATTTCTCAATTGTTGTCTCCTCGGTCTCATCCTTCGCTTCTGGCTTCCCGGACAGAGCAGGGGTAAATGTGATCTGCATCTCCCCAACAGGACCAGATTTTGAGCTCTTTGGCGCTGGTTCGTCACTGAGACCCAGAGCCGCCCGCATTTTGCGCCTCTGAAGCTCTTTTCTCGAGAGCTTAGGCTCGTCATCCTCCTCCTGCTCTGCCACGGCCGCCTCCTCTTCGACATCGCCCTCATCCTCGCTATCGCTCGCAAGGTATGCGCGTAGGTCATTCTCGGTAATGTCTGCTCGGCTGCCGCTGAAGGCTTGCTTGATCGACTCTTTTCGGCTGACCTCCTCCGGGTGCATGTCCCAGGTCAGCTTGACCTTGGAGTGTTGTAGAGCATCCGTGACGAACTCGATGGGTTTGTACCCGACAGGCACACTGTCACATTCATCCCGAGGTTCGTCATCAAATGCCACATCATCGGGTACGAAGCGGAGGTCGAGGAAATTGGATGATGACAGGTACTCGCTTCCGTCTGTGGCCTGGTAGATCTTGTGCGCAGTGTTGGCGTCAGAGCACACTACTACGGCGTAATAATAACGTAACCTCTCCAGCTGGTAGGTCCGAAGAGCATCGCTGTCAAAGTCCTGGTCGTCGCCCTCCTGCAACAGCTCCTTCCTGATTTCTTCGTCCGAGTCGACATCAGAAGCACCATCCCAGCTATCTTCACTGTCCGAGTCCGAATCTGAGTCGTCGTCCTTTGACTTCTTGAAGATCTCTCGAGGGGGACCTTCTAGTTCCTCGCGCTGCATTCGGTCTTTGCCAAACTCGCTGGGATAGATTGACACCTTCTCAATGCGCCCCCCCGCCGGCACAAAGCTGGATAATAAAGCCAGTAAATCGACGGATTTTATATTGTCCCAGTCAATGTTGACAATAGCGATGCGACTGGTCACTTCGCCAGTCTCCACCTCTTGTTCGTCCTTCTGCAATCTGATGCCCGGCCTTGTTTCTTCGACCTCATCTTCAACCTCCTCTTCCCCAGAATCAGAGTCGGAATCTGACTCTGATGAAGCGAACCCTCCGTGGCGAGCTGGGTCATATTTCTCGTCGGCAGCCGCAAGCTCGCGCTGCACGATCTCGTCGTCGATAATTTCGGACTCATCGTCCCCGTCCTTGTCCTTTTCGTCATCCTCCAACTCGTAGAGACGCTCGAGAGCCTTCTTCTTGGCATCGTTTTTCAGTTTTCGGCCATATCGATCGACCTTAGCGACCGCGGTGAACTCGGGGTCGGAAAGAACACGCGAAAAACGCTTATCGAGCTTGGTTTTGGTGTGCTTCTTGGAGGGCAATTGGTATCGTGGATCGGTTTCGAAATTGGCAAATCGGGGATCGCGAATCTTTCCGGCTTTCGCACCATCGCGTTTTGGGGGTTTACTCTGAGGCATGATGTGTGAAAGCAAGATTCACGAGGATGGATGTCTTGCAGATGAGACTGGGAACTCTCCAGCAAAGCTCTTGAAAATTTTAGCGGGGCTCCAATTCTGCCGCTACGTCTGGAAGGCGGTGTAGCTAACTAATGCCTGTCAGCTTCCTCAACCCCGCCCCGCGCCAGGCCCCTCCAAGCTCATCCCCAGCATTTCGACCCCACAGTCCTGCACGCCAAATGTCCGCGACGAACTCCGTCTGTCTCTCTCATGGGTATCCAACAGTATGTGTGTGTAGTTAAAAGATGTTCCCCCGAATTCAGCCAGCCCTGTTTCATCAAATAATTTAACCCGATTTGTTTCTGATCCCTCATTGCCGTACTCGTGAGGAAAGCTATCGAGGGCATGTCAGCAATAGCTTCGCCTTCCTTCGGTTTCTTCGCAAAAGACGTACCTGTCATGTTCGACTCCACACCAACACAAAAACGGCGCCCAACACCACAAGGACGCCCAGTGCGACTATGGCAGTACCGTCCCTTCTTAGCTCAACCTTTTCATCTTGGTCATCCCCATAGTAAGGGTTGAGACGGGTGTAGCTGTCAATGTTCATGATGTTTTTTTTGGTTGCTGATGGTGATATGTTGATGACAACTGAGACCGAATGGAAAGCAGTTGGGTCAGGAATCCAGTCGTGGCACGTACTAACGTAAGATATATATATGTGTGTGTTTTTCCTCGATGCTGACGTTCACATGAAGGAGGTGTGGTGGCCTTTACGCCACAAAAAGTATGCGATTGACACTGCATTCCAGTCAGCAGGCCTTCCACGCATTCTGGTGCAACGTCCCAACATCGACTGGCTGACGGGTTTGGAGAACTGGGCGTTGGCCACTTTCCGCTCATGTGCCACTCCCAGTGGCTAATGAGATGCAGTCTACAGCGATGAGTGATCATGCAACACATCCTTTCTGGCTGCAGTTCAATGCTTCGAACCCCAAAAAAGGCTACCGGTCCGACCCTGCTTGCGATCTTGGCATGCATTGTGTCTGACAGCAGCATGGAAGAGCAGAGAGAGGCTCAATCGAGGTCCAGGAATGCAAGACAGGAGCAGTTCCGGGCAACAGCAAGGGAGGCGAAATCCGGCATGAATACTAGCCAATTTATCGCTAGCTCCTCCCGCGTCCGAGATATTGTGTTTGGCCGAAAATGGCATTGAATTCCCCAGGAGCCGAGGATGTTCAAGCATGCAGAGAGGGAGAGAGCCCCGTTCAATCTTCTTTGGCTTATTACCCCACCCCCAAACAAGAAAAACCGATTGCTCAGCCGAGAGAGCTGCGCTGTTGGTCCCGGAGAAGACCAATCGGGGATAGATATGCGGGAGGGGACCCCTCTAAAAAAACAACCAGTACGTAGCAAACAAACGCTCACCGACTATCCAATGATACACCATTCTCGGGTGATGGGCAGTGCAAACGGGCCCAACGAGAGCCTCACGGGGTCTCTGCAGTGGGCCTCAGTCACAAACTGGATGCCCAAACTTTGGTGACACAAGAAAAAAAGGCTGTTCGTTTCTTGCATTTCCAAAAACTCGGTCACCGACTTTTTTTTTTTAAAGCCATCATCGGTTAAAACAAAGGTTTCGCGTGTGCACATCAGCGCGCCCTCCACGGATAGTCGGTTCCACTATCAAATGTCTTCTATTATCGACGCCGCCGCCAAGCATGCCGTGAAAGGTGTTGCTTTGGCGGCCGCAAACCCCAAAACCTCGCTATGCGCTGCCGCCACGGCGGGGGGGCTAGCAGTACTGGCGGCTCCCACCATGGTCATGACGCCGGCGTTGGCGTTGGTTGGGTTTACCGCAAACGGGGTAGCAGCTGGTATGTGGGATTTACTTTTTTCTTCTTTTCTATTTTACTAGACCCTACAATACCCTACTCCATACCCTATCTACCTAGTTATGACATCGTATTCCACAACACCTAGTTATCCCAGCTTTTACTGCATGTCATGTCAACTTGGTGACTGAACTGACTGACTTGATGGCTGACTATGGTATACAAAAAAAACACAGGCTCCATGGCCGCCGCCATCCAAGGCCCCGCTGTCGCGGCAGGAAGCGCATTCGCCACGTTGACCAGCGCTGCGATGGGAGGATACGGAGCGCCTTTTATCGCTGGGATTGTCCAGGGGTTTGCAGCGGCTGGGACGACTGTTGGAGCGCTGGGGGTGGCGAAATCTTTGGGTGGAAAAGAGACGAAGTCTAATGACCAAGCCAAGCACTCGGATCGAGATATCAAGGAGTGAACAGAGGACATGGCATTTACAGTGTATATGTGTGTGTCTGGAGTTATGGTTGGGGTAACACGGCTGCATGTGGTCATGGGATTATTATTGTTGGGATACATCTAAGGGCTTAAGCCTGGGTTGCCTCAAGATAGCCGTCTAGTTGTTTGTTAGGCACACAAGACTTGGAAAGTACCATAATGTACCGCCGTGATACTATATCTCCAAGCACCCCGCTATTTGTGACTGGGCAGAGAAACATCCCGACAGCCGTTGACGTCAGAGTCCTCTCGTGTCCAATGGTCAAGCCTCAGAAGTTTGTGAGGTAGCTTGAGACTTTCCATATCGGCAAGATCTGTGTGGAGTTCAAGTGTCAATAAGGTTTAAAGTCTCTCAAGAATAAACTCAAAGAGCCGGCCTAGTTTACTTACTGGTTAGTGTGGGTCCTAAGTGAGAGTCGGACACTTCTGAGAGACGGCCCAGGAACCTGCTCCCTCCAGTGCTTGAATACAGTGCTTGAAATACCCTCCTAACCCTCCCCCTCCTTTGAATTTCTTCTGATACATTCACCACCCATCACCGAAACTCCGACATGAGCCCTCCCAACCTCTTGCTCCCCCTACACCCCATCTTCCCTCTCTTCCTTGGGCTTCCTCCTCAGAACAACAACCATCTCCCCCTCCTCCACTACCTCGTCATACTCTTTCCTCTCCCACCCCCCCAATTCTAACTCCGATTCCGATTCCAAACTCCCGATCATATCATGCAAATCACACCTTGGTCCAATCCACACCACAACTTCCACCCCTTTTGCTTCATGTTTCTGCAGATACTGTTTTAAAAGTTTCCCCTGTCGAGGATAAACAAACAGCAACGCTCTCGTTTTTGGGCTACAAACCCATTCCGTACATACCGCCCACGTTCCCGGGACGGTAACCATATTTCTTTCTGGAAGAAATATGTTTACGGGAGGAGTTCCTTTGGGGGTGGCGACTTCGACACCTAGAAAGGAGGGTTGTGCATTCTTATGCATTGCGCGTGTACGTGCACGTGAGCCAGAGTCAATGTCCATGTCCGGGTAGTTGTCCATGTCGATGTCCCTGTCAGGGTCGATATCAGGATCCATGTCGATGTCGAGGCCCATGTTGGACTCGGGGTCAAGTTCCGAGTCGGGGTCAGAGTCAGAGTCGAGGTCAACAACCTCGGCACGGGACGGGTAATGTTTTAAAAAGAGAGCTTCAAGTAGCCCGGGACCAGAGCCGATACTCAAAGTTAAAAAGGGTGGAGGTGGCAAGATGGCGTCTAAGAGGGCGAGGAGGGGCAGAGAGAGGGAGACGCAGGATTGGGCATGGCGAATCGGCTTCGTGGTTAAGGTTATGCTTGGGAGGTTGTCCATCTTGAGATTTGCATTGAGGAAAAAAGAAACCTAGTGAAGGTTATGCGGATAAGTCGGCAGACACTTGACGGTATGTTTCAATGTTTGTGAAAAGTTGAATTTTTGGGCTCGTTCGCCGAGTTGGGGTAATGACAAGAGATAGGATCCACAAATCGCTCAAACCTGTCATGTCCTACAATCCGGCCTTTAAAATATTCAAATTCACAGCGTGAAACTTGGAGAGCATAGTGCAGCATTCAAACAGCTGGAGAAAGGCGACTAGCAAAAGCTAAGCCCTGCGATTCAAAATGGGGCCTTCCACACCGAGCCCTTGATTCTCGAGGAAATACCCTTGCTAATTTAATCTAGCTTGTAACCCAATCCCGCGGGCGACTTATCTTCCCAAGTCCAGCGAGGAAATATGCTGAATGAACCCAATCATGATAAAAATGATGATATTAAAAAATGATAAACCTTTGGCAAGCCTGCCATCACAGGTATCGTGGTGCCCCAGTATCCAAACCTAGCCCCTTACCCTTTTTGTGTAGCTACCAAAAGCCTTGGCAAGAAGGATTCATTCGCCACTTTGGTATAGCTTTCTCATCCCAAGATAGATATGCTTATCCCCAAGACATGAGGTCATGATCGTCGTCCCTCCAGGCCGAGTACCTCCGCTCGTGTTCTATCAAGATCCTTCAAAAAAAAAAAAAAAAAAAAAAAAAAACAACCAACGCACACACCAACACAAACTAAC
>Ga0247765_1000662_pt1 | contig 24423 bp, 18 predicted proteins | sample UWRJL106311C6_FD_179949 | JGI IMG/M metagenome (GOLD analysis project Ga0247765, IMG submission 179949) | Plant litter microbial communities from Arlington Agricultural Research Station in Wisconsin, United States - UWRJ-L106-311C-6 | ecosystem: Environmental > Terrestrial > Plant litter >... | reverse complement strand
TTTTTGGGACCTCCTGGGAGTATGTACGGTATCAACATGTATAACCTCAAGAATCTCCAATCCCATGCAAACACATTACCATCTTATCCGTCTGGTCTCCCCTCGTCACATTCAGTCCATTGACCGAGATCCTCACCCAGTAATTCTTTTCAATCCCTGCATTTCCTACCCTCGTGCCCAGCTGTTTCCCATCCGGAGCATCCCTCGTTTGAAACCCACAGGCTTTGATCTTCGGAACTACCTGATCCACGAAATCTTTGGGAACCCTTTCGACAACCACCACGGTCTTACAGGTCGTAGTGCATTTTGTCGAACAGGTTCGCGATCCGCTGGCGTTAGTGGTGCAGGTATTCTTACAAGACGATTTGGTACAGTCTTGTTTATCGCGACATTGGCTGAACCATCCGTGGACTACGCCTGCAATCTGTCCACCATCATTGGGAGATGCAAAGAATTGATGCCATGCGGGATCGCGACCCGCACATGGATAGGAATCTGCTGCGCGGGCACCACGAGCTGCAGAGAACAAACCCAGTAGACCGGTAAATAGTTTCTTTCCGCCCTTTTTCCCCGCACGTTTCGCGGGTTTGGATTTCCCAAGTTTTTTCCCAGTCCCTTTGAGAGAGGATAACTCCGCGCGACGTTGGTCCCGAGAAAGGGTAGCGCAACGAAGGAGTTTCCAAACCAAAAACCCAGTGAGAACCCCCGCGACAACCGTCAGTGCGATGAGTCCATATTGGTTTCGATATGATTGTTTAAGCCGGTCGAGCTCGTCGCCCATGAGGATATTCGCAATCGCAGAGAGACATGCGTCGGGATAGCGGTCGGAGTCGCGCCAGTTCCACATGAGATTTCCATCGCAGGTTATTCCTTTCACGATAGCGCGCGCGGAGAGCTGACAGGCTTTGAAAGCGAATTCGGGATCATTGCACGAGGTACAGCCGTGGTAACATGCGTCGTATACGTCGTTGCGGGCTTTGCGTTTCCAGAGGGAAAGATCGCCGTTGACAGCGGCCGTGGCGAGGAGATGCTGAACGCGCGCGACCACGGCATAGGTGGTGCCGCCGGCGAGACCGGCCCCGACGAGTATGGCTAAAGGGAGGGCGAGCTTGGAAAGTAGCGCATCTTTAAAAGTAGGGGCCACTTTGGGCAATGGCTCGACTTTGATGGGGTGCTCCGGCTCCATGGGTGTTTCGAGAGCGTGGGAGATGGTAGTGGATTCATGCTTGGTTTTGTGAGTCGTCGTGTGGTGGCCATGGCTGACGTTGGGGTTGCTGTGGTCACCGTACTGTTGCGGAGCGTCGACATGTCCTTGGTATCCCTCTTGTGCAAATGGTGGAGGAGTTGTCAATGTCTGTCTGACTGCTGATCTGCTGGACTGTCGGGAATGGGTGCTGCTGGATCGGCTGGATATGGAAGAGACTGACGATGCGCGCGACGAGCGAGATGACCCCTCGAAGCCGCCGCCTTCGGTATCCGACATGATGATCGGCGATGTGGTCCTGGAGATTCGGCCTCGGCGAGGAAAGCTGTTTCCACTGGTCACCGTGAGTTGCTGGTCGGCCGGTAATACCCGAGCTGACCAGCCTACTGCGCCCAATGTTGTCTCTCAGGTTCCAGGTTGACTCCAATGACACCGATGCGCCGATATGCAATACAGAGTCGCAAGCCACCGCAACAGACGCAAAAGACAAAAGACGGGCAAAAGAAGTGAGAAGAGCAGAGACTGTCAAGAGCGGTGAAATTATTTCTAGCGCATCAGTTCGACGCTATCCCTCCCTAGGTAGATAGAGGCTAGCTCATGGCGTCCTCAGCTGAAAAACGAAGCATGGGCATGCCTGGATGGTGGCCTTGGCAGCGAGGCTTGGCATGTCAATGGTGTCTGTTGGCCGGGGTCTAGACCTCACGACAGCACCTTGGCAGTGAAGGGGTTTGGCTACCTAGGCAGGTATATTTAAAAACTGAAGGAGCTTCTCGCTCTTGACGTTGCTAGTGATAAAGGTCAGGCAGTGTGGTGAAGGACAGGTAAGGTAGAGTTCATCCATTCCTTGTAGTTACAGTTGTGATCCCGACTCTCGTGTTCTGTCCACGTTCCTCCTTATGAAGGAAAGGTCAAGAAGCTGCCGTCCACTCTTTCTTATACAACCACATAAACCCCATAGGAATGCCATCGGCGCTATGATATGCCCAACAACCCACTATCCCCAGCGGCGTCACCGCACCGATGAGGGCATGGGCAGGAATATTCGTATCAACCCAACGCTTGGTCAGTCGCACATTACCCTTTTTTCGCTCCACATAGCCCTCGAGCCGAAAAGGTCCTCGCGCATCGACGCCGTTCTCCGCTGACAATAAAATAGAATTTCCATACTGGTCCCGGGGGTCAGGCACGCTGCTGAAATGGATCCCCTTTGCTGGAGCGGGTACATCGCCGTTTCGGCCTTGCGAGGTGGTTACGTATCCCATCCATTCTCCCGTTGCTATCTCATCAATCAGCGAGTCGACGTTGCTCCGTAGCCAGAAGTGCCATGATATCGTGGAGCTGAATGCATCGAGTCGTTGCGAATCCCGGGTGGACGCACTAAAGATGGCTTTTGTGTTCGCAGTGTCTATATCGTCTGGTGTACTACCTTCAGGGACAGCGAAATATGGTAGTGGGAGATTCCCGCCAGGTCGAAGCAGAGGTAGCTCCTCTGGTCGGGGAAGGTCATTCCGGATCTGTACGCCAGGGTCCGATCGAAGAATCCAGGGTAGACAGCCGAGGGTGGCAAGAGCGAGGTATTGAGTTCCAGAAAATGATTGTTCCAATTCTTTTCGAACTTGGCTGCGATTCCACGTCTCGTATTTATATGAGTTCATGGCGCGGTCAGCCAAAACGGGCATGTTGTTGAGAACGGTGTTGCCTAGGACACCCATGGCCAGACAAAACGCGACCTGACAAGGCATCCCGTGACGGAGAGGGTACGTGTCCCAAAAGATATCACCATCTTGCAGGTCGAGTATGCGGGCAGACAAGCCACTAAGGGAAGCGGTTAGGGAAAAGTTATTAACCGTGGGTGCTGTAACAGTCAGAGGATTGATCAAATCAATAGCGACGGGAGGAGGTTGAACATACAACAGAGAACAGTCCAGGCGCTCAGCATGGCAACAATATTTTTCACCGCAGCCACGAACCGTGCGGGTGGCCGCCGAGTAGAGGGGCCCGAACCTCTAGCTGGGGTTTCCCAAGGAACGGATTCATACGGCAGCAAGAGTTCTTCGAGTTCATCCAGAAATTCGGGAAGATGGGATGCCGCAGCCGCGAGACGGGCCCAAAGGACTTTCTCATCGACTCCGGTGGTGGACGGCGGGGAGGCCAATCTCGGCCAGGCGATGTGGCATTTGACGGGGTTGGGCGTAGGCGTGGTGAGAATGAGCTTGCGGAGAGCTTCCTTGTTCTTCAGGGACTTGGGAATCGGGCTATTGATCTGAAAAAAAAAAGTTAACGTTAGGTCCAATCGTGACTTGGAAATAGCTAAAGCTCAAGCTTAGGTAGGTACCTGGTTGAGAAAACACCATTGCAAAACAAACGGATCATCGCAGGCGCGTCGGAACTTGCGACAGGTCCAGCCCATGGCCAGGACATCGCGAAATGCACAGAGTGATGCGATTTGTTGGATGACTTCCAGTGGAAGCCGCGTGATGAAATCGGCCATTTTGTTTGTCAAGCCTTGATGCGCGTTTTGTCAAATGGAAATTCCGGGCTTGTTCAGGGAAAATATACATGGCGGTGAGACGGTTGCCTGGTGCACATGCACAGGACGCGCGTATGTCTTGTCTTGCATGGGGCTAGCTCGGACTCAGCTCTCCCAGCTGTCGTTGCCTTACTGTAAGGTAGGTGAGTCGACCAATCGCGAAATAGTGAGAATGTGCAACAAAAGGTAGCGACATTTAAATGGAAAACCCGCTTTTTTCAACGACTGCATGGACACTAGAATAGGTACTAGATGCAAACATGGAGCATTTAGCGTAAATTTTGATTGACAATGTGAGCTGATGCCTACGCCTTGCAATCCCTCCTCGCGATTTTCTAACCGTCTTCCACAAAATGGGTTTCGAATCCCGTAGTTCTATCTTTCGGTTTTGATTACCGGTGTTGCCAATAGGCTAGGTTATCAACTCCTCAAGTTGATGACCTGGTTACAAAACTGAGAGTCCCATTTGCTCTTTCGCCAAATTGTTCGCGAATCCAAGGGAGAGGCCCAACGGTGCCAAACGTGATATTTCCTTGGAGAAGGTCCCTACGTGTGTAAACATTGTCAGCCTTTCTGCTTCATTTTCATGTTTAGGAGGAGGGGGATTTAACATACCCAGTTTCAACCACATGAGATATCGACATGACATAGCGACTATAAAACTCCGGAATCTTCACCAGTGAAAAACTATACCCGCTCTCTCCGCATCGGAACTCTGGAGACGGGAAAGAAAAGTTGGCTGCATCGCATCGGGCCCCCGAGGGCTGCAGCGTCACGCCAAATCCAACCACCTGCGTTTCTGAACCGCGTTCGAGACTCATGGCGCAGTTGCTGAACCAGATTTCTTCGGAAGGTTGAGTTGGGTTTGCAAGAGTTGGTGCTGCTGCTGTTGCAGAGACAAACAGGGGGAGGAGTGGAAGGGTCCAGATCATTGTTGATATTGTCTTGAGTTTGAACAAGCGTGATGTTGGGTGCTGGGGGTGAAGAGAACAGTGTGTAGGGACAGTCCTAATGACGCTTCATCAATGAATATATAGGTAATTACTCTTCCGTCGCCTACAAGCTATTCCCTAAGTTTTGTTTGGGTTTACTTTGAAATGCACTGTCGTTGCGACTAGCACGTGCAACGTTGCGATGCGTAATAGCCGGGCGGGTATGAGTGAATCTCTTTCGGTGCAACATTAAGACACAATCTAGTGAACCCTTCGCCAAATACAAGTGTTTACTGATTTCATGATAATTATATGCACCTCTCTAGTGTTCGCAGGTGAGCCCAGTGGGTGCCCGTCAACTTACCAGACCGGCCCGCTTTGCAGAAACTCACAGGGCCTATGCTTGACTAGTTCTCCGTCACCGCCGCCTCGAAGCTAATGTTCGCAAACGGCAAATCCACTTCCGTCTGGCTCATCTCGCACGAAAGCAGAATCCCATCTTCGCCTTCCTTGTCCATGCATACTTCAAAGGGCAAGGTCGCTATCATGGTGGCGTCAAAGATGAGTCTGTGTTTAATTTCAATTAGTATCAAGTCAGTTATTTTCTAGGTATTCAATTCCATTGCCCGAGTTGACGTGGTGGAGGGAGAGAAATTCAGGGGGGCGGAGGTGGGAAAGACGAGATTTTTTTTTTTCCAGAGATGAAACGTACGGCTTGGTCGCATCCGCCCCATCGCACAACCACTGCAGCCGGAACCCCAATCGTCTACTTCGCTCGGTTCGTTCCAGGAGATACTGGCAACGTTCGATCGTGGTAGGGAGTGGCGTCTCGCCCGCTCGACAGACGCTCCAGGTGCCGCCGCCAGCGGAAACCGGAATGCGATCGAAGCGATAGGTATCACCGGTGCCCGGGTTATACACCCCAAATGTGGCAATGGTTTGTGTCGAACTGCTTCCGGCAACTTGTACGGTGTCGACTCGGTATTCTGTGAGAATGAAGCCGGTAATGTTGGAAAACGTCGTGGCCGAACAGGTGCGACTCTGGGGGGTTCTGACGACGGACGCGAGGTCTTCTATCTGGTGGTTTAGCGGCGCCGCTGCTGGAGATGCTATCGCTTGTGAGGCGAACAGCAGCCCGGCGAAAAAAGTTGTGAGGAGAACCATTGCGACTATTCGTGGAATTGGAATCTTAGTGATGGAGACGAAGAGGAAAGAGAGATAGAAAACACATGTCAGTCTTCCGGAAATTTGTTGGAGTACCGCTGCGAAAAAGACACGGCATTCTTTATCTCAACCCGCGGAATATTTGGCCGGAATCTATGAACCGGCGGAGACTACGTAGGCGCAATTTACACCGGATCAATTGGGACTTGTATGTTTGGGAGCGCTTAGCTGCCACATAGATAGCCTAATGCTGCAGAATGCTTAGGGAACCGGGAATTAACAACCGATAACTGGCAAATAACCGGGCTGTATACATGGCGGCGGTTTATTCAAAGATCTAGCCAGATCTATGTAACCAATTGACACAGATAGGCAGAGTGTCTTGCTAACCAGGGACTTGGACTCACAAATCCCGAGGGCTCTAATCTTGATGAATGCGTCGGGTGGCCACCCTGCAGGATCCATCTCGACATTCTGGCGCCACGATTGACAGAGCCTCAACTCCAATTGAGAGTCGTATGGTCCTCAATAACCCCAACTAGGCGAGATCCCCCTCATCGGTGTTGCCCTCCCTTGCCTTTGCACCTGTCCCCGAAGAGTCGGCGCGGTGTGACTGGATGGTTGGTACTAGGGGATGAGATTGATCGACCTCGCTGGCTAGGATTGGCTTTGATACTAGGTTACTGACTCGCTGGTCGACCCCTGCTCTCTAGCCCGAGGGTAAGTTACGGGTCACCAGAGGCTGATTGGGCAGAGGATGACCGGATACACGCAGACAGCTAACCAGGTGCCGGTAATTCAATGTCCACGTCTTGCTCAGCCACCATCCCTTCCACCCAGGCTCGGAAGGTAACCTCGATCCAGTCGGCAACCTGACGCAGGACTGCGAGAATTGTGTAGATGCCGTGGATTGACTCGGTGTTGCCGATTCTCATGCTACCGAGAATTTCCTGTGTTCCGCTTCCCGTTAGCGCTGACGTTCTATGTGTATCGCATGTGTGACTGAGTGACAGGAAATAGAAACTCACAATACATTCCCCCCTATCACAAGCAAAAAGCAATTTCCACTCATGATCCACCACCAGCAAAAGCGGCAGCGTCACTAACCGTTGCGCCGTCGCCGGCATGTCATTCAGGATGGCCATGCGTTTGTGCCAGGCGGCCGTCCAGACCGCGAGCTGCACTCTGCCCTCCTCAAAATTGCCATCTCGTTTTGTTTCGATGCTGACAGCAATGGGACAGTACCGAAGTGGTTCGTAGGCCGTCTGGTTGAAGCACTCCTCGCCAAAGGGCTGTTGGCCGTTAACCTTGGCCCGGATGGCGTCGCGGAGGGTGGAGTCGGCGGGGGTAAAGTCGTTGCTGTGGTTGTTGACCCTTCCTGGGTGGTCTCGAGCGTGGAGTCGAAGGACGAGGACAAAGTCGATCATGTTGGGTGAGACAGCGTCTACAGCAGCGTCGGGGATGGAGGGTAGGAACGGTGGGAGGATTCGAGCTGTCGTGGCGAGTTCGTGCGCGACATGGGTGTGGCGGGAGAGGGCGAGGGCGAGGAGGGGATGATGAACCCAGAGGTTCCATGATGACTCGGAGTGGCCCCCAGTAAGACAGGTCGACGCGGCGTGGCGGATCGCTAGGATGGCATCGAGCTCTTCCAGAGCGGCCGTCTTGTCAGCGCGGGCTTGCTCCTCCGTATAGAACTGGCTGGGCCTCGTCATGCCGACCAGCTCCGTCACTTCGGTAGCGACCTGGTCGGGGTAGATGGCCTCTCCAAACATGACCATTGGTTGGATAACCTTCCAAAGGTTCGTTACGTCCTGCGGAAGCTGTGGCAATGCGTTGTCGAGCAACTCCCCGAAACGAACTGGCTTCTCAAGGCGGTCAAGATGCTGAGGGCGCTTGGTTGGGCTACGACTTCTGGTTCCCGATCGACTTGGGGATCCGGATGGCCGAGACTGGGTTGGCCCTGATCTTGATGCGGACACCGCTGTAGTCACTGATGGTAGTGGTCTTGTCGGAGGAGGCAAGCGATGGACCAGATCGACCGACTGGAAACCTCCGAATGGCCGCGAGGTACCAATGTTGTCCGCATCCTGGGCGACTTCTTCGGGGTCCGGTCCCGTGGGAATGGCGGATCCGTCGTCGGCCCTGCGTTTCTTGGACGGCGAGGGCGTGCGACGGGCCGAGGAGCCGGGGGTGGGAATCATGGCGTCGTCTGCGGATTCAATTTGTCGTTGACGACGGCCCAGGATCTGTTTTGGCGTTTGAGACGCGTTGGCATTTTCTAGCCATGCCTTGACTGCGTCCAAAGTGTTATACATGGCCGATATCCTTATTTTTTCCTTTTGGGCGGCGATGGTTGATGCCCAGCCTGTGTTTGTGTCACGGAGACGCGTCTGTTTGTCTGCGTGGTCACGACTGGCCTCACAATCATGCTGACCCGCTGACCCCAACTATTACCCCGCGCCCTAACTACCCCGCACTCGCATCTTTCCAACGTGACCAATCCCAGCGAGGCAACATCAGCACAGCATCCCCTGTGTCTCGTGCATACAAAATTCAGCAGCGAGTTGGGCAAATGGCGAGCCGTACGTGGCATCGCAATTGATTGTACCATCCCAACGTCGCTCTGGTTGGCAAATGCGGGACTGAAAATTCCGTTGCAGCTACAAATTGAGGACTTGGTAGTAGGTGTGGATTTTTTTGGGGTCTGGGGGACAAACCACGTAGCAGGCAGGGGAATGGTGTGTTGCCCTGACATATTGACTTTTGTTTATCTTTTTCTAGGTAGTGGTGGTGACGGGCGGGTGCGGCGAATGACAAAACATCTGTCGTGATGGCGCTCAAGAATAATTCACACTTGCCCTCACCCGACGCACGTCCAATGCAAATGGAACTGCCCTCGGCTTGCACTAGACGCCGTCGCAGGCACCTCTTTTGAATAGAATTTGCGTATGGCCGGTGCGACTGCTTGCGTTCATACCGGATGACGAAATGAGTGAGATGTTGACAGATGTCTGGAGGATGGTTTGTCATATCGGAGTCACAATATGACTCTTGATTTTGTGGAAAGTGAAGTACAAGTATCGAACTCTCCACCATGGATTGCACTGAATTCGGCTTTCCCATTGACAGATTCGCACAGACTCTGCTGGTATATAGTTCTTCCTACTTATACATGTGAATCACTCTAATTTTAATCTCACACTGGCCAATACATCTGCGCGGCAACCCGTTCACATCTGGTATCCCTCATGCCGAACCACTGCCGAGTTGTTCCTCTCGTTCCCACTTATATAGCCCAGTCCTTCAACTTCTGGACCTCGCTCATCCTCTCCTCCAGCATCTTCAAACCTATCCGCAACTCCGACACAATACTCCTCAGGCGAGTCGCACATTCCTTTACCAGGACTTGCATTTCAGCTTGTGACATCATGACCGTCTCCCCCGGGACAGGGACGCCCAAGCCCCAAGGAATAACAAGCCCCTCCCTCCTCTTCACACACTCCTTGATAGCCCTGTCCACTTCGTCGACAAGGCTACGATTCGCAGGCTGTACCTCTTTTACCACCACCTTGACACCCCTCAGCTTGTCTATTTCTTCCTCGCCCTTTCCCAGTTCTCCTGCGGTAGCATCATACGCGCTACGCATCTGTTCTAGCAACTCGAGGACATGAGTGATGCATTCCGTGGCTTGACGGATCGGTGGCTCGTGAGACACGGCGATAGCGCGGGCGGTCTCCCGTTGGGAGTTGAAATGTTGCTCGAGGAACGCCATGTTGTGAAGGAAGTCGGATGTAGACATCGCCCTCTCTGTTGCTGGGCCTCGTGGGAATGCCGGTGGCGATGTAAAAGGTACGTGTATCGGGCGCAGCAAATTGTCCTGCAAAACCGTGCTGGTAACACTCCGTTCAGAGTTGCTTTTGTGCAAGTCGGGCCAGAGAATCCCTCGAATCACCCCCCGCCACACCTCCTTGTCGTGATGCTTTGGTTTGGGCATACCAAACGCAATATACCACGCGTTAGCAATGGTGTCGATCTTACTGTCATCGGCAGCCTTAAGCCCATCCGGCTGTGGCTTCGGGCGTATCGCCTCAACAATATTCCACTTGCCAGTGCCCGGCGCCGGGGGGTGAACACCGTCTAGGAACGTGACCATCTGGTCTCCGAGCTTCCTCCACGGCACAGAGGCCGAGACCGAGGCGGGAAGTTCATCGTAGAGTCGCATCTCTCTCTCTTTTAGGAGAGCGTGGGCCAGTGCCCAATGGACCCCCTCGACGCAGTAGGGGACGAGGATGGACTTTGTCGTGGGCCGGAGGTTGAACGGGCGTGCCGGGGACAGTAATGACACGACTGGGTCCATCGTTGCCAGCTGCTGTGGGAGAGCGAGCACGGTGAACCTGAGGCACGCGTGGATGACCGCCGTGTCGATCCAACCGTCCGGACTTTCGAGGGAGCTCTGGTTTGTGCTGGGAGGCTTGGGCCCAGCCAGGAAACGATCAAGCAGAGCCGATGGCGGCCAGTCTCTCGCTGTAACTGCGTCTCTCTCCAAATGCGGCGATTCAAACGCCGGCCGCGGGGTCGAGGCGAGCGGTGGTGGAGAGGGCTCACCCAAATCTTGCTGCCATTTGAGCCTTTTCGAATGACCCGAGTTGATGTTCGGGCTATATCCCCTTTTTGGTCTGAGCGAGGGACCGTGGCTCAGTTGGCCACCGCTATTTGTGAGTGTCTTTTCTGGGGCTGCAGAAGCCAGTCTCGGGAGCGGAAGTAAAGCAGCGTTTCCCTCGGGGGGAAGTGACACGGCCTTGCCTTTGGACAACGCAGAAAGCTTCTCGTCGCGCGACACCGGATTGAGAAGGGCAGGATCGACAGGTGAGAAGTGAGGACTAATCTCGGATTGGAACGGAGTCGCTGGCCGGGTCCCGCGGCCGTGTTCTGTGTTTGTTTGCAGTGGCTGGGCCGATGATGTTCCGATGAGAGACCTGTCAGCATCTGCCACGCAACAAAGTTAGCAAACCCACGGGTTACAAGTTTGGGCGACTTACCATTGATAGTGAGCGCAAAAAAACTGCCCGAGCTCAGGTTGCTCAATTCATCTCCCGCACTTATGTCAACATCGTTCTGGGGTGCGGCTTGGGCTGCCTGCTGCAGGCTCGCCTCAGCCCTCGCCACGTCTGAAGGCAACCAGTCAGCTTCTACCAAACGCCTGGCTCCAGTATGACTGCGTCGCCGTTGTCTTTCGTGAAGAAGATACGGTCTCGCCGTGGCGAAAGAATATTGCCGTGCCAGCGCCAGCAACTTGTCGAGAAGATCGCGACTGACTGTGTTCCCAAAGGTGTCCGAAAATGCCTGGAAAGATAGGCCCCAGACGCTGCAGATTTTGAGGCGGAGTAAAAGCGAGCGTCGCTGCTCTCCGGTCAATTGCGCCGTGTTGATATTCCGCTCGAATCGCAGGGTTACCAGGAGATTCTTCAACTCCTCGAGGGATAGCGTGTGGAAAGGTTTGGGGGAAATGGGGAGGGCACCGGTTAGGGCTTGGGAAATCTCGCGGTGCAACTGTTCGAGGATTTGCGTCCACGTCTCGCCATTCCCAGGGTCGGGAGTTGAATGATTGTGATTGGGCATGCTGGGTGGCGATGTGGCTGTCGGCGCCGTCTCCATGTGGACTGCCTGGGCTGGCGTCGTGAATTGCGAAGCACAGAATTGGAAGAGATTTGTGCGCTTCTGATGAAATTTGACTTGGCGTCGGTATCTAGGAAAGAGTGAGCACTGGTTGTTTGGATTGGGAAGGAAACAGCACTGGTTGTTCGGGTTGGGAAGGAGCGAACAGTCAGGGACGGGACATACCTCTCAAGTGACGCGATGAACCGTTGAGGGTTGCAAATTTGGCCTTGACCGTGGATGCGGAACAGTAGATACGACGAGAGCAACGGAGGATTGAAAAGGGAGGGGAACCGTGAAAAGAGCGTTGGAGGAAAAAAAAGAAAAGAAAAGAAAAAGGGAAATTGGCGAGTTTCTGAAAAACGGATGGCAGCACAGCACAATCGTCTGGCGCAGTGTTCAATTCACTGCACGTGTGGGTACTCAATTCACTGGGCAAGAATTCGATTCGTCGCGCAGGCGCTCAATTCACTGCTTGATTCTTCCTACTTCCTTAACACCAACCTTGCGCTGGATTCAAGAAGCACTACCGCCGGGCAGTGTTAAGGGTAGTGAACCCGAAAAATTGTCCTGACCCCAAAATAGTTAGCGACCTAGGTATTACTGTAGATACCGGGTTGTGGCAATCAAGGCAGGCTTGGATAATTCTGGAAGGTGACGCCCGTCGATAATAAAAGTGACTGCTGTTATCCTACCCCTTAGATGATACATGTTTGCCAGGAGTAATTATCTCCCTGTCCTCGATCTTACAAGTCCTGACTGGTGGCGACAGGAGCAGCCTTCCATGTCGGGTTACACTCCGCAGCAGTGTTGCGCACTCGTCCACCTCGTCTAGACCACGCAGGTCAGGCATCCGGTAGTGGCTGAAGTTGGCCAGTTCGGTTGTCACAAACACTTTAATCACATCGCGCATTGTAAAGTCAGGATCGGACGACGCGGTTCGTAGCAGCGGCGGAACTTTCATGTCGATGATGAAGGCCGGGATTTCATCTCCGGGTTCCACAGCCATGCTGCTCGCTCCGTCATCCGGAAAGATCTGGTGCACCCCATATGCTGGCCCTAGGTTGAGCATGGTCACGTAGAGCACACGGCTGTCCATGTTCTTGAACCGGATTCGCCAGGCGGCAAGGGACTCGGGATCGCTCTCGTCGACAACATCCTCTAGCACTTCCAGCTCGTAGCGCACCGCATACGAAGATGTTGGGCATTTGAGGCTTTCGACAAGCTGGTAAACGCATAGATGTTGAAGCAGGAACATGGCCCGCTCCGTATTGAAAGAAGAGGCCATGCTTCGCAGGGCAGGCACATGCACCATGGGACGACCTTGCCAGTCCCAAAACCGGAACGCACCGGTTTTATCAAGCTCTGCCGTCAGGTCAGCACCCCCATCGGACGCATTAATCTGCACAGTGAGACGGACAGGGCTGACGGCGAACAAGTGGCAGTCCTGCTGCAAACGTTGGAGCGCGGTGTAATGAGCCCGTTTCTGTTTCGGCTCTGGAAGGATGAAGTTGACAGTCGCGGCTTTGACTCGGCTCGAAAGCTGAGCGAACCACCCGATCTCTACGCGCTGCAAAGTTTCGGTGTTGTGGTTGACGAGATCAGCCCGACATCGTAGCTCGGTTACGGCGCCGGCAACTGCTTCGGCGGCCGCCTGCGCATCCACACGCAAAAGTCCCATGGACATTTGTGCGGGATCGTAGATTCGAAATCTGTCTCCAGGGAGAATGGTGCTCGCCAGCCCCTTGTTTAGCGTCACAGACGCTCCTTGTGTCTCAACGACACTTACCACTAAGTTTACTAAACCGAAGGCAGATGCTCTCATGGAGCTGAAGAGAATCCGCGATCCATCGCCCAAGTGTACCGGCTGCTGTTTGAACTTGGACTTGCAGTTGGCTTCCAGAACCTCCTGCACTGAGCGGTACGTGACTGGTTCGGTTGCGTGCTGTAGTGATTTCAGCGATTGCAGCAGATGATAAGTCATAGCCCCGTAGACTTGGCCGTCGTCGGCAGTCCACTCCTGCGCTGCCTCATGCGGTTGGCAGGCCGCAAATATGTTGCAGCCCCGCTGCCGGTAGAACCACGTATCACGAGGGGTCGCATTCCGCGGGTGCCGCCCTGCCCGACACTGGCGATTATCCCCTGGCATGCTCGCAGAACCGCTGGCAATGCTTCTGCATCGGATTTTGGCTTGGTGGTCTAGACGCATCGTACCGCCCGCATGGCAGCAGTCTAGCACGACGCACAACACAAGGCCCTTGTCAGCTAGTTCGTCCAGTAGATGGCCAAACTCGACATCGCGTATATCTTCCTCAAGGGTGCAAAGAACCTCATCGTAGGGACAAGCTTCTTTGAGATCCGGATATATGGTTGGAACCCGATCGCCATGACCCGAGTAGTGAATGTAAGCAAAATCACCGGGCTTTGACCGCGTGGCTAAGTCTCTGAATGCAGCGATGACGGCTGCTCTGGTAGGTAGCGCTGCTAGATGCTCGCTGTGCCTTGCCGGATTGTTGGCGGCTTTGAGAAGTGTGATGTGATCTGAGGGCATCCCCAAAGCCGTCCTCAAAAATGTAGCTGTGTGCTCGACATCGCGGACAGCGCCGAGGAGGTTCCTCTTGTCATTAACCTCATCAGCGTACCGGTCGACGGCGATGAGCAGCGCCCACTTCTGGCTAGCTGTATCTGCTATGTGGTCCATTCCGTTCGTTGTGTCGGAAGAAGTGCTGTTGCAGAGCCCGAGGCTTGTTAGGCTGCAGATAAATTCAGCAATTGCAAAGAGGAGGTGGATGAAGAAATTTCAGCCAATGGCCGCGGCTTCGCAACAGATGCGCGCATGCGCCGGTTGTCCACAGCACGAATGAGAAAATTTTCCAGGCAACTAAGCTGCCTCTTGCCTCGCCTGGCCGCCAAGGAAGGGGGTAACAGTGTGCAATTCCGTCCAGGCAGACCACGTGCCCAGGCCTGCCTGCACTAAACATCGATCCCCCCGTATCCCACTTTCTTTTAACTTAATCCCTCATCTTCCTAGACTGCACCGGCCCCTCGGCCAAGCCAATTATCCAGCACAATTATTTCACAGAGCCATTATGGTGGACCTCTCCGATTATGTGCTTGGCCCACTAAAAGATGCTTCAACTGAGGGCATCGAAGAGGCTATATCGGCCCAGAAAGAAATTATTGCGTCACTCGAGTCTAGCCACCCCGACCGTGCATACCTTCTGGACGACGAGGGTGTGCTATGGCACGCTAGGCACGAACTAAGTGGAGACGTGAATGACATCGAGCAAGCCATCCGCGCAGCTCGAGATGCTGTGCACGCATGGACTCTCGATGACAAGGTACTTGGAGGAACCTTGGGCCACTTAAGTCTGTGGCTAGCCACCAGATTCCAGCTCCTAGGCAATCTCGAGGATCTTGACGAGGCAATATCGACTGCCAGACGAGCCCTAGAGCTGACGAGTCCGGGAAGCGAGAAATGGTGGGACATCCACAACAACATCGCCAAGGCCTTCCACGCAAATCTCCAGTCCGGTCTTCACCGTGTCGATGTCGTGGACAAGGTGATCAGTTATCACTCAGAAGCCCTCAACAGGGCGCGCCAGGATCGCAAACATTTGTCTAGCTATCTGTATCTCTGTTGCATGCTACACCACAGCCGATATCTCCGAAGCGACTTGATCCAGGATCTCGAGCAGGCCATCGGCTTTGGCTACGAGGCGATTGAGATGGCCCATTTTGCCGACGTTGTGGGCCCGGAGCACCTTGCCCTGAGCAACGCGCTGTTAACCCACTACCAAGCCACGCACCTGTCTAGTAGTCTCGAAGAAGGCCTGAGAGTATCTCGAATGTGGCTGGCAGGCCGGGGCAAGGATGCTGCCCCGCGGCTCAGGGCACAAGTGCTCTGCGGCTACGGTAGCATGCTTGAGACCAAATGTCACCGAATGCGCACGGTAGATCCTGCGCAGGCGGCGCATCTGCTGTGCGAGGCGATACGGGGTGGCGTCGATGCCATAGACAGCTTGGGTCCCCGCGATACGGCCCTCAAGGCCTTCACGCTAAACATGGCCAGCGCTTGGTACTCGACCCTGATGGATATCCGCAGGGATGTGTCCTTGGGAGACGACGCGGCAATCCTATTCTCCGACGTCCTCGGCTTACTACCAGAAGGACACCCTGAGCGCGCCAGGACACTAACAAACCTAATGCATCTGCGAGACGTTCAGCACCAAATCCTGACCGAACAGGGGCAGAAGCTGAAAGCTATAGCGACCCTAGATAAGGCCATAACTCACGCACGCGAAGCCTTGGATGCGACAGCTGAGGGGGACAAATATCTCGGAGAGCGGCGCAAGCATTTGGGCGTCTTGCTCCTGCGAAAGCACCTTCTCACGGGAGAGGAGGACAAGGGGCCTGCAGATCAGGAGTCCAAGCAGTATCTTGCTCTGGCAGCGGCTACGGAGAGAGCGCCGCCGCTGGTCCGCATACCGGCTGCGATCCAGGCAGGACTAGGATGCTGGGAAGACGGGGAATTCGACAAGGCTCATCAGCTGCTCCAAAGCGCCGTCTCTCTCCTGCCTTCCCTCCACTCGCATCCAGTCTCCAACCGAGACCTCCAGCAAACCTTGAGCCAGGTGTCTGGGCTTGGCGCGTACGCTGCCGCCCTCGCACTGGAGGCTGGGCGGCCGGCATTCGAAGCTCTCATGTCGCTCGAAGAATCGCGCTGCATAATCTCGGGCTTGTCGATGCGCTCGAGGGCCGACACCAATGGCTTGGCTGACAGGGACGCAACCCTAGCCGCCAAGTACGATGACCTCCGGGCCCAGCTGGCGTTTGTCTCTAAGCAGTTATCTTTGGAGGGCACGTACAGGCATGCCAGGGCGGACCAGGAACGATTGCTTCGGTCTCTTGCCGAGACCGAGGCCGAGATCAGACGGCTGCCGGGGTGGGAGTCGTTCCAACTGCCCATGACCGAAGAGGGCGTTGGAAAGCTCGCTGCCGACGGCCCGTTGATCGTCGTCAACGCAACACCGATCCGCTGCGATGCCATCATCGTAACAACCCGAGAGATCAAACTCGTGCGCCTTGCTGAAATGACGCACAAGGACCTGAATAAGCATGTTGAGCTATTTAGCCATCTGGGCAGCGAATCCAGGCGGAATGCGGTGCCGCGGAAGGCCAGAACAACCGATCCGACACCAGAGAGCGCTCTACTGTGGCTTTGGAAGGTTGCGGTAAAGCCGATACTCGACGCCACCGAGCTGACGCCGTCAAAACGCGTCTGGTGGCTCACGGCGGGACTCGCTGGGCGCGCTCCGTTCCACGCGGCTGGTTCGCACGCAGCGGGCTCGCGGGAAAATACTTTGAGTCGGGTCGTCTCGTCTTACACGTCGTCGCTAAAGGCGCTGCGCTTCAGCCGCGACAGGGCTCGAAGGCCGACAGCAGCGACAGCGCCTGGACGCGGGATGCTTCTGGTGACCATGTCCAAAAACCCACCTCCACACCGAGACCTGGACACGCAACATGAGGAGAGCGCCGCGCGGGATGCCTTTGGTCCGGCACTGGAACACCTTTCACAATGCGACCCGGAGGTGGTCTTGGAGCGGCTGCCGCGGTACCCGGTCGTGCATTTTGCCTGCCACGGCGCGTCTATCGGTCGTGACCCGTCACAGAGTGGCCTGCTCCTGGCACGATCTGGCGGCACTGAGCCGGCCATGCTGTCTATCGCGAGCCTTGAGGGCGTCGACATCCAGGACGGCGCCATTGCCTACTTATCGGCCTGCTCGACGGCCGAGCAGGTTGACGGCAAGCTTGCCGACGAGGCCATTCATCTTGCCAACTGGTTCCAGGCGCTGGGGTTTCGTCATGTCATAGGTACTATGTGGGGGGCCGAGGACGCCGCGGCCGGGGAGGTTGCCCGGCGCTTCTACGCAAAGGTCTTTCCACAGGGCAAAAGGTCTAACATGGACGTAGCGACGGCGCTGCATGAGGCCCTAGTAAATTACATCAGCGAAGGGAGGCATGGCGTAGTTGCTTGGGGCCCCTTCATCCATGTTGGCGCGTAGGTAGCTAGCTAGCTAGCGGTGTTTAGAGCCAGGTAGTAGCGCCGAAACTAGAGAGTAGGAGCTGTTAGGGCGCCTTGTGAAGCGCTCTGGCATGCTAGGTGTTGGAAAACCGCGTCGAAGACCGATAACTAGACGCTTGCGGCCGCGTCAGACAATTCCATTTAGTGCCTGGCGGAATATTACCCAGGCATTCAAAGTCTGAGAAGCTAAATTTCTTCGGCGTTCGGCGCACTTGGCAATAGCTAGTAGCTGCATATATAGCGAACCGTCCAGATGGAATTCCAGCATCATTTCTTGCGCCCAAACCAGGCGTGATACCGTATGTACCGAGCATCACAGGCCAGAACCTCGCTCTACTCAGATCCTGCCCATTACCTACCTCGGATATCAGTGATTTATGGAGGAAAGACAAAAAACCCTCTCTACTTCGTAAGTACCTGGAAAGCGTGGGCTGTCGGTGAAGAGCTGTCCTCTGGAAGTAAAGTTGATTTTGAATGCCGGCCTGTTGCGATAAAACTAATCTACTCAACGTAGGCCTCGATGAAATTGAGACACTGCTAACCACCTAGCCACATTGTCGCCCAGCCGCTAACTCATTCTCGGGAACCTCGCGGCCTCCCACGGCCGCCTGGCCAGAGGGGAACGCCAGGGTGTACGTAGCGGTAGATACGGTCACGGTGGCAACCAGAAACGGCCCTTGCAGCTCAGTTGAGTCTGGGACGCGGACATAGACCGGTTGGCCGACACTGAATTTAGGTTTCTAGGTTGACGCGCTAGTGGTAAGCCTGGCATCCATCTGCGTTGCAGCACAGGAGCTGGCAGGAGCTGGCAGGGGCTTGTGACGTGCCTTGGTGACGAGGACGCGTGGGCGGCCGCCGTTAGGGTCGTCCGGGTCTATAATCGTAAATGCCGGGCTTTGTCGTCTGGTGGGGAGCTATGAGCAATGCGTTCCAGTACATGGCAAAAGTTTTGATGCTCACCCATCCTCGACCAGTTGGCTGAAGTTCTCTTTGGATTCTTCTTCAGAACCTCCTTCGAATTGACGCTCGTCTCGGCGCTCGTCCTTGTTCGGATCCATGACCGTGGTACCGCGTGTCCAAGTAAAATATATATATATATATATATATAAAGGTTAAAAAGCGTGCTGTTAGGTCAACCTGATATAGGCGCGAGCTGTAAGGAGATTTAGGAGAGGGTGTGGAGAACACCTGCTCCAGTTAGGGGGGTTTTGTAATGAAGGAAGTTGGGGCTTTTTGTCTGTTTTAGGCCTCCATATATGCGCGCAAAGGTGGCTAGCGCGGATAGTCACTCTCCTCGCGTTGCATTACCTCACCAGTACCTACCCGCGGGATTTACCGGCGTCCAATCAGTCATTTGTGTGTGCCAAACGCCACGTGGTTCCCCAGGCCTGGGGGTTCAAGACGATCAACCATAGCCCGCCCGGCTGCAGCACATCGGCAGGCTCCGTGGGTAAGCATCGTGAGCAGGGCTTCGTGAGCAGGGCTTCGTGGCCATTTTCTATTCGTTAACCCCGGAGAGAAATATGCACATAATCGGACATCAGGCCATGAATGGGCTCGGACACCACTCTGCTGCCTAAGGTACTTACCTTAGGTAGTGAAGGGAATGAAAAAAGCAAAGTTGAGCACGAGGAGAAAACAAGGAGGAAGAAAGATTGTAAAAACAGTAGCTACCGCAGATTAGCCGATTGGGCAAGCTGCGCAAGCCAACAACAACAGGCTCCCCCTCCAGACAACGCTCACTCGGATCGATCGCATGTAGCATCTAATATCACGCGATTGCAGCTACAAAAAGTCGACAAACCTACAAGGATGGAGCGGCGACCTCCGCAGCGCTTTGCCGTGCTTATCGGGATCGACTGCTACTTCGATAAACCGCTCAGGGGCTGCGTGCGCGATGCCCAGGCAATTCGCCAACACCTCGAAAGCCGGCCAATGGCTTTCCACATCGACTTGATGGTGGCAAGCAAGCCGGCAGACGCCGAAGCACGTTACCCACCCGAGGACGTGCGACAGTGGCCGACACGGGACAACGTAGTAGCCCGTCTCGAGGCCATCACCATGACCGCCCAGTCCGGCGACTTTGTTTACATCCACTACTCCGGCCACGGCACATCGCTCGGGCTGGTACATGGATCGACGCACCCGCACAAGTCAACGGCGGATCTTTCCCTGGATCTGCTAGCGTCGACCGGTGATGCTGTATGTTATCTGCGCGGCCTCGACCTCGCGCGTCTTTTGAGTAAGATGGTATCCAAGGGGTTGTACGTCACGCTTGTGCTCGACTGCTGCTTCTCCGGTAGCGTTCTGCGGGGCGGTGACGATGACGATGTCGATGTCGCCCGCCCACAGCCTGCCGGCGAGCGGTTTCTCCCATACGATGTCGAAGTCGATGCTGCCTCTCCCTGGCTATTCCCCCGCTCCGAGGCTAGCAGCACCCATGCCGGCGCAGCATCTCGAGACGGCTCGCTTCTCCCCAATTGGCTGATCGACCCCGCTGGCTACGCCATCCTCGCTGCTTGCGGGCCTCACGAAGTGGCCAAGGAGATCAGCGTGGATCGGCATGGCCCAGTGGGCGCCCTGACCCACTTCCTGATACGCACCCTCTTGAGGTTGGGAGCTGTCGATGCGCGGCTGGGTGACATTTATCAGTCGGTGTGCTCGCGCTTCGCCGATATGACGTGGTCTCCAGGCATCAGGCAGACACCCATGCTCTATGGCAACAAGAACATTTCTTTCCTAGGTATTCTGCAACCGAGCATCGATACCGCCGCGATGCCCCTCTTCAGATCGCCAAAAACAGCAGAACTCATGCTGCGCGCCGGCCGAGCACACGGCTTGTTCGATGGCGATTTGCTCGATCTGTACCCTATTGCCATGGCCGCCGGCATCTCCACTAACGCTCGGGGCGCTGCGGTGCGTACCAAGGTGGCCAGCGCTGGGGATCTTGTATCGGTGCTGCAGGGAGTTGATGGCAGCCGGGTCGCCAATGCCGTTGGAGTCGGTTGGAGCGCAAGGCTCGTCAGCCAGCCATCGCTGCAGACGATGCCCATCAGCGTTGACCCGGATCTCCCCGGGCTTCGCCAGGTGCTGTTCCAGGCGTCACGGCTAGGCCTCGTCCTACAACCCAGTGCAGAGCACCACCCGTGGCCAGGCTCTTTTTCGGTTGGGATGAATACTACCCGGACTAGCTATGAGGTTCGTGCCGATGGCGAGGACGATGCCCAGCCCGTCGTGAGCCTTCCGGTGTATCTGCCGCTCGTGGAGCGCAGCGATCCCAACGACTCAGGCCAAGGAGACATAGCAAAGGCTCATCAGCTGCTCGGCGCGCTGTTGCACTTGATGCGCTTCCGCCAAATTGAGTCGATTAGAAATCCGCGCTCTTCCCTGTCGTCCTTGGGCGGCAATATCTTTACCCTCCGCATTAGGGGCATAGGCGAAGCATCGTGGCAAAACATCAGCAGCGATGGCAAAAATAGCAGAATGGACGTGAGAAGTGGTTCGACGCTCGAAATCGAGCTTCGCAACGACAGCAGCGGGCCGTTGTATTTCCACATATACAACCTAGGTCCCTTGTGGCAGGTGTGCAACATATTCGATGGCGATCATGAAGTTGTCCCACCAAAGGACGAGGCTCGGGCTTTCACCGGGCGTGAAACCCTGGAATTGGAGATGTGCGTGCCCGCTCAGCTCATAGCCGCTGGCCGGACTTGGTGCGACGATGTTATCAAAATCATGGTCACTGACGAGCCTACGTCTTTTGCTGCCCTGAGCATGGATACACTTTTAGGGTCGCTATCTTCCAAATCCGCTGCTCCTTGCCTCCGCCAACTCCCTATTTTCGACGAGGGCGTGGCGAGGGGGACCGCAGGACGCTGGGATGCAGTAAACATCCGTGTGCGCACTCACTGCTAGATAGATGCTCCCTCACTCTTTTTATTGCCTGTATGTAAGGACGTTATGTAAGGGCGTACTGTACACGCATCTCTATTGTCTAGCCCAATGTCTCCCTTGTACCGTGACAATGCAAATTCCGCCTTCTAAATTTATTTAAAAGGGTCTAGCCTCCTGGTACCATCCTTCGAACTGTAATCCCCCCGCCGATTCCATGAAGCAGAAAATTATCTGCCTTGTCTAAACGGGGTAGTGACCGAAGTTTTTCTTCATGCTCAATTCTTGCTACTATATGTTCAAGTTTCACCTACTCTAGGTGGTTGCAGGGGATTATCTCTGTACAACCCTTCCGCTGTTGGTGTTCCAAACCATGCAACCAATTCTTCTGCTTGTAAGCTCACTTCGTGGCCAAGGCCGTGAGGTGGCGAGCCATTGGGATTAGTCGAGGGTGCCCTGCTTATTTCTGTGAGGAGGGGTGCCCGGTGCGCTCTATGTGCTGTACCTGCCATCAGTACACAGTCGTCTCTGTGAAGCTCGCCTTGCATTGGAGATCGCGTACACCTATCTTTAATGCACACCCCTCCAATAGCAAAGTCAATATCTCAGCCCATAAGCACCCCAATCTTGGGATTCTCTTTAACTTCAACCTCAGGCATCGTCTTGCACTGAGGCGCGGGACGCACCCCTTCTCGTTACTCAAATTGCTCCGCCTCTGTGACGGATACAGCAGGAGGGGGGAAGCCAAAACCAGTTGGGCTTCTGCCGGTGGCAAACCTTAATGCCCAACGGGTACGTATCGATCCACCGTGGGCCCCGCAGCTTTACCAATAGCACCTCGCCAGACGGGCACCTCCAAAAAAAAAAAAAAAAAAATCGGGAACAGTGGGATGTGCGATGTGCGATGTGCGATCGCTGTCGCTTTACATCCCTACCTCTCTGAATCTTTCCACGCCAGACCCAACCTAGCTAGATCTTCGGCCGCTGTTGTGCGCTGATCTCAGTTTTCGGAAGGTGCTACACTCGCTTGTTGAGTGTGCATGCTCATCACGCTCGCTGGTAGCCATCATGTCGGATGGCGCCTTTCTGGATTTGGGATAGTGGGTCAAGGTCGGGCAAATAGCCCCCCGGAAAGGAGGGGTGTCGCCTTGCCCAGTTTTGGAAAAAGGGCTCCCTCTGATCAGAAAAGAGCTTTCTGAATTAATCAAGTTTCTACCCGTTTTTATGTGTGTGGGCTAATTTCCATTTTCTGCAACTGCGTGGCCCAACCGGCGCGTTGACACATCAGCTCCGACGATCTGATCCCACTGATTGGGCTCATCGGGTTCTGCCTAACCCCCATCTAGGTAACGTACCTACTGGATTTGTCGCAGCCCGACTTTTTCTTCATGAGGCACACACACACACACACACACACACACACACCTTATAGTCAAGGCCCAAATTGGAACAAGAGAGAATAAATGGAGAGACTGAGGTCCATTCTGCCGTCCTGGGGCTTCACGGAGCGGGGTCCCCCAACCGACATAGAGTTCCAGCATGAAGGCTGGGAGTTGGGGTCCAGTACTCAGAGTGAGCCAAACCACCCTCATCTGGCACCCACACACAGGTCACGAACCGTACCTTCAACTTCCAAGGACTAACGCGAAAAAAAAAAAAAAAAGAAGAATCCCACAGGGAAGGGAGCGCACAATACACAGCCTTGTTAGCCGCTAGCGACTCATTTTACGTGTTCCGCAAGTTCTCCCGGGCCCGGGCTCGTCTCTTACTGCTGAAGCAGGACAAGATCTCGGTATTAGAAAAGGAGCTTGACAGGGTCGACCTAGAGGAACAATCTCCCCTGTTTCTGGGCAAGAGTCGGCTCGATGCGAACGCCAACCGGGCGGCGGTCCTCGCTGAGCTTGACACGGCTATAATCGACTACGGTACGTCCCGTTTGTAGTTTTGAGAGCGCGTCAATAAACCTCATCACCGGCTTTCCTATCTATTCTTTGTTCCCGCTCCAGCATGCTACCTACCCAAGTACCTACCTTATTCTAACAACAGTCTCCCCATGACACCAAGATTCGCTGCTTGAACGCTCCCACAGGATCATGGGCCTAAAGAAAGCCCCGGCCTACGATACGCGGAACCTTCAGAACTGGGTCATTGGGACTGGCTCGCTGGACCGTGATGAGACATGTTATCTCGGACATGGCGATCTCGTCAGTCTCGTTCCCCCGGATGATAACGCGACTGCTCGGCTCGAGTCTTGGGTTGAGTATGCCTTGATTTGGTCCTACAAGGGCTTCCGTCAGGTACGTGCGCACAAGAATGCCTAGCTAGACCCTGTTTATAATTCTTGATTGCTATCGAGGACGTACATCTTGAAGTTCGGCGTCGCTGTCGCGAAGAAAAGGGTATTGGCTAATCAGGGGAGGAGCTCCGACTCCCCTTCAAACAGTGCTCGGGCTTAAGTATATCTTCGAATCCAAACGTGTACATTTACTCGGGTACCTTGATAAGGCGGCTGACCAGAGCCGTGATCCTCATCCTTACCATCGGCCTCCTTCTCACCCCTGTCGTCGTCTGCAACTCTGTCCCGTCGGTCGTGCCTCGGATCAGCATCGTTGTGCTATCGAGCGCCGTTTTTCTCTTCGTCTTGGATGCGCTGATGAAAGTGCGGACTTTTGAATTGGTCCTAGCCGGAGCAACGTACGTCCAAGTCAGGGTTGCGACTGTCAATCTAGCTGCTAACGGGACCCACAAACGCGGTCAGATACGTGACTGTTCTTACCGTCTTCGTTTCTCGCGCCGTTGATAGCTCGGCCTAACGTTGCGCACCGACTGGGAGCATTGACACTCGGCGTTTTGCCACTGGTGTGTTTCTGTCCGCCGTGTAGTATTGTTTATTATCCGTTGTCAGGAGTGTGATTTGTTTTTGGGGAGGCTTTTTTTTTTTTTTTTAATATAAAAAAAAAAA
>Ga0247765_1000661_pt1 | contig 24447 bp, 23 predicted proteins | sample UWRJL106311C6_FD_179949 | JGI IMG/M metagenome (GOLD analysis project Ga0247765, IMG submission 179949) | Plant litter microbial communities from Arlington Agricultural Research Station in Wisconsin, United States - UWRJ-L106-311C-6 | ecosystem: Environmental > Terrestrial > Plant litter >... | reverse complement strand
CCCCCCCCAGGCTGCCAAACCCTCTTAGTTGCGCTGACCAGCATGTAACGCTGCCCGGTGACCACCCACGGGGTCCCGCCCGCCCGTAAAGTAGCGGCTTTGTATGGTGCCTCATTCGCCGCGAGTTGGGCGCCAAGGCGTTTGGGGGATGTGGCTGGCACATCGTTCAGTCACAACTCCCAACGAGTCCAGCGGCTCAGACTCGTGAGCCAATCTGTGAGGATGAGTTGTTCTTCGCCAACCCATTTTGCGAGTTCCGCGGGATTGAGGAAGTCGCGCTTCATTGCCAGACACTAATTGACACCTCGGGAACTGTGTGAGGAAAGAGCGCATGGGGGTCCAAAACGGCGTGGCCAGCTGTCACTGATAAGCTTCGACCATGCGTCTTTCCGACGCGTCCGCAGGCCCTGCACGCTTCATCAACGTCACTGTTACTCCCATCGTCCGCAACACAAGGGCAAGCCCTACTCGCCTACATGCAGCACTCGGAGCAGCCCGTGCTGTGCGATCCGGAGTGGCGCTCCTCCCACGTCGGCCAAGACTATCGGCCAAGATAGCGCTGTGGCCTTCCGTGCCTTCCTATCTTGTCTCACGCCGGAACGAGGGATGACAAGTTATACGAGTGCTATCCCCACGGTCATTGATTGTGATCACTGGGTATTAGAACTCTCATTCGAGAACTTCGGGTGGTAAGGCATCCACAGGCATAACAACAACCTACGACTCCACTGCATCGATGTCAAAGCCGTTAAAGACGACAGAGTCTATCAAGATATTGCAGATTGAACCCTCGATGATGGTGTGTAGGCGCTCACATGGCCGGGAGCCGTCTCCCGGAGCGGCCATTCTTGAGCCGCCCCAGTTATTGTTGCCTGCCGGAAACCTCCACGCAGGCTAATCCTTGTGCGGTGATGACTGTCTAATCGCAAACAAGTAATTTATCTGCAAGTTCTCTGCGGTGGGCCAATGCTGGGAACAGTGCTGTCAATTTGCCGATCTGAATCCATAAAGGTCATTGAATGCGCTTCCGGCTCAGAGAGGTAACGTTGACTCGCAGGTCGAAACGAAAGGGACTTCCCCCTTCCTTCAGGTGTGATAGAACTCTACGTATATTCCTGCCTCGGAAGCGTTCACCTGCGTGTACCCAGCACTTGGGATACCCCATGCCCGACTTCGTCATTTGCCCAACGATGTGCTATGCACGAGGACGGACCGGGCAGTCCCTTATCTGTCTCGGTCGCGCACACATGCCGGGGAAGGGTGGTGGAGTTCCAGTGCGGGGCACCGGATTGCATTGCTCACTCATTCTTGAGAGTTATCGATCAGCCTGACCACCTCGCGTAAATAATCGATCTTGACACACTTCGAAACATGGAAGCGGGGCCCGTCCGAAACAGACCGGACAGATTCTCGTGTCACCAAACGGCAGCAAACAAAACCGCGATAAGTTGCTATCGCGGCCGATTGATGGGCCAAAATAACACGGCCAAGGCCCCCAACTTTGCCTCATAAAACAAAACCAAAAAACAGCAGAGAAAACATTCAGGCACGAGAGAAAAAAAAATCCCTGCAACCCTGACCCCACTGAGAACGGAGAGGAAAAAAATCTCTCCTCCTTCCTCTCTCTCCCTTCCCTCCGTCCTCGGCACGCTATTTCCCAAGCAGAGATCCCATGGAGGGAGGGTCCTTGATGCCTGACATAACCGCTAGAGTTTCGTTCGGCATTCTCGGGTGTCAAATACCGCAAATGGCAGGACACAAAATATTTTTTTTTCTCCAGTCTCTCCACCCACAGAAAATCGACAGATATTCCATGCATGGACAGGGGCGCGAGTGACCACACTCAAGCAAGGGAGTTTGGTTGTGAGTGTAAAAGGGTGGGTTTTGAGCAAACTTTTACTCTGTATTTGTAGACGACCTGCTTTTAAGTTGTTTTTTGCCCTTGCCGCCACTGGCTTCATCATTCGGGTACTCCGTATGCTGGTTGTGGCTTATCCCGTGAGAGTCGGGTAAGGAAGGTCATCCTCCCTCAGTTTCCTTTCATAGCAAGCATCGCATCAAGCCTCGGGACTCGAGAAGAATCCCCCACGCCCCGCCCCGCAATGCGGTAGTAGCAGAGTAATCCTCAGGCCTGGGGATCTAATGCCCAAGCATCCAGTCGGACTTACATAGGTGTCGGCTAAGATACAATCCAACCCCTGAAAGATTGTTAGCGTGAGACTTGATGAGTATCTAGTAGGGGTTTTTGCAATACATGAATAGCTGGGAAGCTATTTTGCGAGGGGTTAAGCCAGAAAATTTACTCCTCAGGGCCTCAAATTTCCATCATAGCCCCTTAAAAGTGGAAAAGAATGCCGGGGGGTTAGTCCGCAAGCTACAGCTAAGTTATAAAGTACCGCGCGAACAATCATTCAGGGGTTGGACTGTAGGAGGATAGTTACACCTTTGGTTTTCCGTTCTGTTACATCCCGGAGCTGTTAAGCCGTCAGCATAGCTGTGCCTCCCTTCGGCCCTACAACATAGACTGATTTTTGTTTTAACAATACACAAAAGAAAACATGGGGGGGGGAGGATAGCAGAAGAAAGTACACCTTGCCGCTACCATTTTCTCCACAATTCCTGTCGACACAAACTACCTGCCGCGTCTAGCCTCAGACACGTCAGCTCGTTGTACACAAGCTGCCTCGACTGATATGACCCGGCACGAATGATGCCGTAGTCAGAGGAGTTACTCGGGGAGTGTGGTACGAAGTACGGGGTATGCCAGAAAAATTTCCCCACTCCCCCAGTGCCCAAGTAGAGTTTTCTCCTTCTTCACCCGATTTAACTCGGTTTCTCTTATATATATATATACTACGTATGTAGTAGTACGACCCAGAGTGGGCTGAACAGAAACCATCACCGTTTCCTAACAGAACTGGGGCACATGCTGTTCATCCCATCTTGTCTGTTCCATACCTTGACCTTGATCTTCTTTGCTTTTCTCTCTTGCTTGGCTTATTTCCCCCCGTCTTTTTGCTCAAGGCGGCTGGCAGTGGCCTTTGGCCGGTGCGTGAGGTTGGCGTTTGTATCCCGTCCACCCACACCTTGGCCCCGGAGACGTTATGTGTTTGCTTGTAACTCTAGTGTATCTAGAAAGGAAAGGTGCGAATCGCTGGATGGGCTTAGTAACTTTCCTAACAAACATTCACGTTGTCTCGAGGTCAACAACGAGAGGAGGAAGAAGAGAACAAATTTCATCGCATTGTTTGAATGAGAGATAGATATCTGGGTATAAACATCATCGCTACATTAAAACTCTCCAGGTCATGCCCGGGCAATTATCATCACCCAGCGCTGTCTAAGTTATGTCAACCACACTATACATCCAATCTCACCCTCGCCCCTTTCCATACCATCATCGTACATATAACAGTATTCAAGATCAGATCGACAAACCAACCAAATTCGCATAGGCGACCAAAAAAAAAGTGGGGAAGAAAAGCAAAGGAACTGCGCCTCGGCAATGTGTAAGTGGTATGTATTTCGCAGGAAAATGAAAACATTTTACGCCATTTTGCGATCTGAAGAGAGGATATAGCCCCGTGACTCCTTCATGTTAATCCAGTGTCGTGAACAAAAAAACGCCGGAGCCATGGGTATATATATATATTGGTATAAGGTCGTTGCTCTGGAAATGCGTAGACGCAGGATTGCGTACATCGTCGTTGGATATCAAGTGGATAAAAAAGAAGCGAGAAGATAGGAAAACTTATTAAAGTGTTTTAAGGGATCCCCTTTTTAAAATGGTCGGCCGCCAGTTCCTTGTCTCCATGTCGGAGCTGTGGGGGTTGTTCCCTTTGGTGTCACGACGCCGAACCGCCGATCGCCGTATCGTGAAAATCGATCGCTGTTGTAATCGCGGATCTCACGGTTGTCGTATTCGAGATCTGGATACACGCTCTCGCTATAGTATCGTTCTGCATATCGGCGATCGCGGCCATCGCCGCTTGTCGAGGGGCGTGGTGGCGTCTCGGCCAGGGACGGTCCCAAAGAATATGGTGGGCCGGCACCGAAGCGGCCTGACCCGGTCCCGGCTGTGGAGGGTCGCGGAAGATAGGCTCCAGAACCTGTGGCGGCGATCTCCCTGGCGATGCCGTCGATTTCACGCTGAAGGTCAGATATGCGCATGATCCCGTTGTTTGTCATCGTCTGCTCTTCGCTCGTTCGAGGCGATTGGCTTCGGAGCTCGGCCATGTCAGTTCGGACCCGGATGATCGGTTTAGGCTTCCCTCCACGTCCTGCCTTTGCACTTCTAGCACTTCTGTTGCTTCCGCGTCGACCTACACGGCCGCCGCCGCGGCCAATCTTGCTGAATATGCTGCCCCCCGCAGGTGGGCTGTCCCAACCCACAGACTTGAGGCCCTTCTCCTCATCCGAGACACGGCTTGGTGCCACGGATGTGCCACGGAACAAGCCGCCGTTGTCACGACGGCGAAAGAAAGGCCGCAGCGCAGGAGCAGATGCTGTAATCAGCGCGAGGTTTGTCTCGACGGCCGAAGTTACAAAACCGATATTGTTTGCTGGGTCGGTGAAAACCCGGACCCCAAACAGTACCTGAAGCAGTAACATCAAGCGTATGATGGAAGTGATTGTGACCCTAGAAACGATCAGTATACGACACCCAAGGTCTAAGTGTTCCGGTATCGCAACTTACAGGAATCCAAGCAGAAACACAAACAAAAGCGCGAGCTTGGTGCGCTTCGGAATCTTGAGCGAAGAGAAGACCCAGAGCGGCAGACCGAGGATCAGTAGGTCAGTCAAAATGCTGAAGGCGGCAGTACTGGTGTACAGGACACGGCGGTCGACGCAACGGCCGCCCCTGATGGTGAGGTCCCAATTGAAGGCAATTGGGATACATTGCAGTGTGATGGCGAAGAAGACGGCGACCATCTGAGCGATGTTGGCGATGTTGAGCCAGAGCAGAAAGCGCCTCACACCGTCCTTCTGACCAAATATACGGGACAGAAAGATGAGCACCGAGGCCTTGACAAGCGCCAAAATCGGGTTATATAGGATCTGGACGGCGTATTGCCAAATCAAGCCTTCGGTAGGGTCGTGGGGTGGTACCAGTTCCGGCGGAATACCAACGAAGTTGGTCTTGATGACTACGAGTTGTTAGTTAAAAGTCGGGAGGCGACGGGCCGATTACACGCACAAAAGTAGCTGATGATCGTCTCTGCTATGGACATGAGCATAGCGATGCTGACGAGCCAGTCATCGAGCGCGAACTGGCGTGTGGCCAGTCTCCCGGCGGCGCGGATCACAACAATGATCAGAGCCAGGGAGGGGAAGAAAAAGTTGACAAACAGAGCAAAGGTCTGAAGCCGGGTGGTTTCGGGCCTGAGCGAGCCAGCGACCGTGGAGGCGTCCATGACGCAAGACGATGGCGATGCTATCTCATTCCAGGTATTTGGATGCTGTTGTGAACGGAAAGCCTTCACCGGGAGGCTACTGGCGATAGTGGGATGTCGAAAGCAATTAACGACAGAGCAACGAAGCAAAGCACAAGGAAAGATGTAAGCCGAGGGCAGGAAGGTGTGGGGATATGCAACAAGTTATAAAAGATAGATGGCAGCACCACGACAGCTGTCGGGATGTCAGGAAACATCATGCCTACGCCTAGTGGCCGCCGTGCCGTCTCTGGACATCCTGCACTTGCATCAGTGGGCAAAGGCGAGGGCCGAGAGATGTGTGCATGTCGATCTGTGAGTCGTCTCACTACATCCGCCAAAGCGACTTACATGCGAAGGGCCGGCCGGATAAATCTGTTTCGTGTGTCAAGTTCGCTCTGCAGGAGATCTCGCCGAGGAAGGTGAGCAGGCAGCGGAACACGCACTTGGGCGCAGCGAAGTCCAGAAATCAGCAGAGTTGAACTTTCGCTTGACAGATCGAGGCCGCCTTCTCGCAACCCGAGTTATGCGCAGCATGCCGCAAACCGGCCCTTAACCAAAACCTGACTGCAGACTCGAGAACAGGTGACTACGGGATAACGCGCATTTGCCACCACGCCGCAAGAATACAGCGGTCTACACGAACAGTACCGGCGTTGCACTTGCTGAGCGGGGACCGACGGCAGCCATAGATGCCTGCGGATAGCCGCGTGGTGGCCAGGCCCGGAGGCGGACGGGTCGGGTAATTGGGGCTCTCATACACGCCAGGAGAAGCCGCCAGTCGGCGGGATCCATCAACTCGTCGTGATCCGGGGGCGGGACAGAGGGGCGCTCGAGGACAACAGAGAGGAGAAGGTGGCGATTCCACATGGCTGACGGTTCCAGATCTCCAGTGGAGTGCTTACTCAACCATGCCACGGCAACTACTGGGTCGATGCCACAGTGAAGAATGGCCTGTTGGTGAGCCATAGGTGATCAAACATGCCATGGTCTCCATCGTCGACGGTAGACAGGGACTAGGCTGTCATGCGAAGAAAGCAGGGGTCACGAATCTGCTGAGAGTGTCAAGCAAAATGACGAGATCCGTGCCGAGCGAAAAAGTCCGGGGAAGTGGGGACCTCTGATCTCAACACGCACTTGATTGCAGACCGCAAGCAGAGGGACACTACGCTACCCGATTGCTGCAAGTTGCAGCGACAAGTTGGATGTTGTGCAGACGTTGGGGTGGGCCAAATCTCAAACTCGGCAGCAAAGAGGTGCGGCTCACGGATAGCAGTGGGCCTGTGTGGGCACGACCAATCACGGCATTCCTAGCGTCTGAATCGTCCGAATCTGTCAGGCTGCGGGGAAGGGTCGGGGCAGGGTGCACGATGCAAGTGGGTGTCGTGCAACGGCCAGTGGTTGGTTCGTGCCTGGCCGTCAAAATCAATGCGATGCTCCTCCCAAAGGGTCATTCGATTGTTGCCCCTGACGAGGAGCTTGTCTCTGCCAATAGTACAGTCCAACCCCTGAAAGATTGTTCGCGCGGTACTTCACGGCTTGGCTGCAGCTTCCGGGACAACCTCCCCCGATATTCTTTTCCATTTTTGAGGGGCTATGATGGAAATTTGAGGCCCTGAGGAGTAAATTTCAAGGTTCTGAATGTTAAGGCTAAGGCCTAAATATTCTGGCTTGACCCCTTGTACAATAGCTTCCCTAGCTACTATTTACATTACATTAACCCCTGCTGGATACTTCGTCCGCAACAAAGTCCCACGCTAACAATTTTTTAGAGGTTGGCTTGTACTGATGCAAAAGCTCGCACAGACCGCCGCGCATTGCAAGTCACCGATCTTCCCGCCCTCATTGAGGACACGAGGTCGATGAAGGACGGTCCAATGTTCCTTGTCCATTTTACATCCTGACAAGTGGAATAAACCCAAGAGCAGGGACAGGCTTCGACCCATCGGCTTCAAGCAGGCGATGAAGTCAACGACGGACCGGAGCTTCCTTCCCCAGACCATCCATCGACAGTCTGTGCAGTTGATGCTGGCACTCTCTTCTCTCTTCTGCATCGCACATCGCTATTTAGCCAGCCCATCACGTCAATGACGACGGTACGGCTCAACATTAGAGACAGCATCTGATGCTGTGATGTCAATGCAGTCTAGAAGATTCTGCTGTTCAGTTGGCGTTCGTCTGAATTTGAGGATTCACAATGGATTTTCGATCCTGGGGAAGGTGCTACCGCGACACCACACGCTCTAGAAGATTCCCGGAACTTGCCCTCTCCGTCCGTTCATGTATCGCCAGCGCCGTCTTGGCTAGTGGTTTAAGCGATGCGAACGCATAGTCGTGGCAGTGAGCTGCCGACCACAGGAGTATCTCACGACGCCAACCTGGAAGCCAACGCGGCAAACGACATCCGTCTCGTTTGCGACCTGGAATTCGTAGGTTGATTCCAAAGTGGATCTGGGATTCTAAGACGTCCAGATAGTAACTAGATCACCAGAACATTTCTACTTCCTCTGGTCATACTGTTCCCACACCTCAAGTCCGCATGCCAAGTCTTTGCATTTCCGGGCTTTTCATGACAGGAATATGTAGACATCAGCCCAGAGGTTGTTTCTTCGCATTGTGTTTCTGCAACACTTTTGCTAGTAGCCTGGTATTCGTACACCGGATTGCGATGGCCATTGTCAACAATGGAAAAAGTATACCATGTAATGGTACGATGATACTTCCAGCAGCTAGCGAACGAACATGTATGCTTTGTATGACATGTCAATGCGTGAAATGGTACACTCTCACTTGCCTCTTGTACTAGCCCATCCAGGAGCAACTCTGTTGCACCATGCCTGTTCCACCTGCGAGTGAAACTACCATCCTCTATTGCCTACGCCAACATGACACAGAAGATGGGAGACAGAAGATGTTCTGGTAGCAATTAATGAAGCTGCATTCGCGCAGAGCGATAACAGACCAGCACAAGACGTGCAATATGGTTCAAGGGGCCCGCATCATGAAGCTTTGCCCTAACTTGTCAAGATGGCATCGGCACTTGGGCCTCCTGCAGGAACCTATCGGGCCTTCTGCAAGACGGGTGTTCTCTACCACTTTGCGCCTTGCATTATAAAGTTATGGAGGGTTGAAGATCCAGGGTTTTCTTCTATGCCAGACTCAACCATTACTGCGGAATCACCTGCGGCTGTCATCCGAACTTCGCTAACGCAAATGCACAGCAAAGAGATCTTCGGTACTCTTTGTGTGGAGTAGTCAACGAATGCTGTTTAGGATTTGATCTACCTAGGTAGTAGTAGGGTGCCGGTAGTAGGCTCTGCAAAACGCTGATAAGCTAACATCTGCTGCTGGTCATTCAATTCCTACACAGAGGTTAGTGGCCGGGACCAAGATGAGGAGGACCTCCTGCCATTTCCCGGATTAAACAGTGCAATTAATTAAACTACCAAACGCCAAGAGTGACATCACGAGGCACGGGATATACTGTGTAGACTTGATGAGTTTTTTTTCGGCTCATTGTGTTTATCCTGAACTTCAGAGAGCCGAGTGAGTACCTTAGACCGAATAGTGCAGAGCCGGCAGGTCGGTCTGCTCCGCTAGTGGAGGTGACGCTGAGGTGTTGACCTCTTGTGATGTGGTCGTGAGTTTCATGGAAGATTGCAATTGGGATTACACCACAATCCGCGGAGCCCAACTGGTTTGAGGTGCCGCAAAAGAGAATTCCGCGGCGGATGCATAGCAGTGCAACAGCGTGATGTGCATGTCTTCTCGAAGGAGGCCGGACTGAGAGCGGCCCGAGGATGAGCGAAGTTCGCTCAGCGAAGTTCAAAGAGGCGGGGCATCGGGACTGGCCAAAGGAGGTGGAGCATTGTCGAGGACAATGGACAGGTGGGGTCGATCTGAAACTGCCACCCAGGTCGAAAATAGGCACCCGTTGCTGTGGTGACGAGCTTCCCGTCACGAACCAGGGTTAACTATCCAACAGACGAAGCAGCTGTCGACGATTCTGGGCTACACAAACCCGCACCCACCGAGACTTGCCCTTTCCCTTCGTTTTCCGAATCACAACTGGACTCAACCTACACGAGGCTCAGTGATTCCACTCTTTGTTCATCTTCCTAGCGCGATTTCTTCCGGGAGCATTGTTTTCTTTTTGTTTTTGCATCCTGAAATGCATCGCTGGAATCGTACTACTGGCCTGCGGGTGTGCTGAGTGCAATAAACACGAAGAGAGATCGTTGGCAGGCTGCAGAATCCCAACTGCACGTCATTGCGGTCAATGATAGGCCCCGCCTACAACAACGCTGCATTTTCTCAATAAACGCACACCGTGGACTCTGAGAGATTTCCGCCTCTGCTAGTCCAAGTATCCAACCTCGACCTGGAGATTCGACCCGCCTCAGCCTTCCCCACGACTCCACCGGCGAGATGGACACGAGTTACTTGGCTCAGCAGGTTAACACCATAATTGGCCAGCTGCACGGCCTATTTGACGAGATTGGAGTCCCTAATCATGATCGCGAGACGAGGGAGGCCGAGGTATGTTGTTTCCGGGCGTGACGATCGACTTTGAGGCTCAAGAATGCTGATGCACTCAATTGCAGCTCTTTACAGCGCTTTCGGAAGCTTTGCACAACCAAGTCCGCCTGGTGACAGCCGAGAAGAAGGACTTGGTTGAAGAGGCGCAAAAGATCATTACGGTGATACGGCAAATGGAAGCCTCGCTTGACGACTCTAAGTCCCGCCGCGACAACAAGGCAGAGGAGGACAACGATCTCAAGATTACGTATCCACTCACGCGATGCCTGCAAGTTTTAAAGGAGAAGCACATCCAAATCAGTCGTATTCACAGAGAAAGATACGAACAGGTCAAGAGTACGCATGCCCCAGATGAGCCCAATTTCCGTGGCGAGCCGTTGACAGTTGGCAGAACTTGCCCAGGCCCTCGAGTCATACTCGCTCCATCTTGAACCCACTTTCGTCACATTGGCACTGCCGCCAACAAGGCCCGACCAATCCGTACCACCAACGTTTGATTTATCGCCCGCCTACGTTGACAAGCTCGACGAGGAATTCACGAGAGTGTACGAGGAGTACACGCGCCGCGTTTCTTTGGTGAGGGCGCTTTCAGAGAACATAATTCAGCTTTGGGCAGAGCTGGGCACCCCGCAGGCTCAGACCGACAGTGCTATCGTCCAGTATTACCGCGATGCGCCCGAGCAGCTTGGTCTTCACGAAGAAGATATCTCCCGCCTCCGAGCTAAGCGAGATAAGCTTGTGGATGAGAAGAAGAACCGCGAGAGGCGTCTGAAGGATCTTAAGACCGCAGTCGAAGCGCTTTGGGACAAGCTGGGTGTCGAGGAGAAGGAGCGTAAGGCGTTCCTCAACGGAAACCGAGGCTGTGGGGTCCGACAAATAAATGAGTTTGAAGATGAGTTGACGCGTCTCAACGAACTCAAACGGCAAAACCTGCACCTGTTTGTTGAAGATGCCCGGTTCAAACTTCAGGAACTCTGGGACTCGCTATATTTCTCGGAAGATGAGATGCTAGAGTTCACACCTGCCTTCTCCGACGTATATAGTGACGCCCTGCTTGAGGCTCACGAGCGCGAGGTCGCGCGGCTAGAAGTCCTCAGGGAGCAACGAGCGCCGACATTGGCCATGGTTGACAAGCACCGTACCTTGGTTCACGACCGAGATGAGCTTGCTGCGTCAAGTCAAGACGCGTCCCGTCTCATGATGCGAGGCCAAAAAGGCGAGAAACGCGACCCCGGGAAGCTTTTGCGGGAGGAGAAGATGAGAAAAAGAATTGCTAAGGAATTGCCCAAAGTAGCAGCCGAGCTTCGCAAGATTCTAGAGAAATGGGAGGATGAATATGGCCGACCATTCTTGGTGCACGGGGAGCGTTATCTCGATGCGATTGAACAGGATGAAGCGAAAGCTGTCCCCGGCCCAAGGTCGAAAACGCCAGCTCCAGTCCCGACGACTAAATCTGTCAAACCTCAACTCAACAGGGCAAACAGTGTTGGAAACCTCAGATCGACCGCAAGACCCGCGGCCAAGACTCCGACAGCCTCAAGCACCGCGCAGTCGCATAACACACAGACGACCCAGACGAGAACCAGGGCAGCGACAGTTAACACCAAGGGCAGCCCGTCTCGAATTCCAGCTCGTGTGCCACTGTCGAATCTCAAGCACGGCAACAACTCCCCTGAGCGGGCGAAGCCTGAGACGAGGCCAGCAACTGCCAATGGTGTCCGACAGGGCGCCCCGATTATGAGGGCCCCACCACCGAAAATGCGTGACCTACTTCCTCCTCCAGAGCTCGAGACTCCGGTCAACCATTACCGCAACGCCGGCCTTGGCTCTAGTATAGTGCGGCATGTTGAACCTGAGGATGTATATGATGACAGACACGTTCTGCAAGAAAACAGCAGGCCAATCTCCCGAGACTACCATACTTTGGCAAGACAGCAATACGAGAGACATGCGCAATCAAGCCACGGACACGCTCCCCCGCAAGTCCGGCAAATTTCCAACACGTCAACCGTCGTCTCAGGCTCGGTAGTGTCGGGATCGGAGAACTGGGAGACGTACGATGACAACTCAGAGCCCGAGATAGACGCTTCAGATACGTACTATGCAAAGCTCCGAGCTGCGCGTGCAGGAAAGAGACTCACGCCTGAGGCAGGCTACGGGAGGCCGCAGCCCGGACAAGTCAAGCGACAACGGGGCTTCCCGCCATCACATGCAGGGCATGTCATGATAGACGGCGAAGGCAATCGCATCGCTTCGGGTAGCGAGTGGACTGATGAGGATGCCTATTGAAGCAGCGGATGCTCATGGAATACACGAATCAATGTCGTCACGAAATGCTTGTTTCGCGTCACGAATGATGCCGTTATGGGATATGCGCTGCATTTCTGCCTAGTTTTTGCTGCGAATACCTATTCTGGTTTCTGGATTTCTTTTCAGTGTTGACAACGCTGGATAAAAGATGGCGGCCGCTGGGTTGATGACGTCGAATAAAACTGCTAAACGTTTCTTTCCTTCCTTTTTTTTCTACTTCTCGATCGCCGCGAGGCATTATGATCTGGGTTTACACGGATTTCTCGGATAAGAGCGGGTTCGTTATCTTGGAAGCGTACCAACCTGGGTTGTTTGGGCTGCTTCGCGCTGTACGTGTTTTCTTTTTGCAGGAGTTGTCCTTCTGTTTGGTTACCTTTGCGAAACCCGATGGAAGGCCCGGGTCGGCTGGAGAATGGATGGTTTGGGGGGTACGGGTGGGCGGCTGGTGAGGTATTCGGTATAGGAGTTGACTCTGCGCAGAACAAACACAGACGATTGGGGATGTAAATTCTCCCCTGTGCGTCGTCTGATCAGTCTGTTAGGCTCTGTGAACGGTTGGAGACCAGGGTTGTGCAGGAATGGCTGGTTGGCTGGCGTTGTTTGATTAAACTTGTTCCCGCTCCCGAGGTCGGCCTTCGGTGCTTGCTATAAGCTGAGATTTTGCTACTCTACATGAGGCTTGAATAAACGGGTCCCCTGTTGCGAGTCTAGTAACTCGACTGTGTGCCGCCCTGTATCGATTGTGCGGGGCTTAGGCCTTGGAAATGAGGAATAAGTTATTGTTAAGCTGGGTAAGAACTTGTATTCGGAAAGGTTAAGAAATTTAAGGGTATTATCGAAACCGCATTCTGAAGTCAGGAAACGTATAAATTAACCCTTGCAAAGAACATAGCTCCGCATAATTTACACTCCTAGCAATCCCGACAGTTTGGTGGGCTTGGGATTGGCACCTCAGTGGGGATGAACCCCGCCGTTGCAGCAATGCCAGGACCCCTGAGCTTTGGATTTCTGGGTCTAGGCGTTTCGGTCCCTGGTGATGAGTGTCAATGCTGCCTGCCTCGCCGCCAGCCTCACAACGGAATTGATCAGTCAATCAACAATTTCCTCTCCTCCTAGCCACCATGCACAGTTTATCACAGTCTACTACTTTGGTATCGAAGTGAGCGCTCCACACCGTCTCAAGGAAGCGATCGACGCGTCGGCTTGAGCCTCGAACGAACTCATGCAGGCACACGCTACCCCAGCGAGTCGCTGCCCCTCAATCTCAAATGTGACACCAAACACACAACCCCGGAATGCCGCCCTTGCCGTCGCCTTGAAAGGTGCAAGCCTCGCCTTCCAGGGCCAGGTCAACAAGGCCCCATCGTCGACAGTGACATCCACGGAGAGGTCGGTTTCAGCACAAACAACATCCACAACGGCCCGCACCGATAATGGCGCTCTCCGTGCTGCCACCCAAGCAACGCGCGATCGCCCACTCTCGAGACCGAGGTCACCGGCCGCACAGTCCAGAACAATAAGCAGGCAGAGCATGAGTCGCCACACCACTGGGGGCAGTTTGTCGCCGGATCCGCGGAGCCACTTGATCGAGCTGGGACAGGTCTCCCACGGGTTATCTCAGCTCCTACCTGGCTCAGGCTACGCTGAGTCACGGCCGTCTGCATCATATATTGCAGCAACACTGGCAGCTAGTAGGTCTGGCTCGCCGAGCCCCACTCCAAGCCAAGGCGGAGGGTTCGCCCAGGCGTCCATGTCGGCGACACAAATACACTCGCGCATCACGAGGCGGCCGAGTTTGGGCGCAGGGAGTGTTGTATCTATGGGTGCGGGGGATTCGCAATCGGAGATGGAGTCGATCCAGCCAACGGGTTCGTTGATCTCTCTGTTTGAGGGAAGAAAGCGAGCGGCGATAGATGTGGATCCAGTCAAGAAGCGGGATCCAGCTCCGCACCAGCGAGGGCACAGGGACAGTGTGGCGAAGGATGGGCCGCCGAGGCCAAGGAGTCCTGGGGACGGGGAGCGAGGACGGGAAGGAGAACGGGAGCGGGAATCTCGGCAGGCGCGCAAGACAAAGCCGAAGCCACCACCTTCGGTTGTGATTAGGGCCGCCACGTTTAAGGATGCGGGACAGCCTGATGGAGGTGATAATGGCGCCAGAACAAATTCGGGTTTCACTCTGAGGTCGCATCTCGGCGATGGTGCCAGACGGCCTACCGAGAGTACCGCCTTGTCTGCGTCGGGTAGTCTGGCTGAGAGCCAGGCTAAGCCGCCAGCGGTGCCCCGGAGGTCGCAAAAGTCACATACTGGGATTAATAGGGGGCCATCTACACCGCCTGCCGTACATGAACCCCGGCGTCCGGTTGTCGAGCTCGTGTCTTCAGAACCAAGAAGAATTGTGAAGACGCCTCGGTTGGACCCCCCCCTGCTTCCGCCCAGGGCACCAACATCACGGTTTGAGCCTGACCTTACGGTAGTGGATGGACCGGCGAGGCGCCAATTCTCGCAGAGTTCTGCCTCGTCAGATGACACGTTCATCTCGGCATCTTCTATCCAGTCTCCTGTCAGGGGAATGGGGATTTCCAATCCCAGTTATACTATAAACACACCACTAGACACTAGGAATGCTCTTCCGGTAACACGCCAACCAAGCTTATCACCTATCCCACGATCCGTATCGCGACGCCCTACAGCACCGAACCTGTCCTCGAACTCTAGCCTTGCTCTAGACTCACTCACCAGTGCTATCATGGCTGGCAATGTGGCCTCTGCACGACTCGTCAATACCATCAATTCACCGCCAGGTCCTCCTCCCCTTCCTGCTCCCCGAAGGCGAAACTGCGCCCGGAGCCCACAACTCCTGCAGCCCCAGCGTACTGCCGATAGTCTACTATCCCCCAACCGAACTGGCGGGAGTGCCAAATCCCCCTCGGGCCGGAACTACGACCCTAAACTGCCACCGAGGATGGGTATGCTGCAGACACTCCGGACTGCTCCGTCGCTCTCTGATGATGAGGATGCCCGTCGTAGGATGCACCGTACACGCAGGAAGACCAGGCATCCGCTCAGCGGAGCCAAGAAGCACGCGCACAACGAGGGGGCTCGCCGACGGTGGCGTGATGAGGTGTCTCCACGGGAGAGAAGGAGGTACGAGGCCGTTTGGGCGAGTAATCGCGGCCTGTTCCTCCGGCCCGGCTGGGGTTTTGTGGAAGATCATGACATGGGCATCGCTTTGGAGGGGACCGAGGAAGCGGATCTAGTGGCAAATATTGTGGTCAGAGATATCTGGAGCCGCAGCCGGCTGCCTAACGACGAGCTCGCTGAGGTATGGGAGTTGGTGGACAGGCGTCTTGATGGCACACTGGGAAGGATGGAGTTTGTCGTGGGCATGTGGTTGGTGGATCAGCGGTTAAGAGGACGGAAGATCCCGGCGAGGGTGGGTGAGAGCGTCTGGGCGAGCGTAAGAGGGTTGGTGATTCCTGCACCCAAGAAGCGGTGATGTGCGCGACGGGCTAAAAATATTTGACGAGGCTAGTAACTGCATGGACATGCGCGGCTGGCTATCAAGGATCCCTGGTTAACGCGCTTTGATTCAAAACGACAGAGTAGTGTACACCCTCTCCACGTTTTTTCTTCTTCACAATATTCTACCTGACAGAGGTTAGTTTAGGACACCAAACCTAGTCGACTTCAAGGGTAAAAGGGAGTAACCACAGAGAATAATCGCTGCCAGGATAAGTGTGTGAATCGAGTTCCCTTGGGCCCTAGTTAATAAGTACCCAACAAGTACGAATACTCTGTAAAGGATTGTGAAGAAAAAGAAAAAAAAGGCCCCTGGAGAGAGGTGTAGATGCCAAGCAGCTAGATACGTATTGGCGTATAAGTCGCCAAGATGCAGCTTTGTTCCTCCTCCTTTTCACTTCTTCGAGTTTGCATCCTCAGCTCGCATCCTCAGCTCGCATTCTTCGCATAAATTAACCACCAGTACGGTGGGTTGAATTTGCGCCCTCTGCGCGAACCCGTAGGATTTCATTCCTCTAAGATTGATGAGGTTGGAGGTGCGGAGTTTTGGCCATGTTTTTTGGTGACCATGGTGGTCGTTGATAACAACCACCCGAGAAGATCGTCCTTTGGAAATTTTGGTAAAGAGGTGAATTGCTACGCAACGGTTGGTAACTAGTTAGAGTGGGGAGAGAACCTGAGCCACGGGTGCCGGTGCCGGCCTGGTGCCGGACAACAGATGCAAGCAACTATTTCATGGGGGGGATCTCATTCACCTCTCCACTGGATATGAGAGAAAACAATGACTGACTGTAGTTACATCACACCTCGTTTTGGATTGCCATGTTAGTGTAGAGCTACCTTTTGGATGGTTGACACAGAAACGAAAGTGATCCCTAGTATTCGCTTCCTGATCTCCCCAGGTGCCCCTGCAATCAGTGCCCTATGGGGGTGCATGAGCGCCGCCTCTTGGTGGTGTTGGGACCAACAGCTGATATTCTCCGAGACAAAACATGAAATAATAAATGTCCCTCTGTTCTGCTTTCGCATGTCACATCAGCTTCGGGTCTGTCAAGTTTTCCAGTTATCGGAGTTGACCTGACCCGAACAGAGAAAACACAATATCGATCTGGAAAACATGTCGCAATCCCTGGTCGACGAGGCGCTGCATCGCTTCAATCGCCTAGTCAACAATGCCACCGGTGATGAGGTCTTTGGCCGCTTGCCCGTGTCGCCGTCCACGGCAGCGGCCCTGGCGATGCTTGCGCCGCTAATATTGCTCCTCATCAAATGGGCCTACTTCCCCTCGGTCGATGCACGCGAGCCGCCGGTTTTGCTACCAAAGTTCCCGCTAGTGGGACACATTTACGGGCTGGCGACCGAATCGTGCAGTTATTTTGTGCGGCTGATGAGGAAGAAGCGCATGGGAATCGTCACTCTTCCGATGCTCAACGGCAAGATGTATCTGATCTCATCGCCACCGCTCATCCAGGCCGCCATGCGCAACCGAGATCTTTCCTTCGATCCCTTCGCCGTCGAGTTCTCTCATCACCTCTTGGACGTGGAGGACAAATGGGTCAAGTACTGGGGGAGACCTGGATGGTATCAGACCATGACGGACCTCATTCATGCTGCCCTGACTGGTGAGAATCTGCGTCGCATGAAAGCTGAGTGCTACCACCAGCTGGCCGCCACTCTCAACGGCTACAGGGGCAGCGAGACCATCGACATCCCCAATGTCTACAACTGGCTTGCCCTCATCATCCCGCGTGCCTTCACCCGCGCCCTCTACGGGGAGAAGAACCCCTTTGATGACGAGGCCATCCAGGCTTTGTGGGATTTCGACGATAATGTCACTATCCTGGCTTACAACATCTTCCCTAAGCTCTTGGCGCGCAAGTCGGTTGCTGGCCGTGAGCTGCTCCAGAAAAAACTTCGGCCCTACTACGAGAACGCCCACTATAGTAACCCCGATGTGAGCGCCCTCATCCGCAACCGCGCCACCAAGTGTCTCGACGAGGACGGCGGTAATATCGACCTTCTCTGCAAGACCGAGATGAACCTGGCCTGGGCCTCAGTCACCAACACGGTCCCGGACCTGTTTTGGCTCGTCTGCAACGTCTTCTCACGCCCACAAACACTCGAGCATTTCCGTGCCGAGGTGCTAGATATGACCACGCTCACGCCAGACGGCAAGGGCGGACGTCTCGGGGTTATCGATGCCAACGCCCTCATCGAACGGCCTTTTGTCGCCGCCACGTACTGGGAGGTCCATCGTGTTTACAACGAATCGCTCGGCAACCGGCGAGTCATGAGGGATACCACGCTTGTAGATCCAACGGACGGGAAAGAGTACCAACTCGTCAAGGGCATCAATCTGCAGTGGGTTGTCGGGGCGGTGCACCGTGATGCGAATTTCTGGGGAGCCGACTCGGACGAGTTCCGACCCGAGAGGTGGCTTGAGGGGCATGAAAAGGCCCAGAGCAAGTCGATATTCCCATTTGGCGGGGGGCGGAATCTCTGCCCCGGTAAGGCGTTTGCTATCTCAGAGAGCTTGGGCGTTCTTGCGGCGTTGGCCATGGCTTTTGACTTTGAGGGCATTCAGGTGCCGCGCGCAAAGGGACCGTTATTGTCGGCGGCCATGCGACGGCCCATTTGGGGTGAGGTGGATCCGGGGATGAAGATGCGAAAAAGGAGAGAGTTTGAGGATGTGACGTGGAGGTTTAAGCTGGAGAAGTGACGATTGCCAAGTAGGTATGCAATGAGAGAAAAGATGAAAGGAAGGTTGAAATAAACATCTATTTTCGGGCTTGATGCTTGCGGCGCAGCGAACTCCGTCTTGATTAAACTCCGTCTCAAGTTTCATTTTCATCCCAAGTTCATTGAGCAGCAGGACCAGTTTGAGTGAGTGAACTCAGATGCTAACTGACAGGGGTCTGAGTTGGGCCGAGGTCCACCAGTGTGCTCGCTCTCACGTAGCTCTGCAACAACGAATCCCGGTTCCCCGCTGCCGACAGGGCTGCCGATGGGATGCTTCTTCCTGCTCTAAGGCTTTTTCTTGTCTCTGGAGTCCTGGAATGTATGTTTCCCCAAAACCCAAGATTGTGAGTCCGATAGACGACACTGCGTGCAAAGAAGAGATTAGTTGGCAATTGTTGAATTGGACTAGCAACTGGATAGAAATTCTTGGAAAAGCCTCCAAGGTACGTCAAGGCAGGTCGAAATTCCCTGACCCGGCACCCACCCGCTCTCTCCGCAGTTACGCAGGTCGCAAGCTGGATGCCAAGTTCCTGTTGCTTGTGTCATTAATAAACTAGGTAGGTAGCTACTGGACTACGGATATCCGTACAGAGTACCGAGAACAAAATATCTTCCGATCATCCGGCATTTTCTATCGCTGTGCAGGAGCTTGGAAACTTGCGCTCACGACTGTCCTGTCTTTTCCTTTGGCACTGAGCTGAGCTGAGCTGACCGAGGAAGTTCCATGCTTGTTGGCGGCACGTGCATTTCGAGGACCGATTATCATCTACTATTGTTGGTGAAGCTTTTGACAACAGTGACCGGGAATTGAACGAGAACTCCAGGTCCGCATCACGCCACGATATCGCAGAGTTTCATACTTTATTACACCCTGTTCCCCAACCAACATCCCCGATACGAAACCTAACCCAACAACAGAAAGACGACATGGCGTCCAGCGAAATCGAAGTTCCCCTCCCTCCACTCTCAGACCTCCCCTCGTCCACTCCCTCGAACCTCCCTCCTCGCAAACCGCTCGCCGCGCCTCTCACCGCCGCCATGGTAGCCCTCCCCTCCCAGACTGATGTCTTCCTCACCCGGCTCAACAAAGCCCTCGCCACCCCGTCCGGAGTTGACACGGTCATGCTCTTCCTCTGCTACACATCCCGCTTCTCCTCCTCGCTCCTCACATCCCTCGCCGGCACCATTCTCCGCCGCTCCGCCCGCGATTGGCTCGCCCTCGTCGCCTCCCTCCCGCGCGGAACCACACTGCTATTCTCGGCTCCCTCAAGCGACGCCGCAAAGACTGTCGCGGCGGCGCGGGCTCTCATCCTAGCAAGGCGCCTGAAGGCATTCTCCGACTTGCTGAGCGAGGCGCGCACAATTCTGCGTCTATGGGCACTACTAGGAATGTACTTTTGGGGGAAGGGCCTGGTTTGCAAGGCGATTGCGCGGTGGCGCGGACAGGTCCAGGAGAAGAACAAGGAATCGCTTGGTGAAACCGCCATCGCCTGGACCAGGTTGGGACTCTGCGTGGGCCTGCAGGCGCTTGAGAATGGCGCTTATCTCTCCCAGCGCGGCGTGCTCGGTTGGTCGCCGAAGCAAATTGGTCTGGCTTACAAGTGGAGTGCGCGGTTCTGGGCGGCGTATATTGGCGTTGAGCTGGGAAGATTGTTGGCGGAAGGGTTTGGGGGAAATGCCGCTCAGAAGGCGGGTGATAAGGAGACGGTTGAGTGGAGGAAGAAGGTGGTGAGGAATATGGCGTGGATGCCGTTGACGATTCACTGGAGTATGGATAAGGGGTTTGTGAGTGAGCCATTTATTGGTCTGTTGGCGAGCGTGCCGGGGATTATTCAGATTCGGGACTTGTGGGCTGAGACCGCTTGATTGAGATCAGGGTCAGAGGTCGAGTGTTGATGAAAGTGAGAGAGAGCAAGGCTGTGAATGAGGGCACGAGTACGAGTGAGCATGAGGGCCAGAGACATGTCAGTTAGGTTCCAAGCAGACTCCGGATGGAAATCAGACTAGGTTATTTTGTATGACCGGTGGTACCTCCTCTGTATTTCTTCTTTGTTGGTTTATCTTCTTGGGCGCTCATCTTATCTTACCTCTCCTTCAATGACAATCGAAACTTTTTTTAACGATTTGGGTGATGAACGTTGTCACGGCGGGCTAGCGGGTCAACGTTGTATCTGTATATGCCAGGCCAGGTCAGTAGAAGTATATAAGAGTGATAAGGCGTCGGAGGGGACACCGCGGTATCGTACTAATTACGACCTATCCACGATTTGCCCTGACTGATGCCCCCTCTTCTTTTTATACCTGCCAACTTCCGAAGAGGAGCATAGAGCTGAAAAGGAGCCTCCAAAGCTGCGTATCGACGGTGGCGTAGCCTTCATTCTTGCGTCTCTCTGAAATGTCTCACTCCGCTCGTTTGGACTGAGCCGCGAACTGAGCCAATTGTACCTAAAATGCGCTCCGCTTGACAAGCCCCTTCCTTGGTTGGGGCACAGTCAGCACGTCCAGAGCAAATAATTCTTTTCAGGGAAACCAGTCATTTGCCATTTGTCCTCATTAGTCCTTAAGCTTCTCTCATACTGCAAATCCCCTCCAGCCATATCCAATCTACCTTCACGTCCATCAACATAGTCATGCCCCAAACGTCACAGCACAGCACCCAACGTCACCGCCTAGACTCTCGAACAAACATTTCATGCACACATATACTTGCAAATACACAAGAAAATGGTATCTCATTTGTACGACAGCCATCATTCCCTCCTGCCACCTGTCCCATGCATAATGCTTATTCTGGCTCGCCCCACACTAACGGGGATAAGATAAATAAACTGAATATCAGACTTCCACTCCGCCAGATTGTTTGATGATGATTTCAATGTTACACTCCAGCATGGTCTACTCGTCCCTTCAAGGCAGACCCATGCAGTATAGATAGACATTACCGCCTCCGCGACGTAGCAATACTCAATTCCATTCCCCAACCTGTATCCAAGATTATGGTGTTCTTCCCTGTCAACCGCAACGCAAAATAGCGTCAACACAGAAACTACTGTATGAGCAGTGCCGCAGCCAACGCAATCGCACATGCCTGTAATAACCCTGCTGTGACATGACTTGAGCCGCTTGCCGCGATAAAGTCAGGGGTGATCCCTCCTCCTTGCGTTAGATCAAGCGTTGGGACCGGCCTTTCCGTCTGCTGCGTCTCTGTCGATAGTGTGTCTGTTGGCTGCGGCGGGGGTGGTGCAGGTGGTTGTGACTGAATAAACGAAGGAGATGGTGATGGTGTGTCGGGCGTGCGTGAGGGCGACGCTGTTGAGGCAACAGTGGTTAGAGTACTTCTAGTGGTGGATCTAGTGCGGGCCGTGCTGGAGGCGCTCGAGGGCTCTATACTTGAGCTAGGCAGCGTCCCTGCTGCGGGGCATAACAGATTCACCACGTTTCCCATCAAAGCCTGTCCCAGAACCGAGGATGCTGGTGCGTTGACGCCGTCGCAGACCTCCCGGATCGAGTCTTGGACCCGGGCGATGCCGTTGGCGCATGCCGACGAGCACGCCGTGCCCTGAGTGAAGTCGTCGGTCGAGCAACCGGGTAGGACCGTGTTGTAGACGAGAATGCAGGCGATGGGCACGCCGGTCGACGTGATGAGCTGGAAATTGGAGAGAGTAAGGGCGGAGGCCGTCGAGGCCATGACCAAGAGGCCAGCCCACGTAGGTAGGCGCGATCTATCGTGATTCCCCATGCTGAGACTTGGTTGGTGGTGGGTTCGAGAAGGCAAGTAGAACCAGCCAGTCATAGAAGTTGGTGCCGTCACTCTCGCTGGACCTGGTTGCACGGGATTCCGAGCTGCCTCGTTCCCTGCTGCCCTACACAAGTGCGCCAGGATCAAGAGAGATCAGGGGCGACGGTGCGAGGGGAATCGTGTTCCCAGAGTGGACTTGTCCTGCCTTGCCGAGCAATCCGAAACGGGCACCGTCTCAGGGGCCCGCAGCTACGGGAAATGGGGTTGTGCGAGCGACAATGCTGTCCCCCGATCTCGTCGATTCCCGCTGTCCGGCGGTCAATGCGGCTGTGAGGTGATGATGCGCTGAGGGTTGTCACGAGCTCCTATTGGAAGCGGCTGAGAACCTCTGGCTTCGGCCGCTGCGATCATGCCTTGGCGAGCTCTATTGTTGAATGCAGAGGAGATCAGGCGATTTATCCCCGTCCGTCGTAATGCTCAGATCGTCTTCGAGGTGTCGTTGAGCTGACAGTTTCTCCGGGAAGTAAAGGAGTGGGAGAACCTGGTAGAAGAAAAAGTGCCCGAACTGTTTGGGTTCCAAGTAATGAAATCGAATGAAGGGTAGACAAGTGTCGCGGGTCATCTAGCAGCGGCCAATTGCGCGCGACAACAACAACAACAAGAACAACAAACAGAGAAGCAAACGGGAGAATCGAAAGAAGCACAGCTTCTGTAGTGTTGATTATGCAGCAGTGAAAGCTCTCCCATGAGGGGACGAACAAACGAAACAACAAACAGGAAGAGAAAGAGCGGGGAGGAGAGAGGTAATACCCAAGGTACCTTACCTACGTACGGATACCATGATGCCAAACCGATCCAGGGGTTCGCAAGTGCCTTGCCGGATGTGACACTGTCGTTTGCTTTTGCCCTTCATGAGCGATGCTCAACGTGAGCAGATGACAGGGAGTGAGCAGCGCGACCACTCAGAGAGCGAAAGCCGGGGCCAAGTGTTTCTCTTCCAGCTGTCCTGCATGTTTCATGGCTGCTGCCAAATGGAGGGGTTCGTCCCCCCAGAGGCACGAAACGTATCGTCGCTTCCCATTTTACCTGACAGCGGGAGAGCCAGAGCCAATCATGTTATTGAATCCGGGAGGGCGGCAGGAAACGAAACAAGTCACGACCATACCAAAAGCCCCCTGGGCTAGCCCCGGCTTGGCTTAGCGCCATGTCACTGCCCGCTGCCCCGCCAGGATTCAGATCGATCTTGCTGTGTGCTGCAGTTGAGCCGCACCGCTCCAATCTCACCCGCAAGACGCAAAAGAAGCAGGGCATATCTTCAACAACGAGGAAATATCCAACCATTCGGGACTTCACCAGCCCGACGAAGGTCCTGTGTTCGATCCACGGTTCGTCCATTCCACTGCCTGGCGATGCTAGCTAGCTACGGTGAATGTCCACATTCACACATCTTCTGTAGTATGGTGGTTAGTAATGTGAGCTTGTCATTCGACTTCGCTCGAGACCTGGGTTCAATTCCCAGCGGGAGAGATTATCATCTGGCTCGCCCAGTGGTCTGTATTTTTTCCATTTCCTATTTTTTTCTCTTTCTGTTTGCTTTTCCTCCCTCGATACTCACACTGTCTCCTCAACTACCCGGCTAGCTGTCTGTAGAGCACTGAGGTCAGGCAAATACATTAGTTGTTGGCGAACTTTGACATCTTCCAAATGCAGATACCCTTCGGTAAATAGGTGTGCTCGATGGCAGCTCAAACTCGCCCAAACACGCCAATTCAAATATTCACGCCGTGCAAGATTCATAATTGTCGATGCAAGTGCAGAGTGCTGCCTCTCAGCTGCATATGAGTATGTAGCAGCATCTAGCCGGTGTCCGCTCCCGCTAACTCACGTAGCTACAGTAGCTAGCTACATGGGTTCAACCAACGGGTCTATTCTGTGCCGTAGTGGTCGTGGTGTTGCCATATTTGCAATTGTCACAGTGCTCACCAGCAGAAGCGATGAGTGGCCAGCTTTTCCTACTGGAGAAGCTGATGGCTCCCCTGCCTGCCAACCTACAACCAATGCCCTGAAAAATCATCAGAGGACATGTACACCCTGACGACAAGGTTACCGGTTCGCCTGGTCTGGCTCAGTGAGGTTCCATGCCCCCCCCCCCCCCCCCCCCCCCACCCA
>Ga0247765_1000660_pt1 | contig 24476 bp, 25 predicted proteins | sample UWRJL106311C6_FD_179949 | JGI IMG/M metagenome (GOLD analysis project Ga0247765, IMG submission 179949) | Plant litter microbial communities from Arlington Agricultural Research Station in Wisconsin, United States - UWRJ-L106-311C-6 | ecosystem: Environmental > Terrestrial > Plant litter >... | reverse complement strand
ATGGTTGGACTGAATCGGCTCGAGAAGATGCTGAAGCAGGAGCAGGCGCAGAAGAAGTTGAAGTAGCCTACCTACCTACCTACTTTAATACCTGATCTAGTTGTTCCGTAACCCTCTCTCAAAGCTGCTTACCTAGGTAGGTAGGTAATCTAATTGGTTTCCATCTCATGACCAAGCTTGACCTAATGTCTAACCGATGATGCATCCTTCCTACAGAGTATCTAAATAGATAGCCGCTATTATATTCCGGAGCACGGTTAGGTGCAGAGGTGCAGGCAGACATGTCAAGGGCGAGGGGGGAAAAGTTAGGTAATTGAAAGTTGCCATTGGCTAAGTCGTGTTTCCCCTCATCAAATTCCCCTCATTCATCTCATCATGTTCAAACTTGCAGTACCGCACAGCACAGCACGGACACACTCACGACTAGGTAGGTAGGTAGGTAGGTAGGTAGGTACTTGAGTAGTCACACGCATCATTCGAGCATCATGATCATGATCATGACCATGATGCATCCAAGCATTGCATCATTCCCTTTTTCCTTCCCCCTCCTTTCTTTCTTCCAGAAAACTTTTTAATTGGATAGCTAGCTAGCTAGCTAGCTACTGCTGAAAAAAAAGTCTTTTTTTTCTTCCCATTCTTCTTGCTTCCCCACCATCAGCAAATCAACAGATTTACAAATCTTGTAGAAAATCGATCAACAAGAGACAGAGACAAAACAAAAATGACAAGAGAATCCTCCCTCTCCTCTAGCGTCAAAGAAACCCTCTCGGCCCTCCTCCGCCTCCCTCCCCCGGAAGGTCCTGGTGGTGGTCGAACTAGTTCTGGAACTGGTTCTAGTGGAATTGGTCGTGGTAGTGGTGGTAGTGGTGCTGCCGTCCGCGCCCCGCTCCGCATCCACTTTCCCACGACAACAGTTTCCCGGCCCGGTGTCCATCTCTCCAAGCAGGATATGGCGACGGAGCCGACTTTCTCGGTCGCGGCAGAGGTTTTGAGTGATGTCAGTTTTCGTATGTGGAACCACCCTCCCCTCTCTCTCACATCCGGCTTGCTTTGCTTTGCTTCTGTTCGCCCAACTATAACTCTTCTCGACCCACCATTTCCCCCCCTTCTCTTCTGCGCTTCCCCCTTCCGTACACTAACCACGTCCAGCAAACTGCGATCTCTCCCCCACCACCTCCGCACAAACCGCCTCCTCCTCCTCCTCCTCCTCCTCCTCCTCCTCCTCCTCATCATCATCATCTTCTTCCTCCTCCCTGTCCCTCTGTCCCCCTTTTCCTTCTCCACGCTACCTCGTCGCTTCTCTCGATCTAGACCCCCCCTTTCCTCGATTTCCCGTAATGGGTCCCCTTCTTCACTCCCTCCAGGCAGATCTCACTCTCTCCCTCTCCCTCTCCCTGTCGGATGATTCCGAGACCGACACGGACACGGAACTTTCCCAAGACGGCTTCATCAAACTCTCTCCCGGGTGCTCAACCACCCTCTCAACCACCCTCTCCGGAGGTAGTAGCGAGCCACATGCGAGTTACACTGGTCTTGGTCTTGATCTCAGTTCAAGTTCATGTTCGAGTTCAAACTCCCCACATCGATATGTATACATGCTATGGCAACAACCCGAGGGGATCACGGCCGAATCGATACGCGAGGAATTAGGATTCCCCGAGGAAGGGGCCGGACTGTTGGCTAGGGTGAGGTGGGATCAGGAGGCGTTTGAGCGGCGCTTGGGCTTGGGGAGAGTAGTGGCGGGGAATTATTTTGTTTGTTGATCTTCCCGAAACAAGGGGGGGCGGTGTGGGGGGTCATTGGTGTTTGCTGTCCTGACTTGCTCCTCGCCTCTGGTGTGCATATTTGGCTGCTCTAAATAGTAGAACCTCCTTGTCGAGCTTTCCTGCTCACAGCCTTGCCTCAGAGTCACTATGCTGAGCTGAGCCTCAACTCAATTTAGCACCCTCATCCTACAACAATTCAATCTCTCCAAGCAATATCCCCGCCCCAAGTCTCTGACGAATCGTCCGTAGTCTCTCTAGCCAATCGAGACTGGAATCCCAAGAATGTCTTACTCTATTCCCAGTCAGTGGTAAAACAGCGCGAGTCACGCCGCTCCAAGGCCGAACGTTATCGAGTTCCTTTTCATCGGACTTGCCCGCCGGCATAAGCTTCTCTTGGTCGGTATATCGTCGTACAAGAAGCCAATGTACTATCTCTGCGTGTCTACTCGCCGCAATAACCGCAGAGGTCTGTCTTCCGGTGATGGTACTGATGTGATTGAGCCGCGCTCCTCGTCGGACCAAGAACTTGATGGCGACGAATTGTCCATTCATGCAAGCTGCCATGAGGGCTGTTATTCCCCAGTAACTGTCCTCAAATTCCATGTTTGCTCCAATTGACAACAGTGATTCCAACGATTCAACAAAGCCGAATTGCGCTGCCAGGACCAACGGACTTAGCCCCTCTGACGGATGGAGATTCAGGACGTGGCGTAAGGAGGACAAGCCGAATCGGCGGACGAGAAGCCGGAAGGACTTGTGTCCGAGGGCGGCGATGGGAGAACGGTAGGATGCCAATGGTGTCCAGGGAATGAGCTTTCTTGTATCTAGCGAAATGGTTCCGCCAAGGAAGAGACCCCAAGAGCTCGGCGCTCCAAGAAGAATTATAGCAGGCGTAAGTCCGAAGGCATCACGTTCGTTGGGATCGAGTCCAGCCTGTAGGAGATGTAAGAAAACCCCCGGAGGGTCTGCTATCCCTTCTGCTAGTTCTTCCGCGACAACGCTAGGGCTTCTTCCCTCCACATTCCGCAGAGCGTAAGCCGCTTCGGTGAGGATGCTTTCAGCCAAGAGCGTTCGCGCGTAGATGTTCGCACGATACTTCAGCAAGCTCACCATTGGCAGGTCAGAGTTTTGGGTAGCCACGATCAATGCTGTGTCCCCAGCAGAGTTTCGTAGTTCGGTGTTGGCTCCGTTGCTGAGTAGACACATCGCGATTAGATGATTCATAATATCCAGCGCAACAAGTAATGGAGTGTCCCCGTTTTTATCAACCACGTTTACATCCGCGCCACTGTCAACAAGGATCTGGGCCATTGTTGCATGTCTGACGAGGTGAAGTGGCGTGTGACCATCATCATCTTTCATGTTCAGAATACGTGGCAGTATGCCTTGTTTTCGACAATCCGGGGAGGTCACAATTCCACTGTTCTGCTCAATTTGGCGTCTAACAAGATCAATTGAGCGTCAGTAATCCCTAACAAGGTTAAAAACTAGGTGCTCCATAGTGCAACGTACCGATAACGCTCTTTGTTCTCCCGAATATGCTGGATTATCACACGGAGCCCGTGTAAGTTTTGAGACTGAGCAGCAGTGTGAATTGGGTTCTCGCGGTTTTCATTGAACACGCTACGTCCGCTATCAAGGTATGCAGTCAACACTCTGCTGAGAATTCCCACAAGTCTGGCATTGAAGCTCGCGGCAATTAGCCAAGGTATACCGACCAGGCGTCGGTGAGGTCGGCCATGGCGGAAACAGGGTAAGGCGCTAGTGTCGGCTCCTTGGTTGAGAAGCCACGCAGCAGTGGCCGCGCGTTCACTCGTGATCGCCCTGGAGAGCGGCGCGCAACCGCAGGACAGAGGGCCATTGATGGAAAATCCCGCCGCCTTGACATCATCACACTCTTCGAGATCGTCCCGTTCAACGGCGTCATGAAGGCGACTGAACAGCGGGTCGTGTGTTTTGGCATGGTATCGACTACCCGGGCGTAGGAGCTGCATATGGTGAGAAGTTGGCGGCGCTGGGCTGGCGCTACGAGATGAAGACGAGGTAGACCACGCTGGTCTGGCGATGCCAGGAGGAGGGTAAAGTCGTGGGACTGCAGCAGGAAGAGGGGGTTTCAGACGTCGAGCGATATCGCGCATGACAAGCGCAGGTAGAAAGGGGAGCCCCTTTGCTGAGGGGCGGTCGTCTGGATCTAGCTTCATGTTGCGACGCACAAAATAAAGGCCGATCGGGGACCGGACAGACGAGGCGGACGAGGATTCCTCATCTGATTCCAACTCCTGGCCTGGAACGCTTGTTCTAGGGCGGGGATGGAGACACTCAGCACCAAGTGTACTTAGAGCCTTAGCAGCCAGCCCGCCAACTGCAATATCGAGCGGTCTGCACGAGATTTTGTCGCCATTGTTCTCCTTCTTGTTGTCCACAACATGTGCGACAGCGTTCAGGTCTGCACCGTACCGGTGCAAAAGTCCAACTCCCTTCGCAGAGGAATGATAGGCCGCAAAATGCATGGCAGTCCAGCCCCCCTCGGCTTGCTCGTCGATGTTGGAAGTTAATTTGTTCTCAAGCAAGAATTCCATAACCGACGTATGGCCCTGGACCGTTGCGAGGTGCAACAAGTTGCAACCTCTGAAGACGCCGTCTGATAGGAGCCACCGTGTGTTTCCCCTCATGGACATTTTCACTCTGCTCCAGCCGCGCGTCCATTTGTCCCAAACCAAGTCGAGTGATTGGTCCCACTGAATCTCGGCTGGAAGCCGTCCCTCTTTATCGAGACGATAGACATGGGATAAGAAACTCGAAATACCACGCAGCACAGCATGCACTACTGCATCGTACCCATCCGGGCCTTTAACCGTGGGATCGGCTCCAAGGTCCACAAGGAGATTTGCAGTATCGGGATTGTATGACTGCACGTGGCAGCTGACCGCGGAATGGCCAGAGGCGGTCCGAAGGTTGGGGTCCGCCCCAGCCTTGATGAGAGTTTTGAGTGCATCTGTCGCCGCAACATCGCCGGGGTGATCAGGAGGATCCCGTCTTGAGATGAAATGCACAAGTCCTAGACCTTCTTGAGAATTCAGCTCATTCAAGGGAGCTGCACCACTGGCGTTGAGCAGTATTTCCAAAACCGAGTTGACTTCGGACATGCAGGCCACCTCGAGGGCGTTGAGCCCATCATCAGCCCTAGCCAGCGGGTTGACCCCCATCTGAAGGAGCCGCAGAACGGTATCAACATTATCGGCCCGTACCGTTTTATGCAAAAGCTTGATAAACGGTTGAGACTCAATGGCCTGTGTTGGGTATTGCGTGAAGTTGAGCATCATCGTTACAATGTCCAGCAGGCGTGTATCGCTGCTTGCGAAAGTTGCGCAAAGCGACGAGGCTAGGGGTAAGATGGCTGACTCATGTCTTGTCGTCTCATGCAAGGAAATGAGCCCCCTTTCAAACAGTCGCAAAATTGCCGTCTCCAACAGTGACTTCAGCCCGTTTGCGGCCAAACCCGGCAGGTTACCAGGAAGTGGTCCCGGGCGACGAGCTGCTTTGCCAAGGTGACTACCAGCTTGCAGACAAAGGCGTTCCCAAGTAGTTTGATCATCGGAGCTAGCTGCTGCATCATCTGCAGGAATCAGCTCGTCAAAGACAGCGGCCCATCGATCAAGCATGCCCTCTAGGGGTCGATGAGGAGGAGGATGCAAAGGAGGGCCACCAGGAACCCTAGTGATTTGGGTTAATGTGTCCATAGAGTTAATGAAAAAAGATTCAATGGGGCGACGGCCGGACAGATCTTGTTGTAGCAAATCCGGGTAACTCAGCTTCAGCAGTCTAACAAGCTCTGCTGTTGCACGGGGCTGGAGATGATGCAATGGCGACGATCCATCCGTCCATCGGGAGTTGTGAGCTACACCGGCCTTCATGGCAGTCTTTGCAAGCTTCAGTGACCCCGATTTCGCTATCAGGTGCATCGGAGGCATCTGTACAGTCCACGATGTGAATGCGTCGGGTAAGCGACGCACGATGAAAGCGGCAGCAGCCTCATTCCCGAGATGCAAAGCCAGAGCAAGTGGCGTAAATCCGACGTTGTTCTTTTGGGTCTCTGCTCCGCTCGCTGCGGTATCAAACAAGCTGTCAAGAACTTGACAGGAGTTGGTGCGTGCCGCCAGGTGCCAAATAGACTCCCCTTCCCGGTTTTGGTACGTGACAATGTCAGGTTTACACCGGATCAATGACCGGAGTACGGGCAAGTAGCTGTCATGGTCGCAAACCCAGATTGGTAGCTTGCCCCGAGAGTCAGGGATCGTCTGGTCGCAGCCCCGGTCGACTAGGACATCCACCGCCGAGGTTGATATGTTTCGGACGGCAACGTGGAGAATCGTTTCACCTCTCGAGTTTATCTTTTTGTTTAAATCAAAGGCATTATCTCCCAGAATATCTTCCAGTTCGGACCGGTCGTTAAACTGAGCAGCAAGAGCTGCTCTTGAATATGGGTCCCGTATTGAGGCAAATTGTCGCTGTGGTAAAGGCGATGGCATTGAAATGAGACCCGGCTTGCCAGAATTGATAAGACTGAGAAGAGCTGGTTGGAGCTTGGAAGCTGCCGCGGTCTTGATTGACTCCAGCCGGGCCAGGAATTGCGTGAGACTCTCCATGGCCAGAGGATGCAAAGCATGATGGCCCCGCGCCATGCGAGCTTCAAAAACTGGAACATCGGATGGGTCAAGTGAGATACCGGATTCAATAAGAGAGAGGAGCATGTCAAAGTTGCTCCTCTGGGCGCACACATCGAGGCACCTCTGGAAAAGGGGGATCCCTCCTTCTTCGTCGATCCGCTTCGGTGCGTTGGTCGGAATCGCCCCCCTTTGAAGAAGAAGCTGGACGACACGGTTTCGTTCTGTGGGTGAAGTACTCGCAAATAATCTAATGTCTGAACCAAAGGTATCGTAGGGTTCATATGCTCCTGGACGGCTAAACCACGTCGGGGATACCGCACAATGAAGCGGTGAGCCCATGCGGCATGTGGCATTGCAATCCTCGCCTGACTCAAGGAGCTGTTCACATACATCATAGAGAGTGGACGTCGCAGCCATGTGAAGCGGGCCAAAGCCCTTTTGCAGCATGCCAAAACTGAATTCCGCCATTGCTGTCGCTCTGACCTTGTCAGAATCTGCCGTTGAACCCCGCCAGTCGAGCCCATATTCGGGGAACGAGAAGAGATAGAGTTCCAAGCACCAAGAATAGAAAACGCCAGTTTTCCGAGGATCGAAGAGTCGAGATACAAGCATCGATACTGTTGTATCTTTCAAGTGATTTCTCGCAAAGCCAGGCCACAAAAGGGATGCATAACGAAGGAACGGATGTGACTTGCACCTCGCGGCTATGTGATGAAAGTCTTCGGGTGTCGCTTTTGGATGATATGACATGTTTTCTAAAAGCAACATCCGCAAACAGGTGACTGCAGCAGCCTTGGTCGCGTCTGGTCGTAATATTCGATATTTCCTCAGACTGCCTTCTTGTAGGGAAGGCCCCTCGAGATACTCTAGGACTGAGAAGTGGGAGAATTCGATGTAGCGTTCGCTTTCTCCAGTGTCGTCAAGTTCCGATTCTCGACACCGAACAAGACTGCTGCAATGCTCAAGTATGGATTCTTCGTCAACGAGAGCGTCATTGTCGAGATAGACCATGTCTTCGTCGACGGAGACTGCATCACAAAGTTCTCTGGAAGTGGGGAGTGCGTCTGCGACGGCGAGGAAACTTAGGCAGCGTTGTACAAGTTGTTGAACGCCGCTCCCCTTTGTTTCGATGCGACCAAGGATCCTCTCATAGGTTGCGTTGAGCGTCGGCGGCAGGCTCTTCAAAGCTTGGCGTCTGTCCTTGTCCCGTGGTAGCTCGCAGAGGTAGTCTAGCTGGCACGCAACCCACCGGAACCTGCGACAATTCCAGTCAGTATCAGTGGTATCCCGACAACACTGAGATAACACTTACATGCCGCCGTGCTCCTGCACGAGTGTGTGGAGGATCTCGTCCTTGAGACTCATGTTCTTCAGCCGCAACTTCTTCGTCCTAATCCGTGTGTCGAGTTCCGCTGCCACGAAGAGATGGACGTCAGAGTTTTGGGCTTCAATGCCGACGTGTACAAACGACTCAGCAAGGGTCCTCCGTATTTCCGGCTCGTCGCGGCTCAAGACACAGATGGACATGCTGGGAACGCTGTCTGCGAGACCGACTAGCAGTTCTGCTACATCGGTCGTGTTTTCGTCGCACTCGTCAACACCGTCGACGATCACATAGACTGAGCCAAAACACCCTGCCATCTTCTCAACGACTTCTCTCATCATCCAAGAAGTCGGGCTTGTCGACACGCCCTGGGTAGGTTGCAACTCCTTGTGGTAAGCCTCGAGAATACTGTAGGCGTCTTGGTTCTGTCTGGCCAGCTGTGCTGCAATCGTTTTGAGGAGATTGATTGGCTGTTGGGTCACGCTGTCCTTGTATTGACAATAGAAGAAGGCAATTCCGGTGGAGACGGATGCCAGGGCTAGAACCTCGGATATCACCACCCCAGCGAGGATAGTTTTTCCCGCACCCTGGACGTGATGGTTAGAATGACTCCTCCGTAGCTTCACCAGGTAGGATACCGAGGGATCTTACTGGTATACCGCTTAACCAGATTCTATTGGAAGTGGGACTCGTCAACCACTGTTGGAACTCGCCGCTTTCAACGAGCCAGAATCCGGTTTGGGGGTGTCGCAAGGTGATACTTTGAGCGAGACTCTGTTGAGGGTTTGTTGCCATGAAGAAGTCGAGAACCCGACGCCTGTCTTCATTCATCTTGATATTTGTGACGATATGGACGGCCTCCTTGACTCGGTTGCCCAAGTTATGGAGCTGATTCTCGATGTCTTGTTGTTTTGTCAGGCTCTGGACAAGCGTCTCCATAGTGTCGGCGGAGAGTGCCAGCGTCAGCGTGCCCTTTTGCCGCACCACCTCGTCCAAGATTTCCTTGGTTTCGGTCGAGGTGAATGGCCATTTTAGTGTCCCGGCTACCTTTTGTAGAGGTTTCCCGCTTTCAAACTTGGCCGCCGCCTTGGATATGGCCAATTCGGCGCGGAGCAGAACTGTGCGACACGACACGACATGGTGGAGTCGGAGAACCGATCCCTCATCCTCGGCGTCGGTCTCAAGGGCAGATGCGAGAATAGATAATCGATGCAAGACTCCGGCAAGATCGCGGGTTTCGGTGGCCAGGTCGACGATGTCGCGATGTGCATTCTTGGCTGACTTGACGTATTTGAACGCGGTGCGGTATAGGGCATCAGCCAGCGTCACAAGCCCAGCGATACTTGCCGAGATTCCCAGCGGGTCAGCCATTGGCAATGGTCAAGTGCGAAGGACAGAAAGGTGCGGGGTTTCCCCTCGTCCATCCTAGGTAGGTACTTGTCACGATGAAAGAAGGCTTGAAGGAGGGGTTCCGCTCTTGCCTTCATTGCTTGGCATGCGCGCCGCGGCCCGGGAGCTGCCTCAGCGGTATGCCTTGCGCCTTCCACCAATGGAATCAAGCTCGTCAACTCAGCTCATGCACGTGATCGTTGCCGACATCTGGAGTATCATCAGTCCATCCAAACCTGTGCATCATGATAAATACTCATGATAAAAATGTAAAGGACAGCGAAGACCACCCACATACGGACCCTTGATTTGTCTAGGGACCTGGACGCCTTGCAGGTCTCAGTGCATGTTTGGACCGCAAGGGACGGTGGCTCCCTCAACGTCCAGTTCAGGCACACACCTGTGCTAACCTTCAATATTCCACCCCTTTTCGTATTCCCGGTTCAATGCTCACCAACCACTCCAACTTCCCCATCCCACTTACCTTTACAAACTCATATCACAGCCCAAAACGATGGTCCTCAACTGGCTTTGCTCCGTTTTTCTAATCCCCTGCGAGATTCTATCTCTGATGCATCACATCATGCCAGTGTTGCGGTTTTCAGAATAATTTTTCAAAGTTGCGGACTAGCTTCACACCACATCCTTTGAGCTCGGGAAAAAAGTCTGCAAAAGCAACACCTAGAGGATATTCTAGTACTGCCGCTGCAGGATAACTCATAACATAGTTGAAGTGATATAAACGCCACCTCGGTAGTCAAGACCCCCGCTAACAGGAAATACGTTGCCGTCATAACTTTCCGTTTATCCCGGCCCTGCCCTTCCCTGCCTGCTCCGCCCTTTCCGAAACCATGGAACGCCTAGCCCCCGGGTTATTGAAAGCAAATAACCACACTCGCGCCAAACAATCTTCACTCGTCGTTAGATATTCGTATCTCAGCTGCTCGTTGACGTCTCGGACGACTCTGGTTTCCGTGCGTAGACCAGTTTTCTATACGCCTGTAAGGACCATCCCAAGCTTGGAGCTAATTTACCAAAGGATAGGGAATAGGGAACTCACATCTCATAATACGGCTGCCACTTCTTCCACTGTCTATAACCCTCCCGCATCTTGGCCACCAGAACCTGAATCTCTTCATACTCCCAGCCCATGACATGTTTCAACATATAAAGCGCAAACCCTTCAAGGGATTGGTCCAGGAACATGAGCGTGTACATGCCCACAGATTTGAGCTTCTTATCGGCGGCCCATCCGCCAATGGGGACTTTCCACGTCTTTTCGACAACATCTACAAAACCGGCGTCGGAAATATGCTGGCGCATTTGGTGGTAGATTTGAAAGGTTCGTCCCATACGCTCCCCGGCTTCAATGAATAGGTTGTTCCACCGATGGTAAATGTGGTCCGGGGGGACAATGTCGGAAAGAGTGCGGATGTTGAACTCTACATCTTCAATGTATCCCCCGGGACGTATCGCGCGAAAACATTCTCGGTACAGGGCAGGCCAGTCGTTGATCCCGCCGTGTAGGTTACGTATGTGGATAAAGTCAAAGGAATTCGGTGTATAGGTCCATGGTAGCTGTGCGTCGTCGATCTCGAAGCGGAGGTTCGGTGGGATCCAACTTGGTTGGATAGGGGAGATGTCGAATCCGACAACCTCAGCGGAGGGGAAGAGGTCGGCAAAGTCACTGTAATTACAGGATAGGATATATGTATTAGCGGAAAGGTCAACAACAAGACAAACAAAGTGCAAAGAAATTGCTTACATGGCCCAGATCCCTGTTCCCGTTCCTACATCCAAAACTTTCTACCACTTGTAAGTTGGGTCTTCGAGTCGCTAGCCACCGTAAACCAACTCACCTGCGGGGTTTCTCCAATTGGCGCTAAATATAGCTGATCATCAAACAACAACGTCATAAAGTGATGCCTAGACACAAACGAACGATTAAATCTGGAGGAGAATTTCCGTGCCTTGGTTGCTCACGTAATGTCCAATCCTTCAGCCTGCTGCTTGTCAATTGGGGCCCTGGTAGATGATATTGGCGTCAGCGTCTGTTGGTCAGAATGAAAGTTGAGGACGCAATGTCGTCGTCGCGCGCGCGTACCAGTATTCGGTCGTCTTGGAGTTTTGGAAATGCCGGCCATGAATCTTTCGGTAGTCGTAAATGCTGTCTGTCAACGACGCGGTTGATTCGGCGATCCTGGATTGTGAAGTTTGTCAGCGTCCATTCTGTTGTACCTAGTAAGGCAAGCTGCGCGAGGTGCGGGGATCGCAGTGTTAGGTAGGAGAGGGCCTTACTCGTCGCCAGCGAGAGGGTCTGTTTCATCTTCAAGATCGGGGTCCTAGCCTTGTTAAATCCAAATCTTGAGCTACGGGATCGCCCCGTGCTCTTACAACCGTGATGTTGGCGGCATCCTCTGGACTCGAGGCTCCTCCTCTGGGGGATTGTGAACGTGGGCTTGGCATCGCTGCAGGCGGCGATCGATCTGGCGGGGTAGCGCGATTTCAGGGCCAGGATCCACTGAGGGATCGACGAACTAGCGCCAGGTACGCTACGAAGGACGGCGTGGGGCTTCAGCTTGGTTTGTGAGGCGTGGATGTCTTCAAGGATGAATTGCTTCAACGTTGATCAATTGGAAATGAATGTCCCATCGCAGGAAAGGGAGAAAAGAATATTAGGGAAGTAATCATCATCAGCCCCTCCCGATCGGACGCAGGTCAGAAATATTGGCGGGCTTTTGTGGGCCGCCATTTCATCCGCAGTGGGTAGAATATCGGAATTGGAAGCATGCCAATGGGATGTCGGTTATGGCTTCCATATACGGGATATTCCCTGTTCGTCCCCTGCGCTAGTCTTCTTTTCCGGGGCTTCCGCTCTCCTTTCCGTGTGCCAATCTTGGGGGGAGGGGAGGGGAGGGGGGGATGGCGGGCGAGAAGGGGGTCCCCCCACGGAGCTGGAAATGTCTTTGGTTCGGCATGTCAGACTGGACTGGATGTTTGCTTCCACTCAGCGAACTGTGTAACCCAACCCAACCATCTCGGTCTTGTTCAATCCCGTTTGCTGGCCAGTTCCAAGTTTCAGAATGCCAGACGCGGCGTGGATCGTCTACGCAATCCAGGCGTTTCTTCTCTGGGCTGTTTCCACCATTGTCTACCGTCGCTTTTTCCACCCGCTGGCTTCCATTCCAGGTCCCTTTCTGCCTTCGGTGACGCGATTTTACATCTGGTACTGGAACGTGATCAAAGATGGCCACTTTTACCGCAAGATCGAGGAATTGCACAGCCAATACGGCCTGGTGGTGCGAATTGCCCCCAATGAGATCCATTTGGCCGATCCAGACAACTACGACAAGATTTACAGCGTCGGTGGCCGTTTCTACAAGGACCCCGTCTTTTACGAACCCCTAAACGTTCCTGTCATGTTCACCGCCATCAGCAACGAAGAGCACCGGCGACGTCGCGCACCTCTCAACCAGTTCTTCTCCCGTCGCGCTGTGATCGATCTCGAAGATATCGTTCAAGAAAAAGCTGCCAAGCTGTGTCGTCGAGTGCGCAATGCCTTGACCGCTGGGAAACCTGCTGATCTGCGCTCGGGTTTGCGGGCCGTGAGTATTGATGTGTTGACCGAATACGCCTTTGCCGACTGCTGGAACCATTTGGACGCTCCCGATTTTAATGCGTGGTTTTCCGAGGCTGTCCGGGACACGGGAGTCATGTGGGCCACCTTCCAGCAGTTTCCCATTTTGATCAAGCCCATGGCTTCCATGCCCGAAGATTGGGCGCGAAAGATGAGCCCAGCTATGAATGGGTGGATGGACTGCATTGTGGTAAGTAGACCCAGAAAGAACCATGTTGGGTCGAAAATGTTAGATCGACTCTACGTAGAGGAGGCTTGTGTGTCTCACCATCAGCTAACATGATTTTTAACAGAGAACCAGAGAATACGTCCTGGGTGTGCAGAAGAGTTTCTCTGCAGGCATCAAGCCCCAACGACGGACCATCTTCCATGAATTGCTTGACCCTAGCACCATTGACGAGGAGAAACCCATCCTACCCACAGCAGAGTATTTATCAGGAGAGGCTCTTAGTTTTTGCACCGCAGCTGCGGACACAACGGGAAATGCCCTGGAGACGGCAGCATTCTATGTTGTGTCGAATCCGCACATTTACCGTGCTTTGACCAAAGAGTTACAGGAGGCATTCCCCAATCCTGAGGCAGAGCTAGACTTTCTCACCTTGGAAAAACTGCCTTACCTGACTGGTGTTGTTAGAGAAGGACAGAGGTGCGGGCCCTCTACTTGCTAAAGGCGCAGTATATCCTAACAATTGCGTCCCAGACTGTCATATGGTGTGCTAAGCAGGCTACCGCGTGTCGTGCCCGAAGGTGGCGCTGTATTCAATGGCTACTTTGTGCCCGAAGGCGTGAGTGGAGAAAAACTCGAGTCAAACCAGACCCTCTTTGACGTGTGGATATCCCGCTAACCACGCCCTACCTTACTTAGGCAACGGTTTCCATGAGTTCTTGGATGATGCATCGCAACCAGGAGGCCTTTCCGTCTCCGGACACTTTTGACCCGATGAGATGGGCAGACCCAAGCAAGTTGAGGGCTCGAGAAAAATGTCTGGTTACTTTCAGCCGGGGATCACGCGCCTGCATCGGCCAAAACCTGGCCATGTGCGAACTCTATGTGACACTTGGAAACCTTTTTCGGCAGTTCGATAAACTCAAGCCATTTGATGTTGGGCAGGAGGACATGTCGCTGGTGGATTACTTTACTGCGTTTCACCCAAAAGGGTCAAGAGGCTTTCGAGTGGTTCAAGCTAGTGAATAGGTAGGTACCTTAGGTGATAGCCAGGCCTCGGGAACTTGCTCGAATATTCTAGGGCACGTCGTCAAGCTTCAAGGTGGGGTTTGTGGCGTCGAGGGCTTAGGGCACAGTCACGTTTATCAGAATTTGAGTTTTCCGCTACCCTATTTACTCTATTTGCACCTGTGAGAAGCGTATATATACCTGGATGGCGCTCTGGGTGAGCGCATGACGACATGCCCATCGCCGTTCTTCCCCAGTGCCACCTCTGCTCAGCATTTGTCGCGTTATGCGCATGGAGACGGCTGCGATATTTTTGCAGAACCGAATTTTTGTTCACTGCCCAATCGAGAGCGGCACGCGGCGCAAGATGATTCCGATGGGATCCGTTTTCTTGAACAATGGGCTGCCAGTTCCGTACGTGTCTGGTACTGTCCGGTCGGGGCACATTCATGTAGTCAGCTTGTTGACATGTATCCTGCCTTTCGCAACAATAGGGCGTGAGCTGGGGTATGTTTTTTGGGGGGGGGCAGAATCTGGACAGGCTCTCTTGGATCAAGACGGCTGAAATACGATTTCCCGTTTCATATATTGAGTCATATTCACAGTCCATAATGACGGAACGTGAGGAGTGAAGAGTGGGGGCCTTGGTCCAATTGTGCGGTATGAGAATTGAAGGACATTGACGCATATATACATATTGATGCGACAACACGGGATGTTATTCATGAGCCGAAAGGCAAATTTCGTGGACATTGACACCTTTGAGATCTGAACCATTCGATTATATCAGACACAGTGGAGAGTTTGGGCGCCATCAGTGGCTGCACTCACTACATGTAGCGGTGGGGGGCTGGTTTTGGGCATCTTTGTGGGTGGTTACATGTAGTTGATGTACGAGGACTGGATTGACTGGATTGAGGGCATGTCACCAACGATTTTCCAAAAGTTAGCATGCTAGCTATTTTGTTTTTAGAATACTCGAGTATTTGAAAGATAACGACAGGAAGCTCAAATCAATCTCCTCTTCGTGCCAGCCTCCACATGTCATATGTCTGGTCTAATCCATCCTGCGCACACTGATGTCGACAACCTCGACGTGTTTAGCACTCGGCCAAGCAACGGCCCTGTTTTTTGCAGGTGATAGTCAGTACCAATAATAAAGGGGGGAAAAAAAGAGGGGAGGGGGTCTAAAAGAGACGGGAGGAACGTACACTGCTGCAGATCTGGCCGGGCTATTTTTGGAATTTATCATTAGCGTCTGACTCTAACTTTATCAAGACGGAGACCAAGCACATAGGTGGCCTTGCGTTAGTTAGTTAGACTTACAGGACAGTTCCCATTGTTGCAAGGACCGACGGGGCACCAGTTGGGAATCTGCGGCAGGGGCTCCGGAGCTGCCGAGACACCAGCGACGGCGACGGAAATGATGGTGACGATGAAGGCGGTGAAGCGCATTTTGAGTCTGGTTTTTACTACTTTGTAGGTAGGTAGCTTGAAGTTGAGATGAGATGTTGGAGGGAGTTGTTCGTGTGTGACAAAATAAGATTTTATTTTTTGGAAGAGACAGTTGAGTCTTTATATACTGGAATTGAGAGGAACTAGATGTCTGATGCTGTTGAGCTCACGGGCCATTATTGCAACATGTTTTGTTTATGTTTTTGTTTCTGTTACCTAACATGAACCTCTGATCAAATGAGTGCCCCGGTATAATCCATCGAACGTTGGCTCGCTCGTTCCCTGTCGTTCCTGTAGGGCAGCTTGGGCAAGGCAGGTAGGTATGGATCACAGACCAGCTTAGATTCATCATGATCGGCTTTATCGTCAATGCATTGAGGCGTCAAGGGTTTTGAAACCGAGCGTGGGCACGAGCAGGAGCAAGCACAGAGCAGGTCGTATTCCAGGAACAGCTCAACTACCAATCAATGGCTTGACTTGCAACAACAACACAACATAAATCTTGGAAGTGGAGGAGAGGAGAGGAATCATCCTCTAGCCGTGATTCAAGTGTCCGTGGACCATACATGGCTGGACAGTCAATCCGTGCCTTACGTGTATTCTCGTCATAACTTTTCATAGTGATTAGAGTAGCTGTTGAATAGCCCGGCTCCTCGAGTGTCAGTTTAATAGCCAGTTTAATACCTAACATGAGTGCATTCGTCATTCCTGCTTCCTGGCGTGCATGCACAAGTGTGAAAGAATTGTTTGTGCAACATGTTGTGATTAGAATACGAAGAGCTCAACTCGGAAATTCAAGGATCGACAAATACACTTCCCTAAAGAATTGACCTTCCTTAATAGTGCGCCCCCTCGGAAAATCCTGGCCATTCAACGTTGCGAGTCCGAAAGGAACATGGAGGAAGTTCCAACGACAGAAAATCCTAGCAAGTCCTACGCCATCAGATTCATATTCCATGTCATATTCCAACAGCTAAACTGCCTTCCTCTTGATGGAAAGTTAGTTCCGAACATCCCCATCCCAGGGTATGCCATTGTCCGCCGGTTTTGTGAGAACTCCCCTTCCCACGAGATCATCAATTCCCCGTTTCCAAACGTCGGCCATCTTTTTATACCCCTTGTCATTAGGATGTCGTCCATCCGCGAGATCTTGAACAGTAGGTCCTTCTGGGTCACGCATATCCACTAGTCCAAACCTCGCTCCTTCTGTCACAAAAATCTTCGCAGCGTCTTGATAAAGCAAATTCACCGCTTTGCGACAAAAATCCTGATCTTCGTTCGGATTCACCAATAAAGTCGTCGACAGAACCGTAACCCCCGGTGACATCCGAAACAACCCCCTAATCATCTCTGTGAAATTCTTTGCTATATCGACAGGAGAGGCATTACGGCCGCGGTTGCAATCATTGGTACCGGCTTCGATAATCACCAAATTTGGGAGGAATTTCTCCGCCGCGGCGAGCGTTGCGTTTGCGATTTGTGAAAGCACAAAACCGCTGGTGGCTTCGAGGTCGTTGTCGGTGAAATTCCCATGGCGGTGCGTACCCACGTAGTTTACTGAGTGTTGATCCCCAAGTAATAAGTTGCGGAGGGGGAGGCGGTAGGATGAACCTGAAGGGGACCCTACCCCGTAAGTCACGGATGCGCCAGCCGGTAGGATCCGGAGGGGAATGGATTCATGTTGGATTTGGATTTGCGAGGCGGCGAGGTGAGGGAGGAAAAAAAGGGGGAGGAGCATCATGTGCTTCAATTGTTGAGGAAGGTGAGGAGAAGTGAGGTTCTTGGCATGTCAAGTGAAGTGAGTGGGAGTCGATTGCTGGTATTAAAGGGCCATGACACGTACGTGGATAAAAGCCACGCATAGGTTAAATGGTGGGTCCGGCTGTGCCAGTCGGTAACATTGTTCATCAATGCAACGGGACGGGTCGAGATTCGGCTCGGAGTTTTGATCCGTGCCACTCAGGGACATGGAAGGCACGTACAGGCGTGCGGCGTAATAACTAAACCCAAAGCAAATGCACTTCAAGCAGAGTAAAGGCCGTGTTTATTGTACTTGGATGCTATGAGACCACCAATGTCGAGTTCAGTAAGAGGCACACCAGCAACAACACAAATCCGAACAACGGCCGGGCGCACCTCGGCCCCTAACGTACGAGGGAATTGCAAAAGTAGCGAAGAAAGCCGATATGAGATTCGACATGCGGGCAGGACATTGGTTCAACTCCTGTGACGATGGTGGAAGGGAGCACTCTGATGAGCAGGTTTTGCTTGTCGCTCCTTCCTACAAGTCTACCTAAGGTATGCAGCCCAGCGGGGTTGGCTCCCTCATAAGCGAATACCTGCTTGCGAACATCTGGAAAGGAAGGAACTTCCAAGGAGTTACCTGCGTTGGCCAGCTCTGTCCGACCGGGAGACTGCCCCTCAGTCCGGGTCTGCGAGACAAAATCGAATCACTCAATTGTTTCCTGTTCTATGCCCTGCGTCGACACCCCCCTCCCCTCAACCCAGCCTTTCCTACATCCCTAAAAGGTCATTTGAAGCGACACCCAACACCTGGCAATGATGTGATTACCAGTCTTGGCGTGCCCCATATGGTCTTGTTGGTACAGTCAGTGGCTAGAAATTCCACCCGACGCGAGCATTCCTGACTGTCACGCCACCACGCCGAAGCCTCGTCTTGCTCGTCCACTCAGCACCGTCTGCCGCCAACCGTACCAAAATGCGACAGGTGCCTATGCTGCACAAAATGCACAAAGTGCTCGAGTGGTTCCACATTTCTGGTGATGTGGTTTTGGGCTACGGCTGACGACGGTATTAAGATTGATGTGTTGTCAGTAGCCCGCGATCCCATCTCGAACCCTTCCAACCTCTTCCAAACTATGCGTTGTATGCTCCAATCCTTCACTTTCGTAACGTCAACAAACACCTTGAACTCAGCACCATGACATCAACCAGAGACAAGCAGCCTGTTCCCGAGAAGATCGACCACACTTCGAGTTGGCCCGACTCGGAGTCAGAGTTGTCCTCGCTGGACAACTTCTACCGAGATCTCCCGGGATATAATGTCCCTGTGAAAAATGACATGTAAGTCTCACTTGTGGACGGAATTTTCTGTTATTTATTGACATCTTCAAGCGCCGAAAATGACTATGCATGGCTCGACCTCATCGACGAGGGTATGTTCGACTGTTCTATTAAATCCTCCAACACACTAAATGCCCCTAGCTCCGCGCTAACTGCCTTGGCATTATGACAGATAACTGCTATATGCCCCTCGAGCTGTCCAATTCTCGACCCAGCAAGTCTCTGGACTTTGGCAAAGATGGATACACTGCGTCTCTCTCCACCTGGCACGAACTGCTTCAGATGACGGCTCCAGATCCGGAATGCGGCCTCGTGTTTGTTCGAGGCGACTTTCCGGATCGATCCGACTCGATTCTTGCTCGGGCACAGCGGAGAAATGGGAAAGGGACTTTCGGGATGACGATCAAAGTTCCCTCTGGGACCGAGCGTGACCCTGGCTGGGTCCAAGAAGCCACTCCAGTTCAGGGCATGATCAATCTTCGCTGGCCATGCACACGGCTTAACTGGGTCCGAAAGAGGACTAGAACTGGGACAGATCACTTTGCCTCCTTCATCGTCTGTTCCTTCGTCCGAGACAACACTGTCTACCAGATTGGCCGTGTCGTCCCCAAGGGCCTCACCCAGTCCTCACTCAGCGCGTGTTCCGACTCCGAGACTCAACTAGACGACAGCAAGTCAAAACACTGCAGTGTCACTTTCCAAGCTGACATCGGTGGCACAATCCGATTCGGCTGTCCCAGTACTGCGGCAAGACAGGGACATTCTGCCTCATCAAAGCAGTGCGACAAATACACGTGCGACCCTCCAGATTATAAAAGTTCAGCCTACGTGCTCTCTTGCACCAGCGAATTACACGATAAGAGACTTGAGATGCGTCTTTGGATTGATCGAGAGCCACAGAAGCTCACGCGGCACAGATGTCAATCCACCGACGATGAGCCTGGCTGCAGGCCCGAGGAGCGCTTCAATACCGTGGTTTCGCTCCATGCCTTGAGCAGCAAGCTTACACTTTCCGATGACAAAGCCACCATCATTGTTGCCTCTTTCAGTCTTGTGAATCGGGATGCCCACCTCAACAAGGACGCAACCAAAGTTATTGACTATCAGATAGTCCAGCGTTATCTTGGCACCGCTGACTCGACCAGCCTCGCGCCGTATCGACTCTGGTCAGCCATATTAGGGTCTTCGTCCGGCCCCGATTCCTTCGAGCTCAAGGCCGTCGGCCGTGCGGTCGAGACAATTCTTGGTGTGGCATCTCTGCCTATGCCTTGCGGCAAGAGTCCCCATCGCGTCGCCATCGAAGCTGAGAATTTCAGCCCGGATGACAATAGAAGCCGGGGGTCCACTGCATCTGGTCACCACCCAACAGCAAACCAGGGCGTGGCCCTGTTGAAGAACATAATTACTCCCCAGATTGTGGATCTCGAGAGCATGTTGTAAGCAGCTGATATTTTATTTCACCGTATTTCCATCAACTAACACTCAGCAGTTGGCAAGTTCGACTTCTCGTCAAGGCAGCAAGATTGATGAACCTACCGCTCCAGTTGTCAGCCAACAACGCGCTGCCCAAGGACATACAGACATGCAAGCTCGCCCATTTTGACAAAATGAGAATTCGGTACCAGAGCCGCATTGTCAACCGAGTCAGGGATGTCTGTGTATGGGTCTCGAAGCTCGCCGAGTTTGTGTGGGATGTCAAGTTCCTCCAGGATCCCGAAGTCGGTATTCTCGCATCCGAGGTTCTTCCAGGTCCTCCAGGAAAGCGCGCCTGCAAGTCACGAGCCCCTGTTCTACACAAGAACCCTAGCAGTATTTCCAACCACAAGTATTACTGCAGCATCATCGTATGGTATGTCATACTGCAGTTGCCCGAGGTATTCGGTTTCGACGAACCCGATGTCGATGTTGCGTCTCAACTGGGCTTCGCCCAACAAACACTTTGGTGGTATTGCAATACACAACTCTGGGAGTATCTGTCCCGTTACAAACTCCCACAGATTCCCGGCAACTCACGCCTGAAGGCCATGGACGACCCGACCGGTTGCATTCTCCGATGGTACCATTATCTCTCGCTTTGCAGTCTCTGCGAACTGCTTCAGAGAAGGGATCCGCAAAAGTTTGACTCTATCTGCGGTGATCTCCGGTCACGGTGGGAAGACAGAGTTGCGCAGCTCAGGGTTCTCGACAGCGAAAGATACCGCGACATGGAGACTCCTCAGGATGAGATAGGTATGCTGAAAGAGGATGTTCAAAAATGGCAAGTCAAAGCGGAAAAGTCAATGCGATTGTTTGAACAGGGGAGACTGAGTAGACGCAACCTCGGCCACGAAGCAGCTAACTTGGTTGGCGTGGGAATGGAGCTCGGGGTATCAACGAATGGAATCACGGCTCTCGGGAAGTCATGCGCCGAATTCGCCGCAGGCCTCATCAAAGCCCGAAAACCAACCGAAAAGCTTAGCCCTGGGCGATCACGTATCTTGCGGTGGGACTCGAATAAGGACATGCGATCAGCAAAGCCCCGACCGGCCCCTTGGGAACTTAGTTGTTTGGCTCAGTTCCTGCCCTACAACCTCGATATCGTCAGTCCTCAGATCAGAGATGTTTTGCTTGACCAGTGTAAAGAGTTCATGGTATCCGACTACACCTTCATGGCTTCTTGGGATGCCAGTAAACCAACCACTGTTGGCCATTGGTGGAACTTCATCACGTCTAGTGTCGTGTGTGCGAAGCTCCTCGACAACGAAATTGCCACTCGGAAGGCTGAGTCGGAGAGGCGGAGGCAGACAGAGGACCAGACGGAGGCATCATCCCTGGAGAAGCAGAAAATTGAACTGCTGAAGAAAATCTACGCCTGTTGTCGAAACGACGAAACCCGAGCAATACCGACTGCGTCTTTGCCAGTTGTTGAGTGGAAACGACTCAAGCCAAAGATGCTATATCACTCTGACGCAGCTGCCCGCTCGTTCAAAGACACGCAACATGTTGAGAAAGTGAAACAGAATGCCGATATTAATCTTCGCAAGAATATCCGGCAGTTCTTGGGGTGCAACTGCATGCCTGAGCCCGCAGAAACTCTTTCTGCCATCGAAAAGCACTCTGGGCCGAGCAAGCTTCACAATATCAGCTGCTTTGATTTCTTCCTGACGGCGGACTCCAACGAGTTACCTGAGATCTCTGAGCCTTTTGCGAGCGGCCGGGCAGACATTGCCTTTTGGGACGAGTGGGCAACTGAGAAAGGCGATGCAAAACTCACAGGAGATCCGAAACAGAAGACCGAGATGCTCAAGCTTTTCCGTCGTGAACGTCTCATCAAAGGCCTACGGGATGGCGTTATCACGGGGTCTGGTATCATGGACCTATATCTCATTGGCAATACAAAGCCGATTGAATTGTCTGTGCTAAGAGAACATCCCCTTCTTGTGGACACGGAGAAGAGGGAGAATCTTTTGAGCACATATCAGGAGTTGCTCCTCTCCAAGCTCAACAACAGCGTCAGTTGCCGCCTTTTTACTCTTCGTATATCCCGAGTTCACGCCGCTAACATGTTGCAAATCTTTCCCACAGCTCGTTGATCAAGGCGTAAAATACCGCATCATGTAAGTGCTTCGATATTGAGCCCAAAAAGAAAAAGAAAGAAAAAGAAAAGTCAAGAGATTGACTGACGAGTTTCAGCTTCGCCAAGCATCTTTCCCCGGCCACCCTTCAGTGCATGGTATATCTCTGGCATCCCGATGCAATTGACACATTTGACGACCACCTCGGCGATGTATCCAACTTTTATGACTCTACAGTCCAGTCGCTCACCGGCAGTGAGGACACGTGGGTCACAGGGATCACTATCAAGCATTGGCGACTCCTAAGTGAAGGCGAGGCCAAAGTGCGCGAGGCTGAGAAGACTGTTGAGATGTGCGAGAGAAAAAAACGGCTCGATAAGCTGAAGGACATCGGAGCGAAGAAGACAGAGGAAGGCAAGGGTGAGGACGCAGCGCAAAATTGGACAGATGATGGCGAAAAATCTCCTCTCGGTTGGGACATGAAGGACTACAGGTTTCCACCAGACACTGTCAGTGACGGCCGTTCAACCAACGAAAGCCCCTGGGGAGGAGAGTCTGATCCTTCCCACCGTCTCAGCATGATACACGAACTCGGGTTATCGCTTGTCATCACAGGGGATGAGACAGGCAGGAGCTGGACATATTCTATCATCTGTGAGCTATTCGACGAGAAGCAGGTGGCAAGCTACGCCAGTGAAGTGGCGCATACCCTACAGATGTTCATCCATCAGCAAGATGCCGGACGTCAGTTGGCCTTTCTTCTGCTGCTCGGATATGTCTGCGAAAGGCTGGCAGAAGAGTGTGAGTGCTTCATGAAAGCGCTCGATAATATTATGAGATATAATGTGAGTTGACCGTTTCGTGTCGGTTGATAGTCGCTGACTTTGACGGCAAAGCCGAAAGTTCTACTCGTGGGAATGAAGTTTGGTCGCTCCGACCAAGCCGTCTCGGTCTTGAAGCAAATGCTCTGGGGCTTTGAGGCACTCCGAATCTTCAACGATAAGCTCAGTCAGGCAATTGATGTGGTCGGCAAGGCAGAAGCCAAGATGTATCAGCTGTTGGAAACCGTTAGTATTCTCATATTCCCATGCGTGCAAGTGGTAGAAAACTGACTTATCTTAATCCGCCCTCAGACAAAATCCGTCCGCCACAAGGACATGATCAGCGGTGTCACTCAAGTGAAGGAAGAATTTGAGAAGAGACGCAGCCGGCTGGCGAATACGTACACATCACTTCAGTTACGTGTTGACCAGGGTATCAAACTCAGAGAAGGGGTAGGCTCGGCCACACATGATATCTTGAATCCTCGTGGTTGTCAGCTAACACAACGTCTATTAGATATCATCAGTCTTGGGTGTCGAACAGAATGAAAGCATTAGCAGGCTTACGTGGTTGACCATTATTTATCTTGGTCCGGGTCTTCTCACGGTAAAGTCGCTCTTTTATCTATGTGTCACCTGGCCTTTCTCAGCTCTAGAACTGACGTTGAACGGTTAAAAACAGGGAATCTTTGGCATGGGTCACAACATTGTGCCTGAGGATACGGATTTCCGCGATTTCATATGGATTTTGAGTATTCTGGTCATTGGGACTATTCTATTTGCGGTTGCGTTACGCTTTATTATTAAAGGGGTGAAAGCGGTATGGGAGCCTATCCTGGGTCGTCTAATAATTGTATGTAGACACATTTTGGCGGCTGGGGAGCGTGGGTGGAAGTGGGTGAAATCTTGGGTGGGAGGAGTTTGCCTCTGGTTTTTAAGGTTGTTTTCTCGCGACACTGAGCCGGTTGGGCGGCATGGAGCCCGGAGGGCAATGGTAGATGTGGAGGCAAGGTGAAGTTGGAGGGGGAAATTGAGTCTGTGTCGATGAGTCACTGGTAATATCTTGTCATGATGAGACTGTTCTTGAAGCTGTTGGGGGGATTGTCAAGTGGGAGAGAGAGTTCAATGAAAAGACTGAACAGTGCGATCCATAGTGGAGAACTCAACTTATACTTTATTTCAACAGGAATGACTACTGAAAATAAGAGTCAAATCATGCCTTCCCAAGTGAGCACCATTCTGCATTATGGATATGCGGATGTGGCAATCCATCGTGCCTAGGTACCTAGGTAGGTATGCTGCGCCACGATTTGGGAACCGTCAACCCGAACAGTCAAGCATATTTACTGGTAAGTGCCCGTGGAGGAGGTAAAAGGCAAGCTTAGAGCCTCATGTTTCTCTGGCGTCTTTGACTGTTTGTTTGTTTGATTGTATCTGAATCTACTACCACCACTGTTTACCACAAAAACTGATTCTGAGTACTAGAGTCGAGATGTGTCCCACGTATGATTTTTGTTTTTTTCTTCTTTTTTTTTTTTTTTTTTTTTTTTTTTTTTTTTTTTTTTTTTTTTTTTTTTTTTTTTATTTTTTTTTTTTTTTTTTTTT
>Ga0247765_1000659_pt1 | contig 24484 bp, 38 predicted proteins | sample UWRJL106311C6_FD_179949 | JGI IMG/M metagenome (GOLD analysis project Ga0247765, IMG submission 179949) | Plant litter microbial communities from Arlington Agricultural Research Station in Wisconsin, United States - UWRJ-L106-311C-6 | ecosystem: Environmental > Terrestrial > Plant litter >... | reverse complement strand
CGTGTGCAGTGTGCCACCGAGGCAACCTCACCAATCAACCAATCAGGGGCACAAACTAGTGGTTTTGTTCGTCAAACCTCCGAGACATGGCGTCCCGCGGATACCAAAAAGGAGGGGTGCATATGTAGTGTACATCGGACACCTGAATTGAAGGAGAGGACTTTTAAAACCGGTTTAACAAGGGGAATCAGTTGACGCTAAACTGTACTTGTCTCGTTTTATTTGGGTGTGCAGTGTAGTGTGCACCAGAGCCCATCGCGGCACGGCAGGTGAGGTCAGCGATCGTCGTCTGCACCCCAGATGGAGCTTGATCCCTGATCCCAGAGTTGGAAGAGCTTCCCCGATATCGTGTCGCTTCAGCTGTGTGCTCTGGTGTATGGAGCAGGGAAGTATCAATTCGTATGCATGTGCTGGATGCGACCTAGTAAGGCACTCCGTAGGTATCTGGGTTCAGTGTAGGTACCTAACGATTGAAGGATGTTACGGCCCACTACCACACTCCCGGAACAAACCGCCACGGCACCCGCTTACAATACTCGGCCCACGCCGCACCATACTTCACCTCCAGTCGTTTCTCGTCCCGTTTACACCGATGCACCAGACACACCGTCATCCATATCGCATACGTCCACACGACCACCTTGGAACTCCCCACCAACGCACACGACGCATAGCTCAGCAGCAAATCCCCCACGTAGTTTGCATGGCGTGACCACCCCCACCATCCGCTGCAGAGGAGCAAACTCGTCCGTTTCTTGCCATCGGCGGTCGTATACGGCGCGACAATATATTCGGCTAGCTTCCCCCAGATGAGACACCTAGCCCCCAGGGTTCGCAGCGCGTGTTTCTGGTCGTTGACCGATCGGAAGAGAACATAGCCGGCGAGACCAATGATAAAGACCACGATGAGGTAAGCAGTCGAGGTGGGGGATTCATACATGCCTAGGTACTGCGCCTGGATGGTGTAAGTGGTCGGCAGGAAACAGAAACACCCCCAGGCGAGGTAGAAGCCGTAGTGATCGTGGGCAATATCGATGGTGCCGAGATACCAGGCTTCGTTGACGTAAAAGTCGATGACATACAAAACCTGGAGGATGGTGACGAGAGTGAGCGAGAGGGAGATGCTGCCACGGGTTTGGTATTGGTAGGCCATGTTGGAAAAGTCGCTGTCTGTGTCAGCCTTCCCCTGGCACTGGAGAGGGAAACTCACATGAGCGTCCACACCATCATTCCCAGATGCCCGTTTGTAAAAAACTTGACATCAAAGTCTCTGCCAAGTCTCGGGTTGAGCTCAATGCCCATGTAAAAGTCGTAAATCACCGACCCTGTTCTCATCAGCATTCTCTTTCTATTCCCATATCCCTCCCTTCCCTTTCTTTCTGGGGTCAAACTCACCACTGAACTTCCGATCATCCTCATACGTCGGCCACCAATACGCCTTGAGGTACGCCGCCGCCGGGGCCAGCAATCCCGCCAAATTCATCGCCGCGATCAGGCTACTCCAATTCTTTGGAATAAACGCCGCATCGATCCAGCCATACCACGCCAGTGCAAAATACACCACGTGCGTCAACATCCATGCCGACCACCCGTTGAGGGTATACTTCAGCCTGTGTCCCGCGGGGGTGACTTCTCCAAGAACCTGTCGGCCGGGAAGATACATAAACAACACCGCTTGCCAGACAATCCATGCGGTAACAGCGTAAATCCCCTTGACACTGAGCCGCGGGCCATGATCGATGCAAACGCGCAAAAATCCACGATCCGCACGCGCCACCGCAGAGAAGAATTCGGTAAAAGACCCAGAAAATGTATCGAGCACAATGTATGTGGTGATGGAGGTCAAGGGGGCGAGGATTATCGGCGAAGAGGCGAGCAGCGAGTGGAATGTGGAGCGGCCGGCACCGGTGCGGCCCCAAATGGCAGGGACGGCAGGGGGGACATTCTTAGTGGTGGGTTTTTTGGCGGAGGTGGGTTCGGCGCTGCGGGCGATGAGAAGATCTTGGGATTTCATCGTGTTGGCTACAGAATGACAAAGTTGATGCGGGATATTGTTGGTGTCGACGATGACATTGACGATGTGGACTGGAGTGTGTGAGTGTTGTTTGAAGTTCAATTTGGCGTCGTGATGATGCCATCAGAATGACATGTAATACGTCGTACATTACGTATCACTCAGGCCAGGGAAGGAACTCTGCACTACGTAACTGCAGATGCACAGCGTGTGAGACACCAAGCCACCAGCGGATTGCGGAATCAAACCGCTCTCAACAAGCAGCTACACCTGTCAATGGAACTTTGTGCATCGAAACAAGTTCAGTTGGTGCGGGAAAGAAGTTTGCAGCCAGAGTCAAGTGAGACAAGCACAGTGCAGATTCCCGGAGTTATTCCGTCACCCGCCAAAGTAGGAAGCTACGAAGTGACTCTAGTGGGTAAGATCGGCACGGTAGCTGCCTCAAAAGGAAAGAAGGCCCGACTGGGGGAATCTGTGGGTGTACACCACCAGCTGAGCGTTCTGGGGTTTTCAGCTCCATGTCTCTCGAAAGGAAACCCAAAAAGGGCAAAGACAAAAAGGAAAAAAAAAGGGGGGGTTGGTGGAAAAGAAATACTCCCTGCCAGATGTCCGAGCTTTATGTGATGGAATCTCAAATTGGACAGGGAAAGTTCCCGGTGGCGTCAAGTGGTCCAGACACCACGACAATCAGCTCGGCGATTTTGTTTTATTGTTTTGTGATAGGCTGAGGCCTTTTCACGCCCCGTTGGGGGGGGGGGGGGGGGGGGGGATCGGAGTGTATTGATCGACGAAACGCACGCGAGCTGAGTTTGCATCATGTTCTGTGTGGTGCCCTCCGGGTCTTTTCTTCCTACGTAATTCAGAAACAAGTCCAGATACCGCAGGTGGCCAAGTCATGTTCTTATCGCATCTCCATTTCTTTCAGAAAATACCCTGTTCACTGTGACTGCTCTGGATCCAACTCGGTGAGAGTCACACCAGAGTCAAACCCCACAGCACCAAAGACTCAATGGCAAACATCACGGTCAGCAGCGTCCCCCCTCCTCCAGGGGGAGTTTCATCTACGCTGGTTTATGGCGCTGCTCTCATCGTAGTGGCAGTTACATTTGCTTTCACCAAACATGGCCCTCCGTCAACAGGGCCTATGCTTCCCCCTACGGTGATACTCGAGGCCGCTCTGGATACAGACCGACTTTCGTCTTCGACGATCGTCACTTTTCTCCGGTGGGTTACCTTACATTACACCTTTACTACCTTGTTTTCACCACATTAACATGCATTTGATGAAAGCTTCCTCCTCTCTCATCTCCACTCCCTCCTGTCCCTATCGCACACCATCCTTCCCGACTCTCCGGCCATTGAGCGACAACTGATAAAATCCCATGAAAAGTTCGACGCTCACCCCATGGGGACGGCGATGCTGAAGCGGATTTTCGCCTGTGAATTCAAAATGGACCGCGCCCAATACGCGACAATGCACGATTCTTTCATGAAAGCCATCGCGCGGGATTTCGTCAACGATGTTGCTGCCACGGCGGCGCTACAGAGCGTGGATATCCCCTGGGTGGCTCACCGACTCGTCACTTTTCCTCCTCTCCCCCTCAAAAAGAAACAACCGTGGGAGGGTTTGGCGAGTGTGGAGGTTATAGACCCTCTCGTCGCAGAAGTTAACCTTGAGCCTCTCCTCAAGGGTTTATCGTCAAGTATTTCCATCCCGTTACTCTACGGGAGGAAATACATGGAGGAAAACCCGTCGGTGCTCACAGACTGGGATTGTTTCGCCAGTCAGGCCGTGCCGCTTTTGGCGTTGGGAGTGCCTTCTTGGATCCCCTTTCCGTTTCTGCCGGGATTTCGAAAAGGGGTGCAAGCGAGGGGGAGATTGTTGGAAAAGTTGGGGAGGGTTTATGAGAGGTTGCAGCAGCAGCAGCAGCAGCAAGGGAGGGATGGTGACAGAGAGGGAGATGAGGACGAAAATGAATTGTCACCACACATGCTGGAGAGACTCAAAGTCTTTGACGAGCATAATGTCTCGACGCAAGAAAGAGTGGCCATTGAGCTGTCCATGTTGTGGGCGCAGAACAAGAACACGCAGATGCTACTGTTTTGGTTTGTATTTTACATTTACTCAGAGCCGGGCCTGTTGGGGATATTACGAGAGGAAGTGGCGGGTTCAGGGGCGCTAAGCTTTTCAAACTCCGAGCTGACAGGGCTGGATGTTGCAAGGCTTGGGAAAGAGTGTTTGTTGCTGAGGTCGTGCTTTTTGGAGACTTTTCGACTCGCTGAGGAGAGTGTCATGTTTCGTCAGGTTACCGGGGAGGTCACAGTGGATGAAGGGAAGATCAAACATCGACTGCGCCCTGGGTCCTGGGTTTTGGTTGCGAATACTCGGACCAACCGTGACGAGTCGTTGTATCCTGCCCCGAAAAAGTTTGTGCCAGATAGGTTTATTGATGGGGGTGCAAATGGAGGACAGAGAACGGTGTCATATGGTCCGCTCCGACCATGGGGAATAGGGCCTGGAGTGTGTAAGGGGAGGACATTTGCAGAGAAGCAATTGTTGGCCGTGGCAGCTTGCATGATCACGCTCTGGGATGTGGAGCCTGTGGAAGGGAAGTGGACGCATCCGGGCTTCAAAGCTGGTGCTACGATTCTGGCTCCAGCGAACAAGCTGCGGGTTCGTCTGCGGCGGAGGGAGTTTACGGCCCCGTTTTCGACTTGAGTAGGACACCCTATAGCTGACTTTACCCTCAGTCTCTCTTCAAGAATTTTTTGATTGTAGAAGAGTGGAAAATGCCGAATTGTGAGTCGATATGCACACGTTCGATAGAAGACCTGGCTAAACTGCCCAAGCCAACTGGTGTATCACAAGGCTATACCATCCAGATGCCAAGCCGCCTTTACTTGGCGATATATTACCTGCACGAAATGCGGCATCCACTTCTGGGCAGAATCCATCGGTAGCATGCAGGTGTTCGGACATAGCTTTGGGAGAGTCAGCCCTGGTGCTCTTGAGAAAAAGTTGTCATGGTCTAGACCCCCCCTTTGTATGCGGCAAGTCAAGTTGAAGAGAGTCTTGCCTGTTACATAGTATTGGTGCGCCAGAGCCTTATGATTTGGGTAATTGAGTTTATACCAGCTCATTTACAACTCTCGACTTTGTGATCGGGCAACCTGACCGTGATGGTGTCATGCGCATCTCCATATTACATGGGGGTGGTGTAAAGGTTCTCTCCATACATAAGTTCTCACGGTATATATAAACCAGTGCCAGTCTCCGTTGTCAAAGGCAGAAATGTTTCCATGCCGACACTCATCCGTACCATATCTTACATAAACTGGTGGCCCCATTTGCAACAACTTTTTGTTATCATCATGAAACTCATCTTCCATGTTCTCGGCGCTACCCTCGTCACCGCCCTCAATGTCCCCTCCGCCCCGGCTACCGGCAAACTGACCGTCATTGTCTTTAGCGATGGCCAATGCAACCGGGGTGGCTCCAGCTGGGAGTACGCACCTGGATGCTATCTGTTGAATGGCTACCAGAGTCTCCATGTAAACGGGGCACCTGGCCTGCGTTGTGAGTAACAATTGTTACTTTCCACCTTGAATTTAATTTTGGGGGGCGAGGGACCACTGACGTGATTACCTACCGAATTAGTAACTGTCTTTGACAATAATGACTGTACTGGGGACTATGCCAACCTCGACACTAGATCTTGCTGGGGTGTTTCGTCGAGAAAGACGTTTTTGGTGCAGCAGGAGCAAAATTGGCCTGCTTGAAGATTTGGAAGTCATTGAGACTGCCTCTATTACCTTCAATTCAATTGGTGTATTGGAAATAAGTGATGCCGAATGACAGATATACTGAACGCATGTATTCCATTCCAAAACACGTTTAGTTAGGTAGCTAGGTTCCGTTTGGGTTCCATGAGATTCCTTCAAGTTTACCAAGAATCAACCTCCAACTGTCCAATCCTCTCCTTTTCCCTCGTGAAATTATCCAAATACCCCCGCAGCCCAAGAGCCCCTTTCTGATCTCCTACATGCAGTCCTTCCTTGTCCTCTTCTCCGAGGTCAACGAAAAACGCATATATCTCGGTTAGAAACTTGATTGCCAATGCCTTTTTCTCCTGGTATGCCAAGACTAACGGTATCCCTTCTCCTTGTACCTCCAGTAGTGCAGTCACTGCCTTTTCTTTTTCTGTGTCTCCCCCAAGGGATAAGACGTGTCTCAACAGCAAAGCCATGATGTCGGTATCTCCCGCCTTTGCTGCGATTTGAAATACCGTCTGCCCTGCGGAGTCCCGTGCGAGGAAGGATGATGGGTCGACGGCACTGCAATACTGGGTTAGAAAAACGCTGATGAGATTTAGAGATTCGGACGTGGACGGGTAAGAATCCCATGCCGAGTCCTCTTCCTTTTCCTCTGCATCTGCATCTGCACTAGAGTCACTACCCCCATCCTGATCCTGATCCGCATTGACATTCGACTCAGTCTCCGCCTCAACCTCAACCTCAAACTCAGCGTCAGTCTCAGCCTCAGTCTCAAAAGGAGAACGAGAAGGCTTCAACCGAAGCACAATCTTCGTCTCTTCACACAACCCCATGAGATGATGCAGACAATTTTTCCCATCCGCATCAATACCAAAAATCATATCCTCCACAGAAATGCCAGAAGGCAAGTACGCGGCGAGTAACTCGCAGATATATCGAAATTCCTTTACTTTCTCGCTGTCCCGGCTTGCTGACGTGAGATTCGAAATCCCCTTGCAGAGTGAATGCCATGGCGTTCCGTATTCTCGATGATTATACCCCATGGGAGGAGATAAACTCGCGCCGTGCTGAAAAAGCAACGAGATATGCTGAAAACTAACAGCGTAGGCGGCATTATGTAGGGGGTGGCGACCTTTACAGTCGAGAGCGTTAGGGTCGGCGCCATGAGCGAGCAGGAGAGCAGCAACCTCTGGAGATGAAAACTTGCAGGCGTTTCCGAGGATGGTATACCCGATTGTACCACTTAGCGAGGAGAAAAACGTGTCCCCGTTTGGTGACGCGCCGTGGTTGAGAAGGATCGCGAAAACCTCGGGTTGAGAACCGAATTGGTCGAGATAACTCAACACCGACACGGAGAGGATATTTCGCGCCCATTTCCTTTTGCCTTCGCCCTCACTCAGGCCGACTTGTTGTGTCGGCGGAATCACGGCTCCGTGGTCGATCAACTGCTGCACAACACGTGGCCAGTCGTGGGTAGCCGCAGCGGTAATGGGAGCTTCGTATCCTTCTGGCGCCAAGTTGACATCCGCACCGCGGTTTATCATTTCCGCAACAAACTCCAATGCCCCGGGTTCACCATCGGCATGTTTTGGTTTATTCAACCCGGCCACAAGTGCAGTCCCGTAGGTTCCGCCCGTGGCGTTGACATCGACCCCCGTTGCTAGGAGGATTCTCACAATCTGCAGATCTAAAACGTCGTGGCGGGCTGCGATTTGCAGTGGCGTGTTGATACCGGCTCCGAGACTCGGGTCTGCACCGGCTTCCAGCAAAATGGTCATGACTTGAGGGGAGACGCCCGCGTTGCAAGCATTCCCCAGCGCTGTCCACCCATCTGTCGTTGTGGAGTTCACTTCCGCTCCAGCTTCGAGGAGAAATCTCACACTGTCAAGATATCTCCCATCGTAGCAAACACCCGCAGCGACATGTAGTGCTGTTGTCCCCATCTCGTCGGCGAGGTTCGGTTTGGCGCCAGCGTCGAGCAGGAGTTTCACGCCGGATGGGCGAAGGTTTTTGCACACTGCGGCGAGAGGCCAACCCAGCTTGGTCTGAAAGACGGATGTGTTTGTGTCGGGGTCGTTTTGGAAGTGTATCTTGTCAATGTACTCGATCGCGTTTGTGTTCAGGAGCAGCTTGAGCACAGCGTCAGGATGGTCCACAGGGCAGTCGTTTGCACTGGGATACCACCCCATACAAGCGAGCTGTAAGCAAGACCAGCCGCGAGAGTCGAGCAGCGAAGCATCAGCCCCGCGGGCCAGTAATAGAGACACCAGCTCGAGGTGGGATGCTCCGCTGGCGTAGTGTAATGCCGTTACCACCGCAGGGTCTTCGTACAGACGGCTCACCACAAACGGCGTATCGACAGACAAGCCCATGTCTAGCAGTCGTTGACAAACCCCCGTCTGGCCCTTGGTGACGCTGTCTTCCCACAGGATGAGCCTCTCATAGTCTAGTGGACAGTAGTACCCCGAGTCGATGAGAATGAGGACTGACTGCTCGGAATCACCCTTGAAGGAGGCAGCGGCTTCTGCGATTGAGTCTTGCCGGAAGTGCGGATAGACCTTGATAAGCCAGACCGTGGCGAAAATGTATGATGCGACCTTCCCCAACCCCAGCCAGAGAATCAACTTGAATTTGACGTAACGCCGTATGACCGTGACTGGAAACATGGGAATTCCAAGTACAGAAACCAGTTTGGAAACAATCCAGAAAATGAGAACCCATTGCAACACTGCGCCGAGAACGCGAAACAATATGATCAGACCATCGACGACCGATGGCGGCGGAAGGGAGAGAGGGTTCGGTGATGCTCCTGCGTCAAGTAATCTCCAGACAATCTCTGGCGATCCAGCTCTGAGGGCGTGGTGTATTGCTGTTTTTCCATCTTCGTCCATCTCGTCGAGATCCAAGTCCTTCTTATCGTCAAGAAGTTCCTCCATCGTCTCCAGATCTCCAGTGGCGGCTGCTTCGTGGAGTGTTCCATCTGGGGGTTTTGTGTCGGCGATAAGACGGCACCATAGTTGCGATGTACTCGCAGTGCTAAAAGGGTTGCTGACGTAGGCAAAACGAAATTGTTCCCAATCCATTCTGATGATGACGATGAAGATGATGAAGATGGAGTTGAGATATCCCGCAAGGCTGCATGCAGTCAGGTGTTTGGTTCCTGTGTTACACAGAGTCGGTGGAAGGTTACACCGAGTTGCTCCTGAAATATTGTTAGCATGGGACATGATGGGGAGCAACTCGGGAGTGTGTTCAGTGATTTATAGAAACCGGACATAAAACCCCAAGTCTTGAAATTTCTTATCAAGTTGTTTAGACTTTGGAAAACTAGCCAGGATTCGTTTCTGTTCTCCGTAGAATACTGAGAAAGAGCCCGTTTGTCGGGCATGAGAGTATTTTTGAAACAATATTCCAAGGCTTGAACAAAGTTAGGTATTCTCACCTGCATACGCAGCCTGATTGCTCCCCGATTCGGACAGATGCGCGCGTCATCACCGATAACGTCAACCCCGCCTAGTCATCGCGAGATTCAGGCTACCAATCTTTGGTGAGCAATTTTCACGACGAATTATTCGCGGGAATTTCATATCAATTAGCACTCCGATGGCCGGCGACATGAACTGGGATCAAATGGCCGCCCTCGTGGCCGTTGTCGCCATCGTCCTCAACCTCCCCACCATTCTCGGCCCCCTGTACCGCAAACTCCATGCCAAAATCAGACCCCTATTCTACCGTGGCTTCCGCTGCGATGTTATCCGGTGGGATGATCTCCACGAGCGAAAGATCGCACTCGTCCCCACCCTCATGTCCTTATCCTCCGCAGCCAGCGAACTCGGCAGTTTAACCGCCGACTCATCAACCACCCCCCTTGCCGCTCGTCGACAGCTCTCCGACCTGGACGTATTCCTTAGTCGAGTTTGGAGAGCAACACCCAATCCCGTTATCCCACGACCTAGCTACCTCCCTGTGGACAAAAACTTTCTGTGTCTCGACTTCGACACCCTTGTCGTCGCGCTTCTCGTTGACGGCACCATCGCTCTGGGGAGTAAACACGACAGCTACCTCCCTGGACACACCTCATTTTCCATCTCCTACGGTGCGGTGCGCGGGCGGTTTTACCTCGTCACTCCCCACCCTTCTCCACCCTCCTCCTCCTCCTCCTCCTCCTCCTCCTCTCCGCCAACCCCCCTCCCTGCTCATGCACCTTACATCCTCGCGAACCTAACCAACTTCCCCCACCACGACTACATCCGCCCTGTCATTCGGGGCATGACCAAAATCGACCTACTTCTTATCGCGCAAGGATACCCGCCCTTTTACCGAAAGAACTTCACCACCAAATCCCGTGTCACAGTGCGTCATCCCGTTAAAGAAATGCGGGATATCCATCGCGGAGCGTGGTTAGTGGCCATTGGTTTCTCTTCAGAGGTTCCTCTAGTGATTTATAACTCGCGAAAGATGAATGCGTATAAAGAAGCGTGTGGACGGGTGTTACATACCCTTTTCCGTCTCCACGGGATTTATGAAAACCACTCGGTTTTCGGAAACATGTTAGACGCGGCGGTACGTGGAGTGACGAGGATGAATGGGAACGGTTCAGGGAGTGGGTTGCCCAGCGTGCTGGAGGAGAGTATACTCGCGGGATGTGAGGATAGCGGGGAGATTGGGAACCGGCTTAGCGCAGCGGAGATTGGGTTGGCCATGAAGTTGTTTGGGGAGTTTGATGAGGGCCCGGTGAGGGAGGAGGATCGGGAAAAGGTGGAAAGGGTTCTGGTGGAAGCGGTAAAGGCGGCGGTGAGTGGCGTCTATGTGTGGTGGCAGTATGTGAATAATCACGGGAATCCGATGCCCAGGTGGATGTATGATGAGGGGATTCGACATTGTCCGGTATGGATTGAGGATGGGGGTGTGGAGGAGCAGCCGTTTTAGGGTGGGTTTGATAGGTAGCGATACGTCACAACTGTAAATCACATGTGCTCAAAAACAAAGGGAATAAAGTTTAAATTGTTTGTCGGCTCTGGAGATACCGTCGTAGTCATTCCGGGGGAAGGAGTGGGAGGTGGCCATGCTAGCAACAGCTTCGCAATTGGTTATTGCTTTGGCACAGAGGTGCGATTGGACGAATCCCGACGAATCAAAGAATATCACTGCAATTTTTCAGCGCCAACGGGTGCTTCAGGCCCTCCCAGAATGCGCAAGACTCTCAGTGTGCTCGGCCCAACGAAGCCCCAAATTGACACCCGACAGAACTGCCAACTGCCCGCGCAGCTCGGAAATTCTGTCTGTCATCAACTACTGCGATACCCTGAATCACTGAGACGGGCACATGCCAGCACGCGTCTCGAACACAAGCGGTTCCAAGCGGCGCTTGTCGGCCGAGTATAACTCGACATCGCTCTCAACATTGGCGCGGGTTTGAGTTGGCATATGAGCTCGAGTCGGAATATGAGCTCGAGTCGTGCCATCATCCATTATGGCCCCTCCATGACACCGAACGTATCAAGACCGTAGTCACCAGTGGTGGCGTGGAGTACTAAGTACCGATCGCGTCGGACCACTCGCCTAACTTGAGGGCTACGAGGTGGCCTAGCTCGGTCGAACCATCTTCTCGGGTATCCTTCCACTCCATATCCCGGAGAATCTTTTCAATATAATCGCCCGCGCCGGAAATGTGGAGGATGTGCGCGATGGCACGATGGAGGGCAAGAAACCGGGCCGAGGGCGGTTCGATGGTCCAGCTCTCAGTGAGGAAGAGCCTGCGCACGACCGGCAGGTCCTGCATGAAGAGAGGGGGGAGGAAGGATCGGATTTGGTAGGTGTGCGGTCCTTGCCCCGGCACCGGTTCAAAGAATATGTCGAAGCACCCAAAAGAGGTATGCTGTTGTTGCGTCAACGTGACGGCGTTGCGTGGCCTGTCAATATCATGCGCTTCAATGAGGTGGGCAACCCCCTTGTCAAACATGTTAAGAATGTCAAGTGCCGCCTTTTTCGAAGGAGACTACTTACGAGGTTAGCATACACAGGCTTGTCACAATTCTTGTCAACATTACGTAAGGAAAACACACCAATGACTGAGAGCCATCCGTCCCGTTGCCTAGCTTTGTGAGGGAATGCGGCAATATATGGGCGACCTCTAGATGGGCGAACTTAGAGTCGGCAGCCATAAGCGGACCACCGTCGTCGTCAACGGCGCTATCACCGTCCGCCTTGAATCGCCTTTTGGCTTCCTCGAGGTCGAACTGGCGACTGATGACGCAGCGATGGCGGTCGCGAATAAGACACTCGCCCCGGAGACTAGCGATGCGTTCTGGTGTTCCAAGAAACTCACGCGCTTCACCCCCCTGTGCGCGCAGGATGGCAGAATGCACCAGAGGCGAGAGCTGGGGCGTCTTGCCCGAGGATGCACGCACTAATACGGCATCTAATATCAGCATGTCTAACGCGGTAACAATGCAGTAAGGGCATCGCGTCTCTGTCGTCCTTACAGGGCAAAAAAAAATTTATCGAAAAGATGGTCCGCAAAGAGCAACAGGGCGGCGCGGAGCTGCTCTTGATTGCACTCAAGGTCGATGTCGTCCTGGTCGTCTAGCGAGAGGGCCATTGAATGGAAGAGAGCTCGCAGGAAAATGTCCTGTGATTCCCGCAAGCGCGCATATTCATAGGTGAGGCGGACAAGAAGCGGGCGGTTGTATTGGCTGCTGGTGTTGTTGTTGTTGTTCGTGTTGCTGTTGCTGCCGTGAGTTCTACCTTCTGCTGCTTCAAAGCGGCGAACAATGCGATAGAATTTCTGCTCGGCTCGGCTGCGCTGCACTGGGCCTAGGACCTCTGGCTCGTCGGACAAAAAGACAATGCCCCCAAGAGAAGCCTGGTGCCGGTGGTGGGGCGACCCAGGGACAGGGTCCATCCTGCTGCTGGTGTCATGATGACGAGTTCATGTTTGGGGACAGAGGGGCCTTGAGACGTGAGCAGCATGGTTAGGGTTTCGTCTGGGAACACAACGCCATTTCGCCATTCCTCTCTCCTCAACACCATCGGCCTCGATTATGGGTCAAGTACCGGCCAGGGCAGTTCATGTTGGCAGTATACCATACATACATACAGGCAAAAAGTGAAGTTTGGAGAACCTGGGAATCGAACCCAGTGCCTCTCGCATGCTTGCTATTCAGATGATACTGCGAAGCGAGCGCTCTACCAGATGAGCTAGTCCCCCGATTCCTTGAGAAGCAGATGCGTTGTGGGCACTTATCAGCTGTGGGAGCGTTCTGACATGGAGGGCTGGTATTCCGCGTCAATTTGCGGGTATGTTATGGTGATATTTGAAAACTGCACATTCACCCAAGCTGTAGGGGAATGTGACTATGTATTTACGCAAGGCTGTAGCAACGTGATCTTCCTGTTGAAGAGTACTCAATCGGTATGGGTACAGGTCGTCGCTGTCTATGTTGAGGGCGGCAAAAAAATGGACTGCTGCGAGGTCTAGATGCAAAACTGCCAAAAAAAGAGAGTTTGGAGAACCTGGGAATCGAACCCAGTACCTCTCGCATATAGTACAACTAATGATAATGCTAAGCGAGCGCTCTACCAGATGAGCTAGCCCCCCTTGATGGTGATGATGATGATTCTGTGAGAAACGAGACATGTTACGTGGTTGGTATAGGACTAACCAGCATGTGATCCACACACACCCTTGACAGTGAAAAGAAAGAAACTCAACCGTCCCACACTCCCTTCCCAGATGTGTATCGCCCTTTTCCTCGCGTGCCGTGCCTGCCTAGGTACCTAGGTACTCAGAACCAAGTAGGCCTTCCCCCCCTTCTTCTTCTTCTTCTTCACCACGGTCCAGTCCCCAAACTGGTGCGGTGTAATCTCTGAATATGAGGTCCCGCCATAAGTAAAACCATAAGCAGAACCAGGACCGGAACCGGAACCGGAACCATATTGGATCGTTTCCCCCTCTTCTTCCTCCTCCTCCTCCTTCTGGGCTCCTTCCGTTTGCATCCTTTGTCCACACCATCCACCTCGTCCACCTCGTCCACTGCCTCGTCCACCACCCCATCCACCACCGGGCCTACTACCACGGGGTCTATCACCCCATCCACCACGCGGTCTACCACTCGGTCTACCCCATGTCCTACCAGGACCAGTTGTAGTTGCGTCGGGTCCATGTAGAGATTGAGAGGCAGCAACCGCCTCGGCCACGTCTGCTGCTTCGTCCCAGAAAACCTCTCCTGATACATGTACAGGTCTAGGTAGGGGCTCCGACTTCGACTCCGATAAAGGCCCGTATCGCCATAGTCCCATGCGTCCACTGCTCAGGCTCTGGGACTTGTTAACCGGCTGCTGCTGCTGAGAGTTCGATGGCGCAGCAGCAGCAGACTCACGCGGCGTTTGAGGCTCTGGTTCCAGTGTGTTAGGCTCATCCGCAGCGGCCAAGCTAAGCTTTGATAGCTGCGGCTCAGACTGAGACCGAGACCGAGTCTGAGACTCTGATGACTCTAATAGGGGGATGCCAGAATCATCTTCAGCAGGTTCTGGAGCCTTGTCCAGCGGAAGAGCGACATATTTTGACGGTCTTGTTGGCGTGGCAGAGGCGGACACACTTGGGTTCGTGTCAGTGATCAACAAGTTGTTGAGTGTTGATGTTGATGGCGAGCTGTTATTAGCCTGATGAGACTGGAAGACGAGGGGATACCAATGTCGTCGTCGTCGTCATCATCACAACCGCTGGCAATGATCAGGGGAATGGTAGGCTTGTCAGTTGAGGAGGAACCAGTTGAAATGCTTTTATCATCTATCTTCAAGCTTTAAGCTAAACTAGTTTTCGGGGTAGGCTTCATGTTAAGAACCACCCCGGTCCTCCTCCTCGTTCCTGGCGTCATGATCTCGATCGCCATCGCCATTCTTAGTATTCGATGAACTTAGCTGTCCCCTCAGGAGTAAAGGACAAAAGCCTCCGGCATTTTATCAACATATTTTCCAATCCATCTTCCTCTTCCTCTTCCTCTTTCTCTTTCGTTTCCGGCGTCGCCTCGCCGACCACCAGCGCATGTGGGCCCCAAAACTGTCCCGGGAGACCCGCTCTAGACAGCCAGGCATGCTTCTTTGCATATATACGCCCGGCCCGAACCCGCGCTGAGGGAACTGGAAAGTTTGGTGTCTGGTCCGGATTGCTCCCGCGAGGAACGAAATCAAAATTGAACGAACACGGGTCCAAGTCCTTGCCTTTTGCATACGACGGCGGTGTTGCGGAAAAGATAAACTTGAACTTTGCCGGCGTTGGCGCTGGCGGCACGGGTGTTGCTAGCTCGATACATATACAGTCTGGATCCTTGCAACGTGAACGAAAGGCAACAGCTTTTAGAGCGGGTGATGTAGCCAAGTCAACAACCTTGGGCCACTTGCTGGATAGCGCTGGGTCGAGAAGATCAGTCGTGAAGCTGGCCCTCCCCAATGACATATCGACCTGGGGTGGAGGGGTCACAGTACTGTTCATCGGCTTAAAGTTGAAATCAATATTTTTCACAGCCAAGGGCGCCGTAAAGTCGAACTTGGGCGGCTTGTTGGATACAGCTGGGATGAGATCACTCTTGAAGCTAAAAACCGATGTCGATCCCCCCCGAGACGCAGACATATCAACACGGTCCATCGCCTTTGGGAACTCGGAACAGTCGTCTGCTGTGAAAAGATTCTGAAAAGCGGGCGCCTTCGGCTTGTCATCGTTCAAAGTGGAAGCTCTTACGGAGAAGGCGAGAACTCCGTTGGAGTATTTCTCCGTTGTCGAGGGCAGTGGAGGCGATGGTAACGGCTTGTAATACGGTGGTCTGTCGGCGGTTGGATTTGACGTGACGGGAGGCGGTTTGGGCAATCGGACTCGCAAGGCTTTGCCTTTGAAAGGTAATTTGATGCCCGTTCCTTCAAAAATTTCCTGACTGAAAGATGGCTGTTGGCGCGATTTCTTGCCTTCTTTCCGACTCTTTGAGCGGATCGCAATCGGAATCGATGAGGCGCGCTGAGTTTGTCGTGGAAGTGGTTTTGTGGTGGTGGTGGTTGACTTGTCGGTTCGTGACATGGAGGATTTCCGAGCGTCATCCAACAACCTGTCGTGACGCTTGACCAAGTCCTGCATCGTTTTCTGCATCTCGCCGACCCGGACGAGTAGTTTCTGCCGCTCTTGGCGTTCATCAGACAAGACTTGCCAATACAACCCCATGAGACTAAGGAGTCGGTCCAAGTCGCTCTCCTCCATGTTGTTTGTTCTTTCAACTTTTGATTAGCTTTCGCTTCAGTCAGCAGGAAGCCAGAAGTTGTTTTCTTTTTGCTGAAAGGGGGGACGCAGTTGATATCTTGGCGCATTAGTATTAGTGAGGTGTAGAGGGCCAGCCACGACGTCGGGTCAACCGCGCTGAGTCACGGCTTGGGGCGCTAGGGTTCTAGCGCCTGGTTTGCCTGGCACTATGAGTCTAGGAGATAATTCGCTTGAACTTTATGGTCGCCATGACATGACTTTCCCAATGCGCGTCTGTCGGCCCCGTGAAAAAAATCAAAAAATCGTCACAGATTGAGAGGAGCGGATGCGCTGCCTCCAGTCGCTTTTCAGTTGATCCCATGAATCAAATCTGGGTCAAAGTCATCACAATTCCTATGTCCCCCAGGGCCCAAACTGGAAAGGTTGTGTGTGGTTGAAAACTTTTCGCAAGATGAGGAGGAGGATGGCCTCATGTTCGGGACAATGGTTCATATTGCCTCCTCTCGTTGGTTCGCGGATCCGGTTAGCACATGGCGGGTAAGTTTGGTGCATGTAGTCCATCAGGGTGTTTAGTGTGATACCTCGAGGTTTTGCACTAGAGTTTTTTTGGCGTTACATTTCCATTTGTATATGTGTTGAAATCGAGTAAGGGTCCCGCTGAATTGCGTCTCACCTCATACACGGTGATTGACACACGAGAATATTCCGGTACTGTTTAAAAAGTGTTTGGGATGCAGTGCGTCGAGGATGGCGAAGAGTACTCCTGCGTAACAGAGGGTTGTGTAGAGCGTAATGCCCAACTCGGTGACATACGAGACACGGCGATACACGAGAGAGTGACATACCGGCCACGGCGATATACGACAAAGTGACACAGGAGACACAGTGATACACGAGACACGGTGAGACCATCTCGATTGCGAGTTCAGTTGGTACTTCACAAACCCATGTTTACTTGGATATATATAAGCATGTATGGTGCCCTCTGGTCCATCAAGCCTCTATCATTAATTTCATTCCCTAGGTTGCTCAATGCACGACACCATGTCTAGCATCAACTCGCAGCAAGTCGACATTCCTCCATCTCGCTGGACGGCAAGGTGCCATCACCTCGAGCCCCAAGTCTCCAGGAATGCCCATGAATATTTTCTCAAGCACTGGCCCTGGCGCAGCGAGCAGATGCGCGAGAGGTTCCCGCAGCAAGGTCTCGCCGCTTCCCATTGCTATGCCTACCCGGACTCGCTGGATGACCGCATCGAAGCGGGAGCATTATTTATAACCATACTGTTTCTTATCGATGGTAAATATCTTGGGTGGCGGAGATGGAAAGAAAAGAAAAAAGAAAAAAAGAAGAAAAATTACTGACTCGCAACCGCAGACGAGCTCGACCACATGTCCCGGGAAGACGGCGCAAAGGTCAATGACCGCATCATTGGCGTCATCAAAAGAGAATTTCCCCCAAACCCAAATGAACCCAGGGAATGGATTATGCACGAAATCTGGGAACGCATGCGCGCAATAGACAACAAGCTCGCCGGCGAGATGGAAGAGCCCACCTTTGTCTGCTTGCGGTCGCAGGTCGAGGCCGAGAGGCTGCAACCAAAGACTCTCAAGTCATATTTTGCATATCGTGAAATGGATGTTGGATCAGGGTGTGTTCAACTTTATTGATGTCTACCGATTTACCCAAGTACCTACCTTGGAGATTTACTGACCCTCTCTGTACGTGCCCTTCAACAGGATGCTCCTTGCACTTCAACGTTGGAGCATGGACCAACACCTAACCCCCGATGAACTTGATCGGGCTCGTGGGCTCGAAACGAATTTCAGCAACTGCATCGCCTCCATCAACGACCTTTACAGCTACAGAAAGGAGGTATTGGCCTCCAGAACGCTGCACCCCGAGGGCGCAACTATCTTTTCGGCTGTGCAAGTCATTGCCGACGAAACACACCTGCCGACGTCAATGGCCGAGAGGGTTCTGTGGACCTTACTTCGGGAACAGGAAAAGCACCACGACCAGATGGCCGAGGAACTTATTAGACGAGGCAAATGCTCAGAGACTTTTGTTGCCTATGTCAACGGTATGAAGGCGCAAATAAGCGGATCAGAGGCGTGGAGTCGGACGACGCCGAGGTATGTGGTTTGACAGGGCGCTGGCTCAGTATGTAAGGTACCTCCCTGGGCAAAGTGTGTATTTCGATTCTTTAGTGGTATCCCAGGTATGCTCTACCAACGTAAAAATATTGTCCTTTTTGAAGAAGAGGCCAGCCAATTGACGCACTCTTTCGCACTGCAATTTGTCCTGGATTTGAACCACTGATACGGCCGGACACCGCGTCTAAGCGCATAGGAAAGTGCACAGTTCTTATGCTGGAAGCGAACGACGACCCGCGTTTAGAGACATGATGCAGATGAAGTGCTTGCAGCTCGACAGAAATGGGCGGGGGGCTCGAAAGGAGGCCGCCAGCAGGCAAACCTTTCCACATTCCAGACCGCACTAATTCAACTCCCACGCCATACTGATGGCTCGGAATTTCGCCATTGGAAGGAACAACGACCTTAGCCCCACCCACAAAGGCAGTATTTTATGCAGGCAGAGCAGCCGAGAGGATTTCCTTTCAATCAGGTATCCTTACCACCAGCTCTTCAATACCGCAGCATTTGAGCCGGGTCCCCCGCCGGCTCCCAGTAGGGCTACAAAGACGTTTACTTTGCCATATTTTCATTTCCAGGCGCACGTGTTTCGAGACACTGGGGTAACCCATTCGGATACACTTCTTTGCCTGTTTTCAGCTCGCTCGTCGTTGTCCGTGGCTGATATCGGAAAAAAAAAAAAAGAAAGATGGACACGCGGAGGCAGCGACCTGCTGTCACGGTGCCTGAGGCCATCTCCACAGTCGAAAACCAGAATGCAGTCGCCGACATCGTCAACAAGCTTGACCGCGCATCCATGTCATGCTTCCTGGATCTCAACACCAAATTCGTTCCCAGGCCCAAGTTCGACGCCATTGTCACTCCAGATGCCGTGTTTCAAATCATCTCCACCCTCAAAGAATTCATGGGCGAGAGGGGGTTGGGGTGCGATACGAACTAGCTCAGAATATCTACTATGGTAACAGAGTCCAAGGGCCTTGCAGAAAGCTACTTTCCATCCTCCTCGAGATTGACCGCGCCAAAGACCTCAAGCGGCTGATGGAGCAGGGCATGTGCGACGACTGCCAGCCGTTGCTCATGGGCGACAGAAACCATGATGGCGAGTTTCGCCTCCATTGTCACTTACACGACAGGGTGCACAAAAGAATCGAGGACTTCGAGCCATTTGTCCGTGAGCAGTTTGCGTTGTGGTCTCGGAGACTCACTCCCCCTTACATCACGTGGGAGCCAAATTCAAAACACAAGCACTACGTGCTCCAGCAGGGTGACCCGCTTCCCATGGTCAGATACGACTGGGATGGCGATGGCGCGTACAAAGTTATGCCAGACGAGGGAAAATTTAGCCAAGTGACCCGAGTGAGGATTGACTCCAGTTGGGTGAAGTTCTCCGATCACGCGGTAGGTTTTACTCCTGAGTGTCTGGCTGAATGTTGACTTTAGCTAACCCTTCGCGATAGGTTTACAACTCAAAACGATTATATACAATGAAAAGGCTCAAGCGCCATCCGAAGGATGGGCACGTAAAGCACCGCATCGAGTTTGACATGAAAGTTCTCGCCTCCATGTACGCTAATGACCGAGCAGACCATGAGGACATCTCAAGTATTAGTGATTCCCGAAAGCATCTGACCTCCCTCCTGGCATCCTTTGAGTTCCGGAGTATCGATAACGGAGACACGACGTACTATCTGCTGTTTAACTGCGCTGATGGAAACCTGGCGGATTTCTGGAAAGAGAACGACACTATGGTCGGAGACCAGTCACAGCTCCCTTGGATGGCGACACAGTTCTCCCAGCTAACCGGCGCCTTGAATTGTATCCACAACGACCGTGGCCGGATTCGGTCCGAAAGAACTTGGTCCAATCTGTATAGCCCCCACAGCGACATCAAACCGAGTAACATTCTTTACTTCAACCTTCCGGATGGTAAAAAGGAGTTGCATGTGGTCATTCGCTGGCAGCAAAATCCCTCGGATATAACCGTGGTACGTTCCACTTCTCCGGGCTGGTTGCCACACCTCCATCCTAGGAGCTTTGGCTGATGAACGACATCTGGATAATACCAGACCAATACATACCGTGCCCCTGGGTTTGATGTCGAGGGCTTCACGCTATCACCAAGGTCGGACATCTACAGCATTGGCTGTGTGTTCTTGGAACACATCACTTGGTTTCTCCTCGGTGCCGGCGCTGTAGAGCAATTTGCTAATGCCAGATTGACCACGGACACGAAGTTCGGTTTCGAGTCTGATATATTCTTTACCGTCAGCAGTCACCTGAAAAGCGCCACCCTAAAAAAGGAAGTCGGGCAGTGGATTGAGAGGCTCCGTCAGAACGCAAACTGTTGCGAGTACCTCCACAGTATGCTCGAGCTTATCAAGACTGGAATGCTCGAGTCTGACCCAAACAATCGCATGTCAACTTCAAGCCTCCTTGTACAGCTGACAAAGCTTGGGCGATTTTTCAACCGCTCGACATCATTTTACACGCTACACTGGACAAAACGCTCCTTGGATTCATCCATCATGGCGACACAACCTGGGGTGAGACAAAGGATAGCCGATGGCGTTCAAAGCGCGGTGCGATGGCTCTTTGCACCACAAGCAGGTAAATGCCTAGTCTCCTTGATGCGCCATCCTGAACTCAACGCCAGAGGGCTGACAACCTACGAGGAAATCTCCCCGACGACTCCGACATCATTGACCCGGATATCCCCAAATCACAGCCCGTTTACAAGCACGAGAACTCCCAGCCTCCAATTCTTAGGCGTCGACGCTCCAGCAGGTACGCAACAGCCGGTTCACATTCTAGCAGTTCAGTGTGCCTAACAACCTCCAGCCGCCCCCCCTGTCAATCCTCAGGCCGGCGAAACGCCTCAAGATCAAACCCGCGACTCGGAGCTTGACACATCCAAAACGGAGCCTACCTTTTCGTTGGACCGCTCTAACCCCAGCGACTCCGAGTCGAACGTTTAAGAAGTTGCATCGATCTTCAGCCAGGCGTCTTCCATAGACAGCGCAACAACATCAGGGTCTCTGGCTGTACGACAGGCTGCGGCCCAAGTGCTGATAAGCGCCCTTTCACAGGACGGAGAATTGGCGTCTCTTTACGCCCAGGCAACCACGCAACTCTCCGAGGACCAATTTCGTCTGAATCACAGTCGGCTTTTGAAGGCCTTCTTGCAGAACCTCCGCAATGAAGCTGGCGATAGCACGAGTGAACAGTTCCGCCGGGCAACCCGCTACCTGCAATCTCAGCCACAACGGGCGAATATCACATCCGGTATCTGGGAACAATTTACCTCGCCGTCGATATGGAGCAAAGCAGAAAGCAGAGAAACCCCGGTACGTCTACGACTCTGTGTTTCGCGTTCGTTCCCTTTTTCTTTCCCACTTTCCATTGGTCCACTGGCAGCCAGCCCGCTCGCGGCAGTGGCGCGGATTTTAACGTGTTTTTTAGTCTATACACGACATCGTGCAACGGGATCCTAGATTTGCCGCCCTTGGGAATGCTCCTGACGGGCAGGAGTCTCGTGTTGCAACTGCCACTCGCCGGCTGAGTCGTGGAACGGAAGAGCCGGAAACGCGACCACCCGCAACACATGTCTCAGGTACTCAGCCCGACGACGAAGAGAATTCGGCAGAGTCCGGCCAAGATGAGGAGTATTGTGGTCCGCACCCATCAGAACTTGATATGGCTTCCCTCTTAGATCTCTTCACCACCGGGGCCGGCGTTCGAGACGTTCAAGTCGGAGATCCGTTTTTTTCTTAACCCGCCAAGTAACATAGATGAGGCAGTCGAAATGAAGAGCTTGAAGATACTCCGTCGCTATCTCCGACGGCACTTTGATGAGGCTGCGAGAAGTCATTCCTGGCTGCGAGAGCTCAAGGATTTTTGGCTTGGGATATCAAGACATGGCAGAGATTCTGCTCCAACAGACCATGGACGCGCCTTGGATCTTCTTCGAGCCGCAGGCAGCTGGAACAGTCGCATTCGACGTCAACAAGCACATCACTGGCTGCGTTCACCGTCTCATGGATTCTAAGATGTTCATCAGAGGAAGGCGCTTCGCCGGGGGGATCAGTTACAAACGGAGAGATTAGTCCACGAACTCTGCGGACTAGCCGGCGTCGCTCCAGTGTCTAGGGATCAAACTGGGTGGACTGGCTCAGTCGTCTTCCGGGAAACCCAACCTCAAAAGGCTCTTCACGCCCAGGTGTCGTACTCGGTGAATCAGGCCGGCTTGGACGTGTCACCCACAGATCTAGAAAGTAAGGACCTTGGGCGTCCTTCGGCATCTCTGCCTCGCTCTCTGGGTCAAGCTCAGACGACTCGACTTTGCTGCAACTCATTCACTATAATATACCGACCCGGCGATGACAAGGACGACGTCGCTAGGATGAGGTATATCAGTTTTTCCTGCGTCAGAGCCCTTCTTCGGTCATTGGAAGATAGCATGGGGTCCTGGGACACACTTGCATTGCGGCCTGATGAAAACGAAGCACTCTCCCGGGCCCTTCAAGATATCCTTCTGCCTCTTTTCGGCACGCGAAACTGGACACGGATTGACTCCAGCTATGCGATATTGCACTATTCGGCCCTCGCCGCCCAGCTGCTCTCGCTAGCCTTTCTATCTTACAGTCAAGGCCACGTCGGGGCTCTACGGCCATTTTTCCTCGACACTCCGGTGGAGAAGGTCACACTATGCGGCGCCGGACCAGCCGCGGCATAGCGCCATGGGGTCGTGGTAGCGCGACTTACCCGCCTCACCTGCGTTGGAGATATGTTGGGAAGTCCAGTGATGTGCTTCAGTTGGGTCGAACCAGGCAATGATGTTCTCTCTGAAGAGGACCACATGACGGATGTGCCGGGTCCCTGCGATGTGATTGCCAGCGCTGAATGCATGATCGACACTTGGGGTCCAGGGGACACTCATCTTGGCAAGTAAAGACACTCGTCAAGTTTCCGGAATTCAACTTGGCGGCGGAATCATCTCCGCCTCTGCCAGGGGGAACGCAAGTTTTCATTGGAGCCCCTACGGAGCGATCAGACACGACCAAGTTGAACTCCAACCCTTCCAAGCTTGGGAAGTGATACAAGTCGCGGCGACGGTGGAGGAGAACCACCAGTGCGTCCGGGACGAAAACGAATGGTGGAGTAAGTCCTGTCGCTTCTTCCAGAATCTTGGACCACACGGTTCGTGCTGGGTGGAAGACGAGCGCCAGGTCGGGTTTCAGGCTGGCAACTATGTCCTCGCCCAGGCCGTTGTTGGCTGGAAAAAGTTTCAAGGGCGCACGCTGAAGCAGGACAAGCTGGAATCCTTAGACGACGAGGGGGTGCTGGCACCGTTCCTAGATAACCCCTTTGGTGTTCAGGTAAGCTTCTGCACCGGCGTATCGAGGAGGGTACGTCTGCGCCAAATGCTGGCCGATCTGATGCCGGTGTTTGTGAGGGCATTAAACAACCAGAAGAAAATTGATGACTGGCAAACACACTTCAAACAAAACACGGAATCCTCACCAACTTCGGCGACACCCGCACCGATGCCTTCAAACAGTGGGTCAGGGACCTTCCAGACGGGCGTCGGCAGGACATCATGAAGCTGGCCCGGAAAATCCTCAGAAGCCTGCGAGATACGGGATACGACTCTAAAGAGAAGCAACTGACTATCGCCTGGCCTCACGAGGACGACTTGGGCAAGTGCTTCCAAATATCTTGCGAGGGCAAAAGCTCCTGGTTGGGCTTCCTTGCCGACTCTGTCGACTGTGCCACATTCGCCTACATCACCACAAAATGCCTTGTGACCCACCACACTAGATGCTCAGGACGCGACACGCCCTGGGGTAACGTCGTACCCATCTTGGAGACAGCAGTGCTACATCCGGTCTACGGCATCACCAATGCGGAGCTCCAGCATGAAACGATTTACTACTTCAAGAAGCTGGATGGGCCCTTTTATCTCAAGGCCGAACCTGGTTCCCGGAGCCACTGCATATGAGGCTGGTGTTATGTGGCCCTCTGCCATATTGGCTGCAGGCTAGGCTCAAAGAGCTCCTGCATATCAAAGAGGACCGGCGTGGGTGGCTCCGCGAGAGTTGGGCACATGATAGCCATGCTGAGCCCGTGTCAGTTAGCACGCGGGCATAAGCCAAGATACTGGCATATGTCTAAACAGCCTAGTGGGCCAACGTCATCGCGTGGCATTTTACCACCAACCGCGATCAGAAGCGCAAGAGTGAGAACAGGACAACCAATTGGACGAACGACATGGTGTTAGAACCACCTTGGGGGGG
>Ga0247765_1000658_pt1 | contig 24532 bp, 25 predicted proteins | sample UWRJL106311C6_FD_179949 | JGI IMG/M metagenome (GOLD analysis project Ga0247765, IMG submission 179949) | Plant litter microbial communities from Arlington Agricultural Research Station in Wisconsin, United States - UWRJ-L106-311C-6 | ecosystem: Environmental > Terrestrial > Plant litter >... | reverse complement strand
TTTTTAAAAAGTATTTTGCAATTTGGCATTTCCCATGGGTACCCGGGCTTAGCATAGGCCGCCCATGGATTCCCATTTTGTCTGGGTACCCAAAACCTATGGGTACCCATGGGTAATTTAAACCCCTAGCTTGACCAAGGCAGAGAGCTAGTCTGAGCGACGTCAAGGGTACTCGTCTGGCGCTGCGCTCGCTCGAGCAATCGCCATAATTTAATCCCCCTGGCCTCGTTACCAGATTGATCACCGACCTTGACAGGGCTACGGCGGCGACGCTGCTTTGATTCATCTGTCGAGCGAGAAGAGGCTTGTTGTATGAGACAAATCTAGGCAGTTTAAGGAAGTGAAGAAAGCCTAGGGACACATCAGCCAAAGCTCATCGCAGCTCAGGACTAAAACGATAATGGTATTTTCAAGTGCCCGGATTCCTCTCATGTGTGAACCAGGCTGGTTCTGATGCACCCTCGCACTTGGGACCTCCCGCATCTCGCTTTGTCACCAAAGTTACGTAGCTTAAGTCAGCTTATGCCCCACAATTTTTGTTCCAAGCCAAGGATTTCCTCTGGCAGACCATGCCTCTTTCCCTGCCCTTCTATTCTCCGCGTTGTTGCTAGATTCGTCGCGGACCTTGTAGTGGTACCATGGCGCAACCACAAACGCTCCCGATGCGGAGACGCGACAAGCCTGTGCTGAGCTGCATCTTTTGTCGCGGGCGAAAGTCAGTCGGGAAGCCTTTCCGAGATTAGAAGAAAGCGCGCTAAATATGCTTGCAGGCTTCGCTGCGACAGACAGTCGCCTTGCAGCGGCTGCGTTCAACGCGGGAAAGCTGCACAATGCACCTACAGCTCCTCGGAGCAGGAGCGGAAAGATGCCATCGACTACCGACCACGTCATTCTAGAAGCCAGCAGGTCCGCCAAAGAGTCGCTCGTCTTGAAACCCTCGTTACTGAGATGAGGGACGCGGCGCAGGGGACCTACCAGCCACTGGCTAACGCGGCATCGCCAAGCGCCATTTTTAACGACTCTGGATCCTCGTCTATCTATCGAAGCGGTCACGGGCCAGACTCGGTGGGTGAATTGAGTTCCATAGATGCACATACAGTCTACACTGGTAGTTCCCACTGGGCCACCATTCTCGAGGATGTGAGTTGTTGTCTCTGCGCCGAGTCCGGCATGGAAATCTGAATCATGACATGGCTAGATCCGACACCTCCGCGAAGAGCTGTCTAACCAGTATTCGGATTCTCCCGAGGTCCACGCATCGCCAGATAGGATATCTCTGCTCCGTTACATACCGCCTCTTTCAAGCGAGCAGATTCTCGCCATGGTACCTCCGCGCAAGGTAGTTGACAGACACATCTCTCAATTTTTTAACGCCTTCGACATGGCCCCCAGTAAGTCACCCTAAACAGCGAACTAGATATTTTACCTTTACTATACCTCGCTATTTACTGACGCACAATGTGGGGCCGTAGCCGTCGTAGACCGCAATGAGTTCCTCACAGAGGTAGGGTTTCCGCGAGGCCGCGGCAGTGTCTTGCCCACTCACCTTTTTTTTACAGTATACAAAGTTTTGGGAGAACCCCTCCGCGACCCCAATCATGTGGGTAGGGCTCTTGTTCAGCATCATGAGCGCATCCGCACTCCAACAGGAGAGCGCCAGTGGCCTCGGGGGGTCGTCCACATCCGAACCAGAGCCCATGCTAAGCAGCTACCGGGCCCTGACCATCCACTGCCTAATCGCTGGAGATTATCTTCGGCCGGTCAGATACACCATGGAAACGCTAATTATACACTTTGGGGTCGAGCAGACGGTCAATGTTGATTCGTCTACCGAAAGCTGGATCCTGATTGGCGTCATCATCCGCATCGCGTTGCGCATGGGACTGCACCGTGATCCTTCCCACTGGACCCATATTCAACCACGTCAAGCTGAGCGCCGCAGGCGGCTTTGGATCACCTTATACCAGATGGATTTCTTTACGAGCACCCAAGTGGGTCTACCGCGCATCATCAAGGACTCACAGTGCGATACACGTCTGCCAAGACACCTCCTCGACCACGACCCCGGCCTCGACCATGAGGTTCTTCGGCCCGAGCAACCGCCCAAGGAGCCTACACCTCTGCTATACATTGTTCAGAGGCATGCCATTATCAAGGTAGCGGCAGAGATATATGACGCAACCGAGGCCGGGCTGCTGCCATCCACCACCGTCGATGCGCTACAAACCAAACTGGAGCTGGCCATCGATGCTATACCTGCGTGCCTAAAGTACAAATCTCTAGAGACGTCGGTTGCCGAAAAACCCATCACGATTCTCCACCAAATCATCCTAGACATTCTCATATTCAAGGCTACCTATCTCCTTCACCAGCAGATTTTGGCGGGAGGCGCTGCCGCAAAAGATGGCACAAAGTCCGACGATCAGTGTGTCGAAGCTGCCCTTTCCATTCTCGCTCACCAGCAGATGCTGTTTGAAGAGACGCAGCCCGGAGGTCTAATGTTTAGCGTGCGTTGGAAAGTGGCATCATCCCTCAACCATGAATTCCTGCAAGCTACCATGATGCTCTGTCTGGCTCTGGTCAGGCTCAATAAGGAACACGAGGGGATATGTGACTCTAGAGTACCAAATCGGCAAAATGAGATGGCGGAAGCGTTGACGCGCGCTAGGGATCTCTGGGGAAATATTGCCGGCCAGTCTGTGGAGGCGCAGAAGGCGGCAAATGCCATCACAGCGGCCCTGCAGCATGGTTCCAATGACGCATGTGTTTCCTCGGCCTCGGAATTGCCTATCGGTAAGACTCATGCGGTTTGCATATATGGGTAGGGCCGCTTGCTAACACCTGTTGCTCGATTTAGAATTTCTTGATCATGCGGCTAGAGTGGGCGTCCCGGAATACTTTGCCGGTTTCGAATACGAGCAGGACCTGGCTATGGATCCCTATCCAGGTTTTTTTGCAATGGACGATGACACGGCGGAATCTTGAAAGTACTTTTTCTTCTATGGCTGGACTGAAGCATATTATTCTACTGTATAGCAAGCCGAAAATGGGACACTAGTTTTTGAATACATGATTAGGAGCGTGTCCTCTCTCTCTCCGCGCTTGACCGAATCAAACTTTTCCGATTCCTGCTCCGACCCCGACTACATGGTAAGGGACTTGTTCGCTGCTTCCATTTCCGTGTCGGCCTCGGCCTTCTCGGGAGCTTTTCCACCTTGAGGGTTCACAAGCTGGGGATCTTCCTCCTGCCTCTTGACGCTGCGCCACTCCATGCCGAGACCGCCGAATATGCAGAGGCAGGCAAGAACAAGAGCGACCTGGAAGCACGCGCGCAGCGAGGCGTTGTAAGCCTCCAACGCCGCAGCGCGGCGCTCGATGGGAACAAGGGTCAGGAGGCCAGTGGCACCGGCTTGCTCGATCTGCTGAGGAGTGATGCTTGGGATAATGATGCCAGAAAGGCGTCTCGCGAGCTCGCCGTCGAGGACGTTTTGGCCGACCGAGACAAAGATGGCGCCAAAGAGGGTCTGGGCAAAGAGCATGAGCGAGGCGCCGATGGATACCTCGTGCCGTGGCAGCACCGTCTGGGCAGCCACGTTAGGCGCCTGAACGCATGCGCCAAAACCCCAGCCATACAGAATCTGATAGCCGATCCACTGGCCCACTGTCGCATCCACGCCGAGGGTGGTGATCAGGCCCGCGCCGATGGCCGTGATGAAGATGCCCAAGATGAGCAAAGGCGTGTAGTAGCCGATGCGGGTCGTTAGCACCCCCGTGAAGATGGACGAAACAACAAGAGCGACGACCTGGGGTAGGAGGTGAATGCCGCTGTCGACGGCCGAGTCGCCCTTGACGGCTTGGAACCAGAGGGGAAGGTAGTACACTGCCGAGGCGAAACTAAGTTAGCACGATGCAGCTCTTCCGCTCCGACACGAAACGAGATGTGACACGTACGCAGCAGCGTCTGGTGGGCACCGAGGCAACAGCTCACCAAGACGCCGCTGGCAATGCTGCGCTGGACAAAAATACGCGGCGGCACAGTGGCGCGCTCTGGCCTCCAAGCTTGGATCAAGACAAAAACGATCAGGAGTACGAGAGCGAGCACAAGCGGTGCCATGACACGGCCGTCGCTCCACTGCATGCGGTTAGTGGCTAACCATCATTCAGCGGTTGCAAGCGCTTACGCTGTAAGTGAAACCGCCCCACTGAAGAGCCAGACACAGGCACACCACTCCGGGGATGAGGGCTGCCAGTCCCTCGGCGTTGAGCTGCCGCAACATGTCGCCTAGGGTTACTACCTTGGCGTCGGAGCGGTCTGGGATGTCGAGGTAGAGGATGATGAACAGCACGACCACGGCGCCGATGGGGAGGTTGATGTAAAAGCACCACCTCCAGGTGGCATGGGTTGTGAAGGCTCCGCCCACCAGCGGACCGAGCACTGACGAGAGCCCATAGACTGCGCCAAAGAGCCCTTGGTACTGGGGCCGTTTGGGAAGCGGGACAGCATAGACAAGGAGAACAAACTGGACGGGTGAGCAGATCAGATTTGAAGAAACGAGACCAAAGGCGGAGGACGGTACGGAGTTATAAAGTATAATAATAAAAAAAAATTTTTTTTAAAAAAAAACTTAAAAAACTTACAACACCAGACTGAACACCTCCAGCCCCAAGGCCGGCAATGGCCCTGCCCATGATGAGCGCGACCGAGTTAGGCGCGGCGCCGCAGATGACCGAGCCAACCTCGAACAGTAAAACGGCGGCCAGAAAAGTAGCTTTGACGTTTACAAAAGTGTATATCTTGCCAAAAACCAGCAAGAAGGCGCAGTTGGTGAGCAGGTAGGCCGTGCCGTACCAGCCAATATCAGTTGTCGAGAAAAAGTCGTTGGTGATCTGAGGTATGGCGGAGGCAATGATGAGTTTATCCTGCGAGCGAGACTTGGTCAGTTGCGAGGATAATACAAAAAGCGTTTTCCCCGGGGGAAACCTCTGCGGTCCCGTCAAACGTACCAAGGCTACTAGAAACATGCTGAGAAAGATGGACAGCATCAACAACGCAAGCCGGAAACCCGTCGGGTAGGCCTGGCTTGCTGGCTCCGCATCCAACCTGGACAGCGCCATTCTCCCCGGATACCTTTGGCCGTTTTTTGTGAACCCGCACCCCCCCTCCAGAGTTTTGTCCAGGATTTGACAGCAAAGCACAGTTGGAAAGGAGGCAGTACTTGGATGCAAGCAAGAGAGATGCGCGAAGGGGTCCGTTTGTCCACTGCAGATATGTGAAGAGAAATCAAGATGACGAGAAGAGTCTTGTAGCAACTTATCTACCTGAACCCGCTGTCATCTCCGTCGCGAAGGATCATTCCGGAGGGTGAACCCCGGAGGATCCCTGTTACATCGTATTCATCATGAGCAAACCTCTGTCTTGCACAAATGCAGCTTGGAGAATCGATCCTGCCACCGTTTTTTTTTTACGAGAATGAGAGAGTGAGTCCCGAAAAAGATTTTATTTTCTTCATGTTTTTTTTTCATCTTAAAAAAAAGATGGTTGCGATGTTCTTCATTTGGTCAAGCGGCTTTCTTTCAACTTGCAAGTGTCCCCGCCGTCCACCGTCCACCGTCCACTGTCCGACCGTCCGACCGTCCCCACTTTTCCCATCTTGGCGGATTCGGGCCGGCCGCTCTTTTCTTCGCACTCTCGGACTACTCGTGTCGTATATCAGGAATTGAAATCTCATGGCCAGCTTCTCGGTGAGAGGGGTACTGTAACTGCTGCCTAGACTCCCTGTACCGGGTTCCGGGCCTAACAGGGCTCCAAATAGTCTTGTCGCCAAGGCGAGGACCGCGGCACCAAGGCAGAGAAGAAAAGGTAAGGCTGTGAGGGTCGATCGTGGGGGAAAGGGAATTGATGGACGCTCAAGGCCCTGGATTCTGCTGAATTTACTTGGATGCATGAATTTATGTTCCTGATTCGTGATGGAAACCATAACGGAGCTCTTGAGCCCAAAAGTCAGCTAAAGAGAAGGGTTAAGAGAATTAGATGAACGACAAAGAAATGCGGTGCCAACTCCAGCCAGCTTTTAAGCCTCCTCCTTTCCTTGTTCCTCCTCCCTTATCATCGTCTCCTCTTCCTTCATCTCACCCTCAGACTTGAATTGAGCCTCCCCATCATCCACCCCCAACCACTCCTTAATGTTCCGCTGCGGATACTTCTTCTGGAACTCCTCTCTAACCCACGGGCGCGCAGCAAGCAGCGTGTCCTTGTCTCCCACATTGATATAGTGGTCGTTCCACTCTATATCATCATGCAGCGTCATGTAGTGCTCGTATACGCACCCGGCAGGATATAGGCCTTGCACTCGGCACACGCGCAGTGGCGTGTCTCGGCCATGTGCCGTTCACGGTCCTCGAATGTCGGGAGAGAGAAATCGCACATCTCGCACCGCGTTGGTGCTTCGCGCTTGACGCGCGAGAGGAGGGGCGGTTTGGTCCGCCTGGAGGACGTGGGTGTAGGCTTCCGATTGGCGGTGGTCGATTACCCTTGGGCGATAGGCGTCGCGGGAAATGTACATTGTGCCTTCGTACTAAAGGTTATGGACGGTAAAAAAAAAGATGAATTATGAAGTATAAGGGCTAGATCTTGGTTGGATGCTGGTTATCTATGGAAAGCTCACTGGGTGGCTGGTAATTGTGGGCTGGTTGGAGCAGAGGGGTTTCAATGCCGTAAGATGGGTGTAACTCAAGGCCCGGGAGGCAGCCCAGAACTCGTGCCCAAAGAAAGGATTTAACAACTCCAATAACAAAACCTCCTTAGATAGAGAGGACGAATGCTGGGCGACGCTAGCTCGCAGGTCTGCAATTGACCATTATCCGAACAAAATCTCCATGCATCACTTTTGACATGTAAATCTATACTTTTCCATTACTTTGTCTCCATGTCAAGTGTCTCAACTGCACCGGCGAAATCCCTCAAGAACCTCCACCTTCCCCTTTCCACCCAGCCTTTTTCTACAAACCGATCTGCCGTGCCGGCCGGAAAAAAGTCGACCACTCCAAAGAGCGACTGATCGTGAGCTAATACCACAAACACATCATCGCGCGCGTCCAGCTCCTGCAGCTTAGAAACAGTGCGAGTCTGCTCTTTGACATGCTCATCAGAAGCATCCCCCGGTGCCGTGTAAAAAGGGGTGGTCTTCCAGTCTTTACCTTCCCCTTCTTCGATACGCCGGCGCAGGAGCGGCTCAAAGATGTGGCCCGGACAAGGCGATCCAGACGAAGGCCAGAATGGATGTGGCAAGATCTGGTCTGGGAGAGGGAGATATGCGGTGGGCCGCATCTCCCCACCATGGTTGGCCGCGTCGGCGCCCATGAGGATGAAACTGGCAGGGGACGTGGCCACCCGGGCCAGACCGCTGAGATGGCCGATGGCGTGGCCAGGTGCATCTAGGAGGTAGAACGAGCCGTCACCGAAGTAGTCAAAGGCGCGGAAGCGGCCTATGTTCAGGGTCCCCGGACCGCTGAAGTTGATCTCACGGACTTCCCGGCCGGCGTAGTCGCTCTCCAGAATCTCGCCCTCTGGATCAGCTGGATATCCAGGCATGAACTCGTCACAAAACCCCGGGCCAACTACTAGCGCCGTGGACGCTCCAAACAGAGACGGGTCGCCCACATGGTCAAAGTGGTGGTAGCTCCAGATGATGGCCTCGATGGCACCAGGGTCGACTCCGCCTTCCCGGAGGATCTGGGGTAGGTCCTTGGTTACTGTGATGGTGAAGCATTCTTCTTTGATCATGCCCGCTACTGACGGGCTGAGGTTGTGCCAGTCACGCCGGATGCCGAGATCGAACAGCAAAGAGCGTCCCGATGGCTTGTGCTGGATGAGGAAGGAGATGCATGGTACTGCGAGGTCTTCGTGACCTTTAATAGCGGGCGTGAGGTAGGAACTGGTCTTGTCGCCTACGATGGAGGATGTGGTATCGATGATTGACACGCTAACTGCTGATTGCGAGGTGGGGATGGTGATATACGGCGCTGGTGTTGTGGTAGCCATGTTGGAAGTTGATATTCGAAAGAACGGAAAAGTAGGGGATCATTTTTTTTTGTGTGCAGAGAGCGCCAATGTGCACAGCGAGTTTAGGCAACAGGCCAGAGTCACGTGTTGCATACCCAGCATCACCAAATCCCCATCTACTCACCACCGTCTTTGAGTTGAACGCTTAAAGGGTTTTGTCCCTAGCTGCTAGAAACAGGGCATCCTTTCCTTGAGTATATTTACTGGATTTTAGCGACTCTAGTTGGTAGCAACCCTCTCGTCGGAGGTCCCTAAACAAATGATTCGGATTATGCTGCCAACCGGTAAGCTTGTCAATGTCAGGGTTAAATCGCAGCGTCCACCATACCTCCCTCCCCGCCTCCAAGATCCTAGAAATCTCCCATCGCGACGCCCGCGTCTCAAGCTACACTCTTTACCTCTCACCGACAGTGACCATTGGCATCCGTAGCGTAGAGGGGACAATTCAGGAAATCCCGTATATGCAAAGGGCATGATACACCAAAGATACCGCATTGGGCGATTGGTGGAGGCCTCAGGGAGGGCTGTCCTGGAGAGAGACTCAGTTGGCGACGGGCTCGTTGGTGTGTAGATAACTGGGCATAATTAACTAGTTGGTTTTTTTCTGCTTTTCTTCTTTCCGTTTTTTTAGTTGGTTTAGGGTTGGTTGGGCGCGATAGTTCCGCGCCAACCTATTTTAGTCTGTCTCTTAGGAATAAGAGGCTGGGTTAGGAAGTAATTAGGTTCAATACTGCAACGCTTAGATTATTTGTGTGAGGTCTGAAGGTCATTGGATTGCTACCGAGGAGAAAATCTAAAGGAAGGGCAATTCTGAGCCCAGATCTTGGTGGTTGTGGTGCACAGACCACTGGGTCGACCAGGTCGCCCAACATTATTGGAGATAGCAACACCATTCCGGAAATCAGGGATGGGGGTTCAAGCCGTGAGCGAATGGGAAGGGTTTAATCTCGGGTGGCTGAAACTGAAAACGTCGATGCGGCTTCGGCTCCCTCTCTCCATTGCTTGTAGGGGCCTGACTTATCTGCCATTTTGCTGCTGCTCAATGTGTGGCACCAATTTACCCTTGGCAATTAGCCCTTCTTAGTTAGGGCGGACCAGGTTGTCCAGCGCCCGCTGGCGTGTTGTCAGGCAGGACGGGCGAATGAACGTCCCCACCTTGGAGCTCAGCCAGAGCACGAAACCGCTCTCGCTCTTGGTTTACCAAGTTCAGTTGTGCTTGCAATTCCGCATTTGTTGCCCCGAGGCGCGCTCTCTCGCGGTCGAGTTCGTTTAGCTGGATATCCTTGGTGTGCAGTTTGCGTCGGAAAGTAAACCAAAGGCCAGAAACTACAGTGAGAAGAATCACTACGGCCAGAGCGAATCCGATGCCGAGTCCTAGAATAGGTCCCGCTGGTTGGCTGGCCCGCTCTTCGCAACTCCCTAACGGGACGGGTAGTTCTGGTATGGCGTTTTGGTTCAGGAGGCCGAGCTTGAACAGTTCCTGTTCGTACATAACGACCATATATAGCTGAGGATAATATTTAGATGCGCCCAGATAGAACAGCTGTATATGTGGGGCTAATGTGCCTACCTTTGACAGCAACACCCGCCCGAGTACAGGCGCATCACCAATGCCAGGCTCTCGGTAGATGCTGACCTCGGTCAAGCTGTCGTTGACCGCCGGCATCCCGGTCGAGTTGAGGCCTCTTAGGGGATGGACCAAGTCCTCTCCCGTCAGGTCGACTGTGAGCCCACCATTTAGGGTCACTCGTAAGTGGGAAACTATGGGAGTGCTGTTCGAGTTGCTGCGATAAATAAGCCCCGACTCGAGATTGAGAATTTCTCCATAGCGTCCTCGCGGGATGTCGGGGTCGTCTTTAACCTCCTCGAGTCCGTAGATTCGTTTAATTTCACGTCTGATCGTGGAAAGCTGTGCGTCAGGGAGTCTGATGTTCTCATCATATCTGCAAATCGCATCCATTTGTTAGCGGGTGTTTTGAGTAGCTTCGAGATCCACCTTACAGTTCGATGCAAGCCTTTGTATCCGATGCAGAAAGCAATGGTATGACTTCACCCCCGATAGTAATATCCATCTTCTGGATCCCGACCTGTAGAGGGCAAATTCTCCCGTTAAGTGTCTCGGTGTAATTCAGCTTGTAGCCGACCATTTGCGAACCTGCCATATTCGGCTGCCATGCGCCAATCGTGAGCGTTCCTCTCTGCTCCGGTGCAGTTCGTGAGGCTATCACCGTGGCAAAAGATTTCGATCCGATCATGTTAGAGCTCTTGAGAGTATTGAGAACGTTGGAGTCCCGACTCAAAGGGAAGTGGTGGTTCGTGTGGTTCTCCCAGTTGGTGATGATGCCGGCTAAAGGCGTGATGTACTTGTCTTCCTCGAAAACGATTTGGGCGTTCGTCTCCCCGTCGATGGTGACGTTAAACACTTCTAGGTTCTTGTTAAGTCCTATCAGCTTGTCGATTCTGCTAAAGCCCAAGTTGTCCAGGCAATTTCCGCGGCGGGATAAACATTGCGCGAGCGTCGCTTCGCCTCGGTGACTCTCTGAACAGACCTCCTTCGAGTCGAACAATGGCGTCGAAACAAAGGTCGATGGGGTGGCACAAATATCCACGCCATTTACACGCAGTGGGATGCCCCATGAGTAAGCCGTTCCTTGTTTGCTGTCATCCGTGATGCGGGCGGTGCAATATCCAAGCGGGAGTTGGAGATAGTGAAGTTCGCACGAGTCGGAAGAAGATGTATGTCCAAGACAGGCTACCACCAGAATGAATGACAATGTAGAACGTGTTGATTTCACTCTGAGAGAGCTTACGATTGCCATCTTTGCCTTTTTTTTTTTTTCAGTACTAGCGTTCTGGACAGTCATTTCAGCTCGGAGCAGGGAGGACAAAGCTTAGTTAAGTATTTTGTCAGTGAGAAGCAGCGAGAAAAGCTAGACCTCCGGTCCAACAAAACCATCACCACTAAACCGTTTTTAGATGGCATCAGGCTCCCAATCACGTAGCCTGTCACCGACAGACCGCCTTGTCGCAGCCTCAATTTGAGTCTAGTGGCTGTCCGCGGCCAAATCTTCGTCAGCCGCAGAATGCAAAAGACGCGCCTAGGATAACAGTAGCAAATCACACTGCCAAGATGAACGCCCATGAAACCTGTGGCGCCGAGTCCTCGCAGGAGGGTGGATTGTCATAGCTCCCAGGCATTTTCAGCAGTTGTATTAAAGGCTACAGCGGCCCAAGAAGGGGACCGAAGACGCGGCCGTTCCAACATTAGATCTCCGCGGAGGAATAAAACAAATAGTGAGCTGGTTGTGGTAACGAACACCAGTACGTAAGGGTACTCGGATGATTCGCTAGTACCCCCGGTTTGGGCAGCGATGCGTGACAGGCAAAGCCACTGGAACGAGCGCGCCACCTCCGCCCGCCTCATCAGCTACCGCGGGGTGCGTCGGAGGAAGGCTTTTCCGAAGTTGTTCACAAAATGTCGACAAAGTTGAGTCAGGCTGTCGTCGTTGTCGATGGGATGGACGAATGTGGCGAGAATGTGGAAAGAGTCCTGGACAGCTATACCAATCTATCTGCCGAGTGCGAGAACCTCAGCGTTGCTCTGTTCAGCCGTGACGAGCATCGAATCGGCCAGCGACTACACGAAGCAGACTTTGAGCACATTGAGGTCCGAACCACTGAGCACGATATCCGGCTATACGTGACAGCCGAGGTGGAACTCAGAATTCTTAAAAGACGCCCAAGTCTGCGCGATCCAGACCTGAAGGACGAGATCATCGAGGCACTAACTCGAGGAGCCGGTGGTATTTCGGTCCATCAAGCCCCCTGATCCGACACCATACCTCCAGACCGAGACAATTCACTTCTTTCTTGCCAAGTATCTCTGGTCAATTACCCAAGCAGCATACACTGGGTCAGACATCACAGACACGGCGGGTCACCAGAGCGCAATCAGGGAGTGTGTCCGGGAAGATCCATTGTACGGGTTTGCCTCAACCTACTGGCCCTCCTGCTTCAACCTAAAGGGGCTGACTCGTGTGATAACCCCGAGGTGGCTGGCATGGTCCAGGAGCTCTTTATGAACGGCGAGAGCATCGGGACGCACGTATTCTGCCGTCAAGATGGCGAGGAACAGAGGATTCACTCAGATTGTGGACTGGCTTATTAGGGGTCGGTTTTTAACCAGAAGCGGCTAGGTGACGGCATTAGCACCGCCGCCGTTCTAGATGATGAACCGGCGTCCGTCGTTCGCCCTTGGAGCGGCCTTAAGGTCTACCTGTATCCCGTGCCCAGGTTTGCGTCGCAGAGGTTCTACGAGAATTTTTTTTTTTTTTTTGACTGACTATGCGAGGTGACTCACTGCTGAGGGGAAGTTTGTTAGAGACTTTTTGTCGGGGAAGGTTATGGCGGACTTGTCGCCCGAAAAGATTAAGGAGTTGATGGACTCGGATTGACTTAGTTTTCGGGGCGTTGGGGACGTGGTATTTCCTCAAGGTTCATGCTTGTCTTGGTGGAGTTCGCTCTCCCTGCCCCGATGGAAACGATTACCGCCGCTAGTGAGACATTTTGAGGATATGGCGCTCCTGATCGGGCAGTGAAAAAAAAGAGACAGGAGGGATTGAAGATACCGGGGCAATCTGATCTATGATTAATTGGTACTCAGGATGGCGCTGATCAGAGAGGAATGACAGATTGTCACTGGCGCAAAAGTAACTCGTACTAGCATCCCTCTGTTTTAATTCTCCTGTATTGGGATAACTACATGGCTGCCACGTCAACTCCAATCTCTCGGTAGCTATCTAGCCTTGTTTCTCCGGAACCCTCAAAGTCGACGACAAACCTTGCAGGCATCGGCATTTTAGTGGACTTGGGGTTACAGCTACCTGCCACGCGCCGAACGGCATAACGCCTCGCCATTTCACAAATAAGCCTATTTCTTCTCTTCTGGGGAACCATAGCCAAACCCTCAAATTCATGTATCATAGCCGAGCCGGACACGTACCCCATACACGCCGCAATGGTATCCGGTCTGGCCGGCATGGTGAACTTATTGCTCTTGGGCTTAGCGAACCATTTGTAACCCAGCGACGCCCCCAAGATGAGAACCATGTAGGCCAAGATGGCAATCGCCATCAAGGTCGAAATCCGATGCATCTTCCATGTGACGGTATTTCGAAAGGGAATGTTGGAGAACAGAATGGGTGTTAGTTTTGCGAGAAAGGTAGCAACAGCGACACCCAGCGAAAGCACATCCCGCCCGGTCCGAGCCGAGGCGATCCACGCCGGGCTGATGGCAAAGACGTGCGTAGGCGGGGAAAGCAGGATGGAGGACGGCGCCGGTAGAGGGCCGTTTGCTGCGATGCGGCGGTACAGCTCCGAGTCGAAGACGACGCAAAAGTAATGATCCCAAAACCAGCTGACGGCAATGCCAAACGAGGTGAACAGAATACGGACCCCAAACGACTCGCTGTCCATGAATGCTTCAAATGCCGTGTCCAACATGGTGTTTTCGTAGTAGAGGATCAGGATCAGCTGACCAGCCGTGAGAACAAGTGCGAGTATCTCGGCCACGACCACACTCTTTAGCTTGCGCCATGTCTTGGGTGATGATGGCGGTTTTCGCTCCGGCGGATCGCGGGTTGTTAGCCGTGGAACCGACTGCTTGCCGTCGTGTTGGGCAGCTGTCCCAACATCAGATTGGGATTCAATGGCGATCCCGTAGTAGCGATCTTCCCCTCCCCCGTGGAAACCCAACTTGAACCGGAACCCCTCGTCCTTGAGAAATTTCTTGCCGTGCGGCTCGCCCACGGCGTGCCCAAATTCATGGCCGCCTCTCGAAACCAGACTGGCCAAGCTGGCGATGCTCCACGGCTCGGCCCCAACCCCGCTTCTCCAACGCAACAATACAAGGCCCACGGCGATAACCAAGACGGCCATGCCAACCAGCAACCCCTCAGCCAGACGCATGGGAATCCCCGCCTTGCGCAGCCCAAACGCACACACGCGAACCCGAACCGGCCCCGCCTGGTACCCATCATCCTCTTCAACCCCCTTACAGCTACTCGTAAACTCCAGCCGAATCACCTCGCCTGACAGGGCAACCAAGATTGCCGATAAAAAATCCAACGTCGTCCCCATTATCGGCAGCGCATCTCCGCGGTTCAGGAAGCGGATCCCCACCCTTAGACCTGCCGGGGTAAGGCTTGCGCCGTCCCCGCGCGGGAGGAGCAGGGAATCTTGAGCGGATGCACCACTGCGAAGAGCGCGGAAGGGGAGCATGGCGCCGATATTGACGCAGAGGGCCTGGATGGGGATGGAAAGGAGGGTGGCCAGCAGTACGGGAATGAGCGACGCGAGCAGGTAGTCGGCCTCGGAGCGGAGATTGAAGAATAAAGCCTCGGCGCCGGGGGAAATCGGCCCTAGGTTTGGGGTTCTGCTGGGGGCGGCGGATTTCGTTGTTTTTGTGGTTATGCTGGCGGTCGAGTTGATGATGTTGGTACTGATCGTGTTAATGGCGGTGTTGATGTTGGTTGTGTTGATGTTGCTGATGGTGGTTTCACTGTTTGTGCTGTTATGAGGCGAAAAGGTATCAGTTCCGAAAGCACCCTGGGGGGGCTGGGAAATGGAAGAGGAAGTGATGGTGGTTGTAATTGTTGTGAGCGAGCCGGAGCTGTCTGGCCCTTGGGTGCTGGTTATAGTCGTAACAACGGCCACCCATACAAGGCTGGAGCTGGAGCTGGAGCTGGATACTCCTCGCCTTGTCGAGGAGGAAACGCCAGTCCGAGTTCCGTTTTCCGGTGATAATGATTTAAAAGTGGGGATTGAGGTGATGGGTGCTGTGATTGCTGAGCTTGTAAGCTGAGCACCCGAGGTCGTTGTGCTTGTCCGAACGAGGCTCTCGCTAGAGGTGACGGAAGTGATAGTGCCGTCACTAGTCGCGGTACTTGTGCTAACCTCCCGGCGCGGCACCGGGCTCGACAACGGCAGCGTCCACCACACGGTAACAAGACTTGTCGGACTCTCTCCCGCCGGAAACCTAGCTGGAAAAAGACCCGTATACCTCGGCGGCTGTACGCTATCCCCAAAGACATCATAATTCGAACCCGCACCCGCAATCCCCGTTCGAATTTCCAACGGCATCATGATCTGGCCATCGTTCCCAATGGAAGCCAGCGGCCAGGCCACCTTATCCCGAATCCGCGAGGGAATATCGCTCTCAGCGGCGACTCTGTTAAAAAATGTCTCATAAAACCCCACCGAGGATGACGTCTCGTGCAATGTCGACCACGTAGTCGAATGCGCGCTCGCGTACGAGGTAATAGCCCGCATGACCGAGTTACAGCCCTTATCATCCGACTCGGCCTCGCGCAGGTGCAAGGCCGTGTCGTCGGTCTCGTCCTCGAGAAACTCGGTGACTCGACATGGACACCATGATTCCTCTTCGGTCTCGTCAACGGAAATAACCTCACCGAACCAGTGGCGCCGCTCCGAGACGTCGGCTTCTTCGTAGTGAATTATGATGGGCGCGGCCCAGCTGCAATGCGTCGTGATGGCGATCGCGGGTGCGGGATACAGCGATTCGGGAGGGATGGGGATCGGTTCGGGCGTGGGGTTTGGCGCTGCGGCTGCGACCGCTGCGTTACCTCCTCGTCGGGTGAGTGCGGCCTTGGTGGCTGCTGTGAGGGGAACTGAAGTGAAGCTGGTGGTGCCTACTGGCTTCGGTAGACTGAACTGGAGAAGCTTGATTTGTTCGGGTGGGAGTCGATGCATTTGGTATTCAAAAAAGGCAAAGAGTCCTCCCATGAGGAGGATGAGGAAGACCTGGAATGGCCACCGGAGGGGTACTGGCTTGTAATTGGGAATCTCAATATCAAGGTCTTTTTTGGGTCCGTGACTAGCCGGCCGAGACGGTATCAGACGATCCGTGCTATGCCATGCTGTCCCAGGGGGGAGATTCTCCAACTCGATTCCATCTCCGGATGGCAGTGAACGACTGCATGTTGTTACATCCACCGATTCCCGAGGTGGATTTGAGAGACCGCTTTGGCTCCTCCTCAATCCGACTCTGATAGAAACAGAAACCGATTTCCTCAGTGTTGGGTCAACAGTGTAGCTTGGGTATGAGCTGGTGGACCCGGCACTGCGAAGAGACTGTGTCTCAAGAAGCCTCTCGGTGCTTTCACTCCATGCGCCAGGTCTTTGGCTTGGTGGCATTCCACGGCAAGTAATGTCCTCCTCGGGTGGGACTCCTTCGATGCAAAATCCATAGTTGGTTGAGTTTCTCCTGCCGAGTTGTGCCGGGTTGCGTGTTGGTGGCGATCTTTCAGCCCTAGGCTTCATCATCTCGGGGGAGTTGACTTCATCTCTGGGTTTTCGTCGTGGTCAACTTCATTGTCTACCTTCTGTTTTAGGTTTTCGTGGGTGGGTGAGGTGCTAAAGTAAGCAGTCAGCACGTAGAGTTGACAAGAAAAAAATAGAAGTCGACCCGTAGTTTAGACTTCAGCCTGTTTCGTGAACGACGTACATCGCCACCAACTCCGCAGGTCAATAGCTTGCAAACACCAAGCAAATAAATGAAGTGCCTCGCCGCGCCACGACAAACGGCCCTAGCGGCTCGCGCTGAGTCCGAGCCAGCCTTACAAAGGCGGCAGCAACCACCAGGCAAACGCGGCTCCCAAAGACGGGTTGAGTCGAGAAGAGGTCCTGCCGATGCCTTGGATATTGACGTTTTATATTCCGGCACTGTCTCTTCCTTGGTTATAACGTGTTTTTGCGGACTATATTAGGCTGCTACCACACGGTCGGGTTACACAGCATAAAGCCGTTAGTGTTTAACCTGGACATCGCAAGCGCAGTCAGCTGTCCCGGTATTGATACATCCCTCGACTTTTTCAATACCCGGAGATAAATCTTGGGGTCGAGATTGATCAAGAGTCGTTACTATAAGTGAGGCAGTGGCTCCGAACTTTACAAGAGTAGATTTCTTGTTCGTCGCCGACATACAAACTGCTAATTATCCGACAACCTTGGGGTTTTCGTTGACAGCGTGGCCCGTGAGCCATCGTCTGCATATATAAGCGTCAACGCGCCAGTACAGGAGAGGATCGGATTTTTGACAAGTCTGCTTGGCTGTATGAAACGAATCTGGGCTCACGAGGTTTCCTTTTTTTGTTCGTAGCCCTGAGCTAGAGTGAGCTGTGGCTGATTTGTCCTGAGCTTTCCCTGATTTTCCCAGAGCTAGATCGATCCCATATGCGGCCGCTGCACAGCTTCAGAATTCCGTTTCAGCCCACTCGGTTAAATGCGCCTTTCGATGGAAAAGAGGCAGCAAGTATCTAATCTGCAGGAATGATTTCAAGGTCTGGGGCTCAGTCTACGTCGTGCTATCCCTTACGGATTTACACAACACTTATAATTTCTCCCCCCGGGACATTTATCTAGTTACTCCTTGTCAGCTCACCAATTCTCTTCATCACAAACAAATCCCCCTTCAACAAAAGGCAAGCGAAATACTTACTATCAAGCCACCTCGCCAAATCATTACAAATACTATCTCCCGTCCACTCACACCGACTATGGTACAATAGGCCATCAGGATGCCCACTGCACTCATCGGTAACACAGCACTTCACATCGTCCGGGTCATGTGGACAAGCGCCGTCCTTGGCAGTCCCCTTGTATTTTCGGCACGTTGACGTCTTAATACAGATGCCGTCGGACTTCCACTCTCCTGTGGCTTTGCTGCCCGTGCAGCGGCCGTTGAGGGCGGCGGGGATGGGAAGCGTGAATGAGGTGGTGAGAATGAGGATGGAGGGAGATGAAGGGAAAGAGCATTTTGATGGGGATAGTACGCTGCAGTTCAGGTCGAGGAAATGGGTTTTCAGACCAAGAGACGCAGGCTTGTTTTGGATGCCAAAGGCATTTAAAGATCTCATGTCAATTCGCTGCATTGAATGAACTAGTTAATAGTGTGATGAGCAATGTGTAAGACGGAGTCGTAACTGACCGAACTATAATTTTGTCGAGCTGCGATTGGATCATGATATTTGGACGGGGAGCGGAAATTGCTTTGTATCAACCCCGGGATGGACTTATTGTATCACCCCGCTAATGACAAAACAACTCGCATAAACATAGCTCTAGAAGTTACGCACATGTCTAACGTAGCTACACGGGCGGTTAACTGTCACTTTGTGTGCCGCGTCGGCCCCCGCCCGCTCTTTCGACATACATGTAGATGCGCATTGCCTCGTTGTCATCAAAGTGGTCAGCGTTAACTTATGTTTCGGCTTGCCTTGAGCTTGCGGAACCGCGATTGAAAAAGTCCTTATCGTTCTTCTCGCCGTCGTAGTAGACATTATAAAAGGATCCGACAGGCCGAGCTGTCGTACCAGCATAAGGCGTACGACGTGGCGGCATTGCTGGGTTACCTGACGTCTGAAGAGTCTAGCAAAGCTGGTCTCGTCTTGAGAAGGGCAAGTGGGCCTCCGAGGGTAACCACACCATGTTCCGCATGTTACAAGTTTGCTGCTGGTTGCTATACGGCGGTGTCTCCTTGGGGCCTATTGCTTTAATTTGTGGTTGTGCTCTGGGCATTATGCGTGGTGCGGTGACCCGATACTGCCCACGAGCCGGTGTAAAATCGTGAAATAGCATACCCAGGCATCATTAACAGTTCGACTATCTAATAAGAAAAAGCCCCAAAGCTAGAAGTCTGGAAAAGAAAGAGCTGTGACTATTTGTTTAACTACTAAGATGAATATGACTTACTCATGTCAAAAAGAAGGGTTCCACCCCTAGGTCGAACTCGGGCACTCTAGTCAGCCAGCATTCTAACTACTAAGCCACCAAGACTTGGTCAGCTTGTTCATATCACACAGGGTGGTGTCAGAAGCACGGCACTTTTGATCCCATCTTGTGTGGTTGAGAACGAGTTGTATTGTCATGATCGTGTGTGAGGTTAATTGCTCCTTGGGTTTCTGGCTTTGAGGGTGTAGCGAGCCTGAATTTAGGCTAACCATTTTTTGGACGAGGCTTGATTGTTTTTGTTTAAATAACGACTACCAGAGTACCCAGTCTCGTGGTTCAGTGGCAGGGGGGGGGGGGCTGAGGAGCCGGGCCGTGGTTGTTAGCATTGGCTGGTGGGGCAGTGTGTGCGTTGCTCGATCTGATGCCTGTCTTGGTTACGGGATTAAGGGGAACCTGGCTACAACGCTCCCTGTGTGCCGTATAACCTTTGCCTCGAGCAGCTGGGACGCCGCCCCTGTCCTCGTATCCTAGTTTTTGCCAGCCACGAAATGTCCAAGGCCAGCAGCCGTTTACCCCTGTATAACATGCGTATGACGTCCGCATTTGCTCTTGGTCGTCGCAGCTGTGCCGCATTAATATCTACTAAGCTGGCTGCATACGAGCTCCTGTCAACAATCACGCGGACTCGGCAGGGCCTCCAGGTGGGTATTTGCCAATGGCAATGGGTTCGTGATGGTTCGGCGGCGGTGCCGGCCTGATATAATGACACGAGAGGACGAGTATAGCTAGGGGTCTCCTCATGAGAATAGAGCAGCCTAGCGTAAATGAACGTTGGGCCTACCTACATATAAGGAGACGATGGTCGCCGAGCCGACTATTCCGCTGGTCACTTGAGACACCGACTACTTCGCCCGCATTGTTGCCGTCGAAATACGCCTCTCGGCTCGCCCTCGTAAGATAGCCTCGACATGCTGTCCCTCGTCCCATTACTGCCTTGCTTCTCGGCGTGCGGGCGCCGTTGGGAGCGGCAGAGCCCTCACCAGCCGCCAAACCGCGGATCATGCCGCGAGACGCTCCCGGGGGCTCAAACACCAGGAGCCCGGGTGGAACATGGCGGTACGCAGCGGGGGGGGATACGGTGGGATTCTCGGCATGAGCGGCACCGAGTCGGGTGTGACCATCGACCTAAGCGCACTTAACACAACGGCATATGACGTCGCCGCCAACGTCGCGAGCATCGGGGCCGGCAGCCGCTGGCGGGACGTGTACGCCGAGCTCTACAGGTACGGCGTCGCGGTGGCGGGCGGGCGTGACGGCGACGTCGGCGTCGGCGGCTTCCTACTCGGTGGTGGCATCTCGTACTACTCAGGTCGCGTGGGCATGGGTTGCGATAGCGTCATCAACTTCGAGGTCGTACTCGCCAATGGCTCCGTCATTAAACAGCGACCTGTTCCGTGCGCTCAAGGGCGGCGGCGGAAACTTTGGCATTGTGACGCGCTTTGATATGCGCGCCATCGAGGGCGCCAACCTGTGGTACGACCGGCGTCTGATGGCGTCCAATCACTCAGATGCCGTCGCCGACATGCTCGTTAAGGTCGCGGGCCAGAACCAGACGTGGGAGGACGACCACGTCTTCGCCTCCTGGACCCATGACCCCGTTGACGCCTGGGTGGCTGACGGGTGGCGTCCATGTCAACACTCGCGGGCGCCCGGACAGCGGGTCCGCATGGGCCGAGATCGAAGGCCTGCCCGTCATTTTGAACGCCACAGGCCTGATGAGCATGGCCGTCGCCACGAAGGGCGCGATGCGAGACGACACCGGCAAGATGTAAGTCTCCTCCTCCCCCCCTTTTTTTGCAGCGTCCAGCGCGCTGATTTATATCGCCTCCTCAGCGGTCTGGGCATGAGCAATACCTTCAAGAACGACGCACGCATCGTCCGCTTCTGCGCGGCCGAGCACGATACCCTCGTCTCGGCCGTGTCGGAGGCCATGGACCCGTCCCTGTTCTCGAGCCTCATCGTACTGCAACCCCTGGCCGCCTACATGGGCGCCCTCGGCCAGGCCGCTGGCGGCAAACGTGCTCGGGCTGGAGGATACGGTCCGTGAGAACGCCCTCATCCTTGCGGGTGGCTTGTCTATAGATGCCAAGGCGAGCGACGCCGCGGTCGAGGCTGCAAGCGCCGCGGTGAAGGCCATGTCGGAAAGAATCGACCGGTTCGTAGCCCAGGTGGGTGGTGACGTTGCCTTCCGTTACATTAACTACGCTACCGAGGACCAGAACCCGCTGCTGAGTTACGGAGAGGCAAACGTGCGGTTTATGAAGGACGTTGCGGCACGATATGACCCCGGCGGCGTTTTCCAGACAACACCACGACAGAGCCTAGTAGATATAAACTTGTGTTATACTTGTGCTCAGGCCAAGTATAAGAGAGGAGATTAGTTTTTATAAGGCCCTTGGTGGGTTTTTAGATTATTCTACGGTAGTGAGGGGGCCCTAGAGCATACAAGAGATATATATATGCTACAGGGGGAAAATGGTTTGCCCAAGTGCTGTATTTCAGTTGCCTTGGTGAGGACTGGTGGCGGTGGGGACTGGTGGCGCTGGTGACAGTCTGGAATGTTCACGATGCCTTGGCATGGTGTTGTGGCCAGAGGCAAACACCCAAGGAAAAAAAAAAAAGAAGATTCCAAGTGTGTTAATTCTCCGTTTCCTTCCACCCCGTCCTCCCTTCTACCGTCACGGTCGTGGTGGCGTTGCCCAAGATCTGATCCTTTGTGGCGTATACCTCGACAGCCGACATGTTGACCTACCACCACATTAAAACTTGCTCTTTCTGAAAGACAAAACTTGAGAAGAAAGAGGGGGAAAGAAATGAGGAGGGGAAAAAAAAAGAAAGAGATGAAAGAAAGGAAACTCACCTTGCCCACCTCCCATTTCTTTCCCTCGCCAATAAAGCCCGTATCAACCCCTGACAAGATAACGCTCAGCTCCCTATTCGCCTCGGTCGCCGTAAGCTCACTATACACGGCCGGATCCGCCCTCGGAACGATCCTTATCTGCAGGTATACAGCCCCCTCCCCGAATACGGACAGGGCGGCTACCCAACGCATGTTGTTGAGCATGCGCACGCGCAGCGCTATCCCTGTTGGCGCTAGTCCCGGGCCCGTGAGCGTCTTTACGCCTGGCACTGGTTTTCTCAGGCTGGAGGGACCAAGGGGGATTGTAATCTGAATCTCGCGGAGGCCGACATCGTTGGCGAGCACCACGTTTTGTTGGATGGAGAGGACCACATCGCCAGAGTAAGGAGCGTCGCGCCACACAAAGGACTTGCGGTCTTTGGGAAAGAGCGTCTCTCGGGGATACACAAAATAGCCGTATGAAGCCACGCGGGGACCTGTCGATGGACCTGCTGCTGCTGCGAGGGACGGACCAGCAAGAGATGGACCTGGACTCGCAGAAAAAGTAGAAAGGGAACGAGGAAGGGAAATGGTAGCGGGGACGCGACGCATCGTCGAGGTTGGATGGACGGGCGTCTTTTGCGTCAGGGGAAAAGAAGGCCGAGTCTCCTCCTCCTCCTCATCCTCCTCCTCAGGCCTCGCCGCAAGAGACATTGGCCCGGCCGACGAGGGAAAATACAGAGAGGGCGCGTCGCCGTGCCGGAAGCCCTTGATGGCGGCTAGCTTTTCAGCCAGCGAATCCATCTCCCCGTCAACCCTTAGACCCTGCAGATTTCTATCATTCTCTTCTTCTTCTCTCCTGCCAGAGAAAAGGGTGAGAGACGCAAGAGGGGGCAGGATGGATAGGTATTTCATCGTGTCGTTGAGCTGGATGCCCACCATGGCACTGCTCAGTTTTCGCGTCGCAGCTGGCCAGGTCTCGGCGTGGAACTTGGCGTAGGGATTACTCGTCAGCTCGGGCGGGATATAACTCGTGTCAAAGAAGAGACGCTCCATGTTACCAAAGTCGAGACACCGAGAGTCCCAGTTATAAGGGGATCCCGAGGTAGTGGGCGTGTATGTCACCTCCTCGTTGAACTGGTCGAGAAAACCGCCTCCCGTGGTCGTCGTCGTCGTCGTTGTTGTTGTTGCTGCTGTTGCTGTTGTTGTTGCTGTTGCTGTTGTTGTTGCTGTTGTTGTTGTTGTCGTCGCAAACTTGAGCTTGCGAAACAGGTACGTCGCATCTTGTTCCCCGAGAAAATCGGCCACGCAGAAACGCTGCTGATGTGGCGGCTGCGTGAATTTTATCAGGGACAGATCCTCGGGGCGCCGGTCCAGCAGGATCATCAAGATATCTGCGCCCAGCTTCTTTTGCACGAGGATGGCTGCCTTCCCCGCCGTATCCTCGCCTTCCTTGAACGGGATCTCGACGATCAAATCTTTAAATGCCGACACGATTTTGGAGCGCAGAAAAAAACCAAAGACGGGAACTTGCGGCCTGTGCAGCTCCTCGCTGGGATCCCCGGCTGCAGGGAGGCGCACGAGCAGCTTGCTCTGCAGGTATCGCTCCAACTGCGTTTTTATGGTCTGGCGGATGGCGTCGTCGCCCACCTTGGCCGTGTGGTTGGCGCAGCTGAGGGCGCCGTCCATAAAAGCGTTGCGCCAGTGCGTGTCGATGTGGAAGAAGCGGATCGACTCGGGGGGCAGAACCGAGGGATCGGTTATCAAGTAATGAGTCGGGATGCCGTCTAGGTACATCTTGTCGAGGATCCACTCGTGCAGAGTGCGCCAGTCTTCTGACGTCTTTTTTATTTTTTTTAAAAAAAAAATTAGTACTCAGAGAGAAGATTGGGATCGCCCCATGTCTGCCTGTGGCAGCACCGGAGGTCTGGGAGTGTGTTCTTACCGGACTAAAGAGATCCTGCATGACAATCTCATCGTTTGTCCCTGCTGCGGATCCCTCTGACCGAATGGCAGCCGCCACGCCGACTTTGAAAGCGACGGGGTGTACCGCGGTATCGAGTTCTTCTGCGGGCCGTTCCCAGCGCGACCGCACACTTATGAAAGATTGCTCGGGAGTGCCGATGAGGGAGGCTTCACGCACGGCGGACAAGGTGTGTGGAAGGGATGAGAAAAAGTGGGCTTGCGACTTGAACTGGACGCTGTCCGAGGCGCGCACGAGATTGCTGGTCTTGATGCCTGACTGGTACGCGCGCATGCGCACGCGCATGAGGGCGGACACGAAGGAGATGTCGGAGCATGCCATGATCTGACAGCACTCCAAAGTCAGCGCGCAGTTACCCTGTCAGGTTTGTTTGTGTGGGGGGTGAGGGGGGGACTTTACACGACCCAGCTGCCACGCCGAAGAATACGTGATATTCATCAGCGAAAGCTCCTTGTCAAACACCTGCAAATCCTGCCCGTTATTGGACGCCCCCGGCCAGTTCGTGGGCATGGCCCCAGGCAGAACCGGTAGGAGGGCGCCTCGAAAGAGAGCAACCGTCTCCTCGCCCGTCTGCACGCGGTACTTTACGAGTCCGTACCCGTCCTGCATACGCCGCGCCATTATTATACGTTTCGCCATCAACCGGTCCGGTAATTTTCTCGGGTCCGGATTCGAGGGGGAGAGACGCTCGAGCACGCTCACGGGACAGCGCAGGTAGCAATTTGGAGGGGCGTCGCGGCTGTTGGCGTCCAGCTCGTCCATCTCGCTCTCGTCGAGTGTCTCGCCCTGGCTGTATTTCATTTGTACGCCGATCCTCCTCATGGCTTTTTGCTCGTTA
>Ga0247765_1000657_pt1 | contig 24532 bp, 25 predicted proteins | sample UWRJL106311C6_FD_179949 | JGI IMG/M metagenome (GOLD analysis project Ga0247765, IMG submission 179949) | Plant litter microbial communities from Arlington Agricultural Research Station in Wisconsin, United States - UWRJ-L106-311C-6 | ecosystem: Environmental > Terrestrial > Plant litter >... | reverse complement strand
CTACCTACAGCGGCTTTTATGCGTGTGCTGACCTATTGCGTCACTGCTGCCCCCGGCGCTGCGCAGGCGCTGCGGCGGGGTTTCGCAGGTCACATTACACAAATGGAGTATGTCATCCATGAGTCAGGTGGTTAAATGATGTTATTTGTCAGAAACGCTGCACCACTGCTGTAATCACTATCAGAGCGATCAGAAAGAAGAGGGTTGAAATTTCTTGATCCTCTGGCTCTCTGGCGAAGCCAGAGGACCATCCTTTTGTGGTTCGAAGTGCATAAACTAAATCGCCAGATTGTGGCTGATCGGCAGTATGATTGCCATAACTGCCAGCCAGGGCCACGATCCACTGCGTGGATCGTACCCTCCTTTCCGACAGTATCCACTATTGACATCACTGCTCCATACCTCTCTACCAGCGGACTGTGGAGAATGCTAGTTCTGTGTCTCATTTAATGACTTATTTACAAGACGCCCACACTGTTCAAGAAATCCGGTTTAGTGGGAGCTAATGATGCGCTTGCGTCTAAGCCAGAAACAGAAATCCTACTATTAAATAAGTATTTATACTCCACAGCAAGCGCCCTCTATTAAGAATTCAAGTAAGTTGAAGCTAAATACAGTAGGGACCGAAATCAGTCTCCGTGTCAAAGTTTCTCCGCACAGACCACTTTTGTTCCCAGCCGCTACTGACAATGTGCGCTCATGCTGACTTTGTTCCTCAACGGGCCAGCGCTAAAAATAGCTGCAGCTGAGACGAACGTGAACTCTTCCGTGGGCTGTAGTCGACGACTCATTAGACTGTATCTAAACCTGATTGGGAATTCTGCCCTCTGTGTCCACCTACGAGCTGATATCAACCAGTCAAATCCAGCTAAATTTTCACCCACCTTCACGCCTCCGCCAAGTCTCTCCGAATCCATCGGCAGCCGCACCGTGAATTTGAAGAGGTATCGCACGGTAGTTCAGCGCGGATAGGCATTTCGGTTTCTGCGACACGATTGTCCCGCTCTGCCTCGATCACCGGTTGTCTGGTTCCCAAGATATCTAGGTTGCTAAGGGTGACCTCATTGTATTCCAGCTGCAAAACAAGCGAGTCTTAAGGATTTACGCCATGGATTTGAACCAATTGGTACTTGCCAGATTGCCATTTTGAGCTACCGAGTCTTCGTTCTAACTTGATTTTCTCCCTTTTTTAGACGCTCCACCCCCCATTCTCAACCGGGGTCAGCATATTCCCTAGGGTGTCTGGGACAACTGAAGGTTCTGAAGCCGCAAGTCTTCTTGCCGTCTCTGCGGTCCGAGAGCATCTACCGGCCACATTCCTGCAGATCGGCGACGGCCAAGTACATCGACCCCAAGACAACATGCCCATATTTCTCAAGAGGGAACTCACGGTCCCCAAGCTAAATAAAGTCCAGGACTATCTGTGGTGGGCGGCTGGTCCCGCACCGGCAAGGGCCTTACATGAGTTCCCCATGGAAAAACGCTTGATTACCGCTACCGAAGACGTCCATCTCCATCTAATGTGTCCATCTGGGCGCGTATTTATCAAGCCTCTGCCAGCATACCTGCTGCATCACGATTTCTGGGTGCAATATCTCAGCCGAGACGCCGAAGTTTATGGATGCGCTCTTGGGTTTCTTCTGTCCTATATCTGGATCATCAGGCACGAGAGCGACTTGGAAGTTGCCAAGAATGCCTACTTAGTTCCAACCGGGTTAGAATGGAAGGCCTGGGTCAACATGACGGATTCCATTGTGGATTTTCTCAATGGCCCTCCCGCCCGATACCATCTGGTAAATAAAAGGTACCTACACGGAGAGATTAGCCTATCGAGTCTCAACACTATATACAGGTACGTCCCGGAGACCGACGGCTTTGGGTTGTACGTCACCGGCTATGGACAGCTGGACGCCTTTTTCGAACGGAACTTCGCCTGGATGGGGCTCGGATTTTTGTACCTCGTGGCCATCCTCACCGCCATGCAGGTCAGCTTGGCAGCCGGGCATTTCAAGGACAATGACGGATTCAATTGGGCTTCTGGAGGCTTCGCCATCTTCTGTATCCTGCTCTCGGGCATCATTTTGGGAGCACCTTTCCTCCGTCATGTAATCTATCTCGTCTGGTTCTCTATTGGCCGAGCACGGAGGCCTTGAAGCTAAGGGAACCCAGCTGTTCCTAGGGTCCTAGAGGTTACAAAGGCCTTGTTGAACGGATAGCTGCGGCGTTTCCGACAGGGGACTACGGGAACGGCAACGTGCCGACAGCTCTTCGCTCATGTCGAAGCAGCTGTAAATCAGCGACCATGCAAGGATAGCGCGGGGGAATGGGCAAGCCTTATGTACCATTCAGGATGGTTTACGTGGTCGCAAGGCACATACTAGGCGGCGGAGTAGATGGTGGGCAAGGCGCAGAGGAGCCGTAAGAAGGGGTTGGGGGAAGACGACGCGAGGATCTTGGCTATCACGTCATTGTTGGTATTTCTGGACAAAGGGATAACTATGGGAAAAGGCGGAGCAGACGTTTTTGCAGGCAATGGAAGCTTACAACAGGGTGCTGGGAGAGGAGCATCCCGGCACGCTGACTAGAATAGCCAATCTAGCTGTCACTTAGAAGGGTCGGGGCCGGGACACAGATGCCCTGGTGCCGATGAAGGACTGTGCGCTGGCTCGGCAGCAAATTCTTGTTCCAGAATACCTGTACGCTTTGTCGTCCATGTCATTGATGGCTGACTGGAGTAGCTGGGATGAGTCTATTCCTTTCCATAATCCAAACATCCAGTTTACAACAGTGATAGGTGCAGTCGTGTCCTCTATGGTTACTCACTAAATCGTTCGGCTTTCAAGCATAGCTGCGAAGTGGTCGCTGTACAAAGCAATGGGAAAGCACACTGGGTAAGCTGTACTGCCACAAACTGGCCTGTGCTCAGAAGATTTCAACGTCCAAACCTTGGACACTGAATTCGGTCCCTACTGTCCTGCACTATTCCTAGTTATCGGCAGCCGCTGCTACAGCCCAGCTTTAGGATCTACTTATACTCGGTACAGAGCCTGCAGCAGCGCACTGTGTTAGCTAGAGCAAGGGGTTAAGCGGCCCATGCGGAGAAAGTTTGAACATTGAAACCATGGACACTCATTTCGGTCTTCACTGTAAGCGACAAGATGTCATTCCCATTCTAAAACAGATTATGCTTCTGCGCAAAGGCTTGGCTGGAAAACCATGGGCACGCTGCTCGGTTCTGGCTCACCGCCTTTAGGCAGCAGCATCTGCCTGTCCATGCTAGCAGGGAAAGGGATTTGCAGCTGATGTATAGGAGGCAACGTATTTGATAAGCGAGTGAGCATTCCAAGCAAGTGAGCAAAGTTAATAGGATTTGTTGACCTATACATAATTAAACGTTAGTAAATTGTTAGTGATATAAATAATTTCTTATAATTTGGCTTTGCTTATCTATGGTAAGTGTCAAAACTGCGGCACTAGTATTGTAATTGCCACCAGAGCAATCAAAAAGATAAGGTGTTACGACCGTGAAAAGTGACCACCTTTTAACTTGAGGTATTTGCGTATGAACGAGATCCCAGGGGCAGTTAATAGGCAACAAATAAGTATAGACTAATAAAACGGGACCCGAGTTTAAGGACACGGGATTCGGGCCTAGTGGCACGGCCGAGGGAACGGACCAGGCTTTCGATTCCATCTGCTCAGGTTTATTAAGATATATATATCGGACAGGCCCGGCCTCAGATAGTTCTTTTATTCGTTGCCGGTAACGATAATAATACTGCTTTACACTTATCTGTATTGAAACATCTTTCGACTGCTTATAACCTACATAACCTACCACTTCTTTTACTTGTTATAGTTGGTATTATGGTTTAAAAGGGCTACTAAGCCCCTAGACCTACTGGAACCTATTAGAACTGATGGGGAGTTCCGAGGACCTACTACTTATAAGCTTGGCCTACAGGGGTAGACCTACTACTACCGTTACGTTAGCTAACTCGTTACCCTAAAATCCTCTGGATTCTAGCGTTAACGTAAGCACTTTTCCCTCTGTAGTATAAACTTTCCCTTTTATATTTTAAAGCCCTTACCCCCTATAAGATTAACCCATACCTACTAAAAGCCCTATAAAAAACCATCTCCCCTCCTATATTTTTAGTATCTAATTCTTTTCCTTTCTTCTACCTTAAGCAAAATAGTTTATATATAACCTTAAGGCAACTTTTTAACCTTCGTGATCTCTATGCAAAGCCTATTATAATCACCCTGTTACAGGGCATAGACCCCTGTATCTCTACTTATTATAGCAGGTTGGTCTGCTGATCTTAGCTTCCTTTGACCCCGTCCCGGGCAGTCATCATACCCCCAAAGCCTTCCACTACGCCTATTACAGGGGACTCACCCCCTGTAACCTCCTGTACTGGACCTCACTGAGACCAGTCAGGCCACACAATTTAACAGGTATAATTATAACTGATGTACTATACTGCGTTAGCCTAAGTAGCTACTACGAGTATTATAGTATTTATTTAATTAATTATTTCTACTTTGGCAGCCTATTTTTAGCCCAGTTTTCATCGTACGGCTATATAAAAATAACTATTGATTTAAAATTATGTATTCCATGTATTTATAAGTGGTGCACCCTACTGTATTGGCCTGGGAGGCTACTGTAGGTAGTAGTTTGTTTTTTTTTTTTTCCAAGTCAGACTTCTTTTTTTAGAGGTGTGAGTCAATTGGAGGTACGGGTTAGCCTGCAACCATCGCGCAAGGCCCAGTTAAAAACCTAATACCTACACTCATCTAAAAATCAACAACTAATATAGAAAAAATCGTAAAAGCGTGCGCGCTTCAGTTTCCGATACCAGAAAATGATATAAATATAATTGACACAGTATGCAAATTTTTGTCCGCAGTACAATGCGTGCGCAGTGATTTAACGTCGGAAATGAAGATGTTGAACCACAGCTAATGGCGGGCGCAAGCTAAGCAAATTCCAGCCAATGCCAGCTAAGTATGGCGACTGCCAAGTGCTCAAAATTGGGTCCCCGCACGGTCCAGCTCCCCAGCGAACACTGCCAGTGTTTGGCCAATAATTATAAAGTACTGATAGTGTCATTGTCGATCCTACTGTAATAAAGGAAACTATTTGTAAGCTAGGCCTTTCAGGCGTATATATCTAAATGGATCTGTGAGTGTGTGGCTGCGTGGCCTGTGCGCTTGAACCAGGGGTCGTGAGGGAAAACCCCCTATATCCCTATTAAGTTCATTGAAAATAATAAACTCGGGGTAGAGTTCATTAAATCATACGGAGTAGGTTAGGGGCAGAAAAAAGCCGGTATTCTATGCGAGGACTGGCCGAGACGCCGAGTACAGAAGGGAGACGCTGCAATCAGTCGGATGTGGGTAGAAGCCGAAGGCAGTAGAACGTGGGCACTGAGCCTAAGTAAAAAACAGAGACTACCTGAGCAGGGTCCTTTGGGGATTGAGAATGACTAGAGATTTTGGGCCAGATCAGCCAGTAACGTGTCTAGCTTGAGCTCCGAGATAGCCTATGTATGCCCGAGGAGGTGTGGGAGGAGTCGTTTCTGTGCCACCACAGCACCACGTCTTCCCCCTCTCACTACTACCAACCACTTGAGCCCCAACGACTCGCGTTGGCTCTCTCATACTCTCGCGCAGAATAGTCCTGCCACTTCTCATAGCCAATCCTACCAACGTCGGAAACCTTGCGCGCCGTAAATGCGATGTTGGAGCCGATGCCGGAGAGACTGACTTTTCCGGTGAAGCTGCTGAAGGGGTTCCCACCACCACCACTACTTTTCTTGCCCTTCCCTTTCCCCTTGACTTTTCCCTTACCCTTACCCTTACCCTTGTTACCCTCACTATTACCGCCGAATTCGATGACTCCATTCATCGGGGTGTAGCTGATCTCGCCTTCCGAGGTGTCCTTGCTCTTTAGACGGACGAAGAATTTGCGACTCTGGCTCTTGTCGCTGCTCGAGGCCTTTGCCGTCTTCGCCTTTTTGGCAGGCCTCCCTCGCTGAACACCCTTACCCTTTCTCTTGGAGCCAGTCGTAGCTGGAGCCTCATCGTCTCCGCTGTCGATTTCCTCATTCTCATCCTCCTGGTAATCGTCGTCATCAATCCCACCATCGCGACGTTTGCTCAACATATCAACAAGACCCTCGTCGCGGCCCAGGATCATGATTCCCTCGACGATACCAAAGTCAAAGGTAGCCTTGAACACGCCATCGTTTGAGGTGCGGTGGATGGAGATGGTCATGTCATCTGCAGAATCGGGCCACTCGCCTTCAATGTACTCGCAGTCGATCATGTACTCCCCACAGGGGCTTCCATCCCCGTCGTTGTCCTGGTTGTCAGCGAGGTACTCCTCGTACTCAGCATCGCGCTCAGCTATCCTCTTAGTAGCCTCGGCCTTCTTCTCCTTTTCCTCTGATGCAACATGTGCCTTGGCCGCCTTCTCCACAGCAGACTTGGACCATCCAAGAAAGATCGTTTGTGTAGCCAGACCGCGGGCGGTGGCGTGGTGCAACCCAGCGACCTTCTCAGCTGCCTCGCGCAGCTGACCAGATCTATAACTGCTGTCGCGGTCATACGGGAATCCCACGGGCGTTTTCGTTCTGGACTTGACGGGCTTGCCGGCGCCGTCGACGAAGTACCTCTCCATGATGAAATCCGGGCTCCCCGACAGATCCTTGGGCGTCAACTGCGCGAGCCACTCTTGGTGCATCTCTTTCCTCAGGGCCTCGATGTGATGAGGTACTTCATCCAACTATCATATCCCATCAGTACCTTACCAACCAATCATCGTAATAAACGAGGGAATAAACTCACCTTCCCCGCCAACAAAACCTTCTTCATCAACCCGGTCCCCTGACCGGTAAACTCCCCTTCGTCAAACTCCACCCCGTAATGCTTGAGCTGGCATCGCACAAACTCGACGTGGTTGCGAAACATCTTGTTGGCCTCAGGCGTCAAGCGCGGAAGGAACATGGCCTTGAGACGAGGGGTTTCACTGCGCTCGACTCGGGGGCGGCTGAACCGGCGAGCTTGGCTGCCGACGTCAACGACGTAGAATCTGCCGTAGCTGCTTTCGAAGCCGTCGCGGATGATTGGAGTTGTTGGCATTTTCTTTGTCTCTTTCCCTTTGCCTTGAATGGTGGTGATGAAGGCAGCCCCGCAGGGAAATTATATCTTGTTTCGACCTCAAAGGGGCGGTGGTTGCAGGTTGGGTTGTTTTGCAACTGCAGTTGGGTTTTGTTGGGAGAGAAGCAAAGGTGCTGGTTGACGCGCTCGTCACGATGACTAACGCTTTTGGGGCTAGCTAAGCCGAAGCCAATCAAAATGTGTTGGGAGGTGGATCCTCCCCACCTTGCAGCCTGCCCCACACACAGCAGATAGATGCCCTCAAGGCTGTGGGAATTTTCTCTTTCCACAAGATAGATCAAGATCTTAGTTTTCCACCTCGTTGCTATCGCCACAGGCATTGAGTTTGGCAGGACTTAACGTCAAGCTGCCGGAAGAAGATGTGTTCGCTATGATGAGGCTTCGCCAAGCGGGAGATTATATTCTTTGGGTAGTGGTCCTCTTATGAGCCTATGCTTATATCAACGATGAGGAAGCATCTGGCAAACCGGAGCGGCTGGATTGGCTTGGTTGAGATAAGGAGGAACTCGTCTACAATTAGACAAAGCCACCTAGCAGTTGGAGGACTGAAGCAGAGAACAAAACATCAATTGAAACGGTCATTTCCACAATATGACGGCCCGGTTTAATTCATGGGCCTCTTTCTCGGCCCTGTGGGGGGTATGGTAACTAGGAACGCAGCGGGACACAGAAGCTAGCGAAATTAGCTTTCGCTCTTCTCTTGGGATTGAAAACGGGCCTCTGAGGCTATGTAGCGGCCGCATATAGGTTTACTTTACCTAGGGAGGAATTAGGGAAATCTTAGGGCAAGTTAGTTACAGCTTACCCCAGCTCAGGACTACGAACGAAAAAGGAAATTTTCAGTGCCCAGATTCGTCGCAGATTACTAGGCTGAAGGGACCGAAAAATGACCACTATGAAAGAAGTCATTACAGCCCTTTTTTTTTTTGGCACATTGCGTAACAGTTTTGGGGGCCATATAGCCTCCCCCGACGGTACTTCTTAGAAGAGGCTCCAGAAAGAACGAAACTATGTTAGCTTAAACACGCTAATTCTTCAGCTCACACAGGTACACAGGTTATAATGAAGTCGTCCAAAGACTTTCCTTCTTTGGCTCGAATGCCTGGTGAGATAAGGGACATGATTGCGGACCATCTTCCACCGTTCTCGATTGTATCTTTATTGGAAGCGGTTAGACTGCTTATGAATGAGTGGGCGTAACCTCGTCGTAGTCTGGCGGAGGTCCGGTCATGGTTCGTTTGTTTCCGGCGACTGAGGAGGTTATCAAAATTGTTTGAAGCAGGCTTGATCCACGCAATTTGAGGATGGATAATTTTTGGACACGAAGGGCTCGAAAAAATGGAAGTTGTGGCTTTGAAGAGGTTCCGCCAGGTAAATGATAATTTTGGGGCTGAATCACCGAGCAGGCCCCTACTCATTGCCTCGACGCAGCAATGGCTAAGACATGGTGTGTCAAAGAGTCTCCAAATGCATGCGTCAATTGCGTTTGGTTATCTACAAAGCTTTGCCCAAATTACCACCCCTGAAGCCTGGTATCGGTGTCATAGATCCCTAGGTACCGTCTTGTTCACCTCCCGGACTTGAAGCCCGCCAGCGCGCCTTCCCCCCAAGCCCTAGGCTCCTTGTGAATGGATTCTAGTCGTTGTGCTCGGTGCAGCTCCTAGAAGATTGAAAGGCAGCTGTTAGCTCATTAAGGTTCGGTGGGAGGAGGGAAACGTGAAACGCCAGGAAGAAGACGATGTACTCGCACTTCTTATGAGGGTCCCATTCATTGCTCTGTATGTTCACGCATTTGTACTGCACGTTCTCACATTTTCGCTGTCCATGCTGTTGTTGCTCCTGGCGCAAATGCAGCACTCCCAGCGCTTGGCCATGTTGACAAATGGACGAGTTTGGTTGGAATGATGACGAGCGGAACGGTGGGAACCTCTATATTCTCCCCCGAAACGATAAATCCCAACAATCCAGGGCACCTGGAACCATCCAAATAATCATATGGCCCGTATGGTCCGCTAAGCCCAACTACTCTCGCTGGGGCAACAAGCCTTGCTGAATAAGTGGGTCTAGTGGCACTCGAAAAGCTGAATGAAACTCACCCTCTCCCACAGTTTCCCACTATGGTACTGCATCGGGTCACCGCCTCCCAATGCATTGGGTGGTAAAGCCCATCATGCCCTACCAAGCTGTTGGCTGCGGAGAAATGAGCGATGGCTCCTCCAACAAATCTAGAAGGAATCACAATGCCCGTGACCATCGCGGCCACGGAGACGGCGCCTACACGGCAAAAGCCATTGAAAAGGTGTGATTTCTCCGCCCTCTGACTGCTATTGCATATGCCACACGGGTTTTTGACATGGGAGTCATCGCCCCTGACGGGCAGGCGCCTAAAAGCAATCGCATAGGCAACGCAAAGATGCACAGTCGCTCGCAGATCGGTTTTGACGTCAGCGGAAGAGAAGCAGCACAATTACGTCAGATGACGACATCGATCCGGTGGGTACGTCAATATTTAAGAAACCTCGCCCTATGCATTGATTTGCGTGAAAGATAGTTTTCTATAGTACATACAAAGCTTGAAGAGAATTCTTACTGCAAGTATATTGGAGCAGCTCTAGAGATTACAATGCCTAGTATGTGAGAGCGAGTGCCAGCACCCCGTTCATTGAACTAGCCCGCTAACAGGTCTCCCAGCAACTCAAGAATCTAAAGAAGAGCAGATAGAGAGGGTTAAGCGCAACCTTCCGCTCCCAGAGGACCCGCCGGCAGCCCCGGACTGGCAATCCGCCGACGCCCGAATCACGGGCAAGGGAAGCGGCAGCATATCCAGCGACGTGTCTGTGGGGCCGGGCTCGACCGCCGGTCTGCGCGAACCCGCGACGAAGAGCTCCGAAAGCATAGATATGAGCGGTATCGGACGGCAGGGAGTGGAGGGCCTGGAGACCCCGCCAAGGGATGCTGCAGCCAAGTAAGCGGTGGAGTAGCATAACGAGGACAGCCTATCACCCCCAGGATAGACATGGTTCGTGGTGTAGGTGTGGCCCTGATGTCGGCAGATAGAAAGACCTTATAGCCTTGGGGGTCGGGCTCATCCCCAGAAAGAGGGGGGAGGGCAAAGATATGTTGTCTAATATACACCATCCTTGGTCGACGTCCACACTACTTCCACGCCGCGCAGACGCTGTGACTACACCGCTTCACTTGATCTATAGCCTGTAACCCAGGCACTCCGACAGTGCACTTGCTCAAACCACTTCTATTCTTTTTGAAAAGGGGGGGGATGAAGCTTGAAACAGATCTGTCTTGTCGGCACTACGAGAATGGATCCTACCTCCGAACCTCCTTTGGCCAGCGGATAAACTTCCAATATTGCTAACGGACGGCATCAGACGACGTGCAGGATTAGTGCTGACGAACTAAGCCAGAGCATGACTCCAGCTTGGACTTGAAAACTGACCTATCCCTCTTCTCTACTCATGAAGTCACCGCTTTGGCCAAAAGCCAACCACACTACAGCTAAGGAACAACCTAAGCCCTGGCTAAGCTTGAGCCGAGCTTAACCTCTTCATTCTCCTATAATTGATGCCAGTACACGAGAGTAGAAAACGACACTCACGTCGATGTAGCAGGTCCCTTAAAGCATTGGACGGTCGATGCAAACAACTGTTGCCTGCATTTGGGTTATAGGCCGGCATCACCGCTGCAAACTTACTGCTCCCAGTGCCGACCTCTACTGCCGATAGGCTACAAGTGCGGGGTTGCGTGCACGCCTCTCGTACCCCGGAGCGCGCTGGGAAGTCTGCTGGCCGCGGCCTTCTGGTATTCCTGTCCTCTGACATGCACGCAGCATTCGCCTAGCAAGGGGAGTTATGTGTCAAGGTAACATCATGTCCCATGCAGGATCAGGAGTTTGTGCTATCATAATATTGACGTAATGTTAAGCGGTGTCCTAATGGTTCTCTATATCTACATTCGGAAATCCACCAAGAACTAAAAATTAGAGTTTCTGCGCAGCAGCACATTAAACATGGCACATCAGAGCACACATTCTAACATGGGGTCTCGTAACCTATACGAGTCTGACGATCAGAAGAAGTATAGTGCCTCCGAAGTCTTAGCAGTGGGTGCCACACACGGCGTCAATACGGCAGGACATAGTATGTGAACCATGGCCCCAGAAACCAGTCCTTGCAGCATTGACAAAGAAATAGAGGATCAAACCAAGATTGTCAACCATCTGCGCGATGAGGATGTTAGTACCATATGTTATCCTGGGCTGATCCATGCTGAACTGATCTTTCAGGTCCAACGACAGATCAATGATCGACATAAACAAGAACCTGGCTATTCAGTATGTCTTTTTTAACACTATAGACAACCTATTGATACACGCGTTTCAACATCTTGACCCTAGCAACAGGCCACAATGCATGGGAACCAGCCCTCAAGAGGTGCCCAGATTGATCGAAGCATTGCGCAAGAAGAAGCGGAACTAGTCGAGAAGAAGCAGAACAGGGCGAGTAGTAATCCTGGAAAGCAAAATGGGGGCGCAGACAACAAAGAGTGCCCGTAAACGCATGCGTGGTAAGGAGGACTAGATATGGAAAAAGAGTGAGAGTGGCATGGATGGGTGTGGGAATCATTTGGGTTAAAAATATTGCGTATGGATCCAGGGAGTATATTGCAATCATCTGTACATGATTTTATGAGCCTCTCAAATCTATAGACGAAGGAGAAGAAGGAATTGTGAAATCTGTAAACAAAATGCCACTTCACTCGGAAAAGGACTGAGAGCCTCTTATCAGCCATCATCTACATCCGATTATCATCCCGTCATGTCATTAATCTCCTGTTGACGATCTTGAGGTCGGATATAGTAGGTTCTCCGTCGCTCTAATAGGTAACATGACGAGAAATGACGTGGAACCTCCCGGCGGCGCCGCATCGCTCTCTTGCAGGAATGACGTAGAAGGCCGAGAGATTGAGTAAACGAAGCCGTACCTGCCCGGGTCGTCCAGTGAAATGGAACAGCGGGTCACGGAAACATGGGGAGCTGATACTTTCATAATAGTGTGATTTTGCGTTTGAGGAGTACAAGACGCCGACGGTCCTCGGTCACTCTATTATAGTATATTCTCAGGGTCCATGGACCCCTGAGCACTACGTGTAGTGGGGCCAGACGACACACGGCGAAACCCCGCCGCAGCGTCCGCGCAGCGCTGAGGCAGCCGTGACGCAATGGGTTGGCACACGCATAAATGCCACTGTAGGTAATCGGGGCTCGCAGGGTGTTTTTCCCTCTATCAGCGCTTCGCTAGTGAATCACCTGTGTATAGCTTCAGCATCGGGCTCTTCCTTGATCATCCTGCTAACTTATTACACAGCCCCCGACAAGTGCTTTTTTCTTCTTCCATACAAACTGCCGAGTATTCTGCTTGGACAAGGACAAAACAACGCAACAAAACAATCGGTAACCACACCCACTTTCAGCTTCTTGCCACCAATCTTAACAGACCAAAAAAAAACTGGCTACCCATATAACATACCCTCAAGGAGGTGGGATTGCACCATAAGTTGTCGTGCCAAGGAGCTAGTCAAGCCACCTGAGCCACCTATGACCACGAGCTTGCCCTCAGCTGTGGCTGAGCTCTTTCTTTTGTATATAAAAACCACAACTCGCCCCAGCTGCCGCTGGGGCTCAGATAGAAGAATATACCTTCTAATTACGAGCTCATGCTTCTTGTTCCTCCGGCGACGGCATCACATAAGTTACATAGTCAATTATCTCATCCTCGGTCCATTTCCGTGATAGAGCCCACTCTCCTGTTTCGTCCTTGGCACACCCACCCGCGGCTATTCCGACAATGCCGTAGAGGCACCATAAAACACGGCCCTGGCATAAGACCATTGGCACTCCGCCGATATGGCTAGGGCACCAACTCGAGAGATCCTTTGGTGGCGCGCTGTTGCCCACCACATCGAGAGGATGCCCGTGTGCGGCTTGTTGAAGGGCGGCCGCGAAGAGAAGCCTGGAGATTTGTTTGCCAAGCATTATTAGTAGGACGGGTAATGTAGGTGGAGATGCTGTGTGTTGTATAGTTCAAGCAGGAGTGAGGAGGTGCGAGTCACCGCTGGGAAGAATCCATAGCGGAGCGATCAGGAAAGGAGCAAAGGAGACTGAATACATGTATATACACCTATCCAGGCAAAGATTCAGCACAAGCGCAACCTACCTTGCCTGGGTCTGCCGCTACTGGGATCTTATAGCATATCTGGCAATTTGGCCGCAGTTTTGTCACTTGAGGCTGCCAAAATGTGCATCATAGGTGTGAGAAGAGTGGCATGCAATGCAATCTCACTTCAACTTTGAACAATGGTTTTGCATTGATAAAGGGTTTGCATTGCCAAAACCTGCTAGGGGTTCGAGGTTGGGAACGACCCAAATTGATTACCTAGTTTATCAAGCAACAAGCCTTCCACTTGAATCCAACTTCAACGCACAAACAGCCTGTCCGACTCGGTCGACAGTCCCAATGTGCAGACATGTGTTTCATCCTTCCACTATTCCATCCCCAGATCAATCCCTATCCCCACAGTCAGCTTCCCACTCTCACCTCTCTCAAACCCCTTTTTTCTCCCTCACCTCGCCTCTACTGTGTGCAGCAGCACCGGTTGTCATTCAAGAAGCTGCACTTCTCCGTAAGATCGACACCCACGTCTAGACCCCATTCTCGGCAATAATACTCGCACTTAGCGGCCTAGGACCAGCTGCAGTCGCTGGCGTGGTAACAGGCCTTGTCCGCTCGACAAGTTGAGGGAAGTGGCCGCGGGGGCTCATGTCCGCCAAAGGGGAGGCAAGAACTCCAGAGAGGGTGAAGATGGCGAGGATGGCAGAGGTCTTCATTTTGATGGCTTGGAACTTGAAGAGGTGTTGGGAATGTGGTTTTGGATTGGATGGATTGCTGTGGAATGCTGTCTGAGATAGAGTCTGGGAGGTGAAGGACCTGAAACGAACCTAAATTTGTGATTCCTGAAATCATTTTCCTGACGCTTCCTAGAATCGAGTCTCTACAGGCACCCTTCGCGGGATACAGAGACACCTAAACCATCAAAGGGACCGGCACAGCAACACTGTCTCCAACTTTTCATGCTCGTACTCTAGTACTGTAATTACTAGGAAATGCGAGGAATATTATACTTATTATCCACTTTGGTAATATCCGGGGAATATCTGGAATGTGGGTTGTCCAGTTTAGGTGTCGTACCTTCTATGCCGAGGGAGTAATAACGAAATAAGCAAAGGCTGCTCAGTATGTTTTTGCTTTTCTATTTTCACTTCTACCAACGTACTTAGGTACCGTTAGTCCCAATATGGATGGTTACTATAATTTCGGGACTACTAAAAGCTCTATTCACAACTCAAAATGATTTGAGAATACTAGGTAGGGTATTGGCAGAGTTACAACTACGAACATGGCTAAAACTTAGGGAACGAAGCTAATATATGACCGGCCTATGAAACCACCTCCTTCACGTACTCATGCAGATCTAACTACAAGTGCTTTTAGTCCACATGCTCCGCCACTACATCCCTCTTGGCCTGCCACTCGACGTACCGCTCCACCCCCGTATGAGCAGAAGCAAGAAGGGCCCAGAACTCTTTCCTCTTCTCAGGTGTCACCGGTCCAGTGCTGAGACGCATCGGCCAGGGTTTGACAATCGTGTTGTCCTGCTTCATTTCTAGGCCTGTTTCTGCTTTCAGTTGACCAAGATCAAACTGTTCAAGGTACCTATTTTCAGGTCGGTCAATTGTTCACAAAAAACATAACATGACGGTATACGAACAGGTTGAAGAAGCGTTCAAAGTCCCACACCAGCTCCCGAGCTGCCATTAAGGTGAACATATACATGCCCACCTCAGCGGGTGACATGACCAAGGGGGGAGGCAGGTACATGGTTAGACGTTCCCTGTCTTGTTTCATCAAGTGCTCGTTTCTCTCAGCGCCTGACAGAACGTATGCCTCCTTCGTTGCATTCATGAAAGCCATGATCAATGTTGCGTGGGGATTCTCGGTCGGGGCCTGTAGGAGGGGACCGAGACACGCTACTGTATCTTGGAGGCCGAGGTAGAAGCGGTCGGCAATATTCGAAGACTATTTGACGAAAAATACAGCCATGTCAATCAATGGACATGGACTACTCATCCGAGAAAGAAGAGAAATTTGATTTGGGGGCAGACCGCATACATCAATCCGGGCGAATTTCATGCCTCCAACATAAGGGGCAATGTTTCTAGCGTCGGCCTTGGTCAGGGCGATCGAAACAGGCGTATTGTGTAGCTTCCCGTGGAAACGAATGAAGAGATCAGTAAGGTGGTAGTGGAGCATGCCGTAAATGTCATTGACTGCCAGCCCGGGGTAGCCAGCCCGGACCTGCTTATGGCACCATCCAGCCCTTGGGTCCGCGTCGTCCATCATGGGCCATTCTTCAGGCGTCTGGAAGAACGTCCTGCAAAACACTTGTCAGAGAACGTTGCCCATATATATATATAAGGGAAAAAGAAAGAAAGGAAGGTGACATTACGGATTCGGAATCTGGAATTCGGCCCTCGCGGCTCCAATTGGGAGCAAAAGGCCGTCCTCGCGAAACTGCATGATGCTAACGCGATGAGCGGGTTCCTGTTTCATGAGGTGGCGATGGACGTAGTCGATGCGCTCAGGAGCGCTTACGACAGCATCCCGTGCTTTCTGAGCAGTTTCTTTTGTTGTGTCAACAGGGACGTCAAAAAAAGAGAGCAAGTTACCCCAATCGTTCTTGGTAAGGATAAGGCGGAGGCTAGAAGCGCCAAACTTCCAAGTCTTTCCAAGAACAGCGTCAGCAGACCTATGCACAATCTTGGTGCAAACATCTTGAACAAGAGGCTTGATCTTGCTTTGCATGGCGTCGAAGCATGCTTTGGTTAGAAATGCCGAGTAGAAAACATGCATAGCATGCTCGGCAGCAAGAGTTGCATTATCAAAGGCCAAAAAGATGAGTAGGATGATGACATTGCGGGCTGTGACGTTAAAGTCATTGTCGTTGATGTGAAGATGAACAGCTCCCATATACTCGGGTGCAATGCCCGCAAGGGATGTGATGACGCTGCGGAGGTCTCCAGATGCTTTACCGTCTGTCAGTCAGTATATGTAGGCGGTGAGTGAGGTAAGGGGTGGAAGGGAAAAATGGCAAACTAGCCCCCTTACCTGCGAACAAAAGGTTCAAAGGGCCTAAGAAAGTTTCGCCCTCATGATTGGCGAGCCTGACAATGTCAATCGCAGGCATGTTCCCCCAGAGATATTTGGGAGTTCCAAACTTGGAGGCAATGGCGGGTCCGACAAACGAAGGCTGGCGTCCCTGTACAACCCACGCGGGTTTCCAAGAGTCCTTCATCAGCGCAGACTTGCAACTACGTCTGTGCGCCGGCCAGTGAGCCTTTTGGCATGTTGAAGAACAATACTAAAGCTATGTTAGCAGGCTTAAGTGCGTTATAGTAAGCTAGAATCATCAGGGACTACCAAGACCAAACGACAGTTTTTGCACACCAGCGTGCCGCGGGCCTCGCAGTTGCGACTCCCACTGCTGCCGAGATTTGCACAATATGTCATCGCTGCGGGAATGATGATTGAGAGAGGCGATGAAAAAACCTGTTGGGAAAGAAAGGTGTCTGTCTCTGGGTTCGATCCACTACCTGCATTACTGAGATTTTTTGCGAGCCCAACATGTCCCAATGATGGAGGGCAAGCCCCGCGTTTTTGACGTGATGGTAGGCCTCACTACATCTGCCACCTGCCAAGACTGCGTCAACATAATCTGCCACTGCCAGAGGCAACTGATCAATCCCACACTCACAGGCCACTCCGAGATTTTGGATTTCAGCATGCCTCGACCTCGGTGATCTCATGACTGGGTCTCGTAGGGCAGGTGTCCCTCAAATTCTCCCCACAGTGCCTCGTTGGCGAGGTCCTTTGTATTGAGATAGGGTCTGGGAGGCTGATGAATTTGATGACCTCCCTTGCCCTTTCATCTGGTGTATCTTTGATTATACCGAGTCACACTAGAGCGACCAGCAGCTCGGATTACCCGTTTAGGCAGAGGCCGTGTTAAGCTTAACCCTAACATATAGCATGGGATGTCCCACCGGCACCTACAAACGATGAGCTCAAGGGAAGAAGTCCGGTAGCACAGCTGCCGGTGCAAAGTGCTGGAATACGACAGCTTTTGACTAAACGACGCCAAAAAAAAGGCCAGTTGACAGTGGACTTTAGCAATGAATGAAGGCAGAACAGAAGAACGATTGTACCCACAGCAGGTGCTGCTTTTATATGGTAGCTGAAAGAGAGTGAATTGCTTTCTTATAAATTTTGGGGCAACAGCACGGCGAGTCTTTCGGGGGCAAATCAGTGACAGCCTTTGCACCGACAGCTAGTCCAACGGATCCCATCAAGGTACACGTAAAACAGAGAGGAAATCATGACTTCAACTCGAGGTACACTTGTATCCCGGCCAAGACGCACTGGATCGAGCCAAAAAATATCGTGAGAACAATCACTAGAACGGCTGTCCAAAGTGCGTACCACTCAACGGGGTTCCGTCTGTCGTGCCACCACTGCGAGAAGGTTTGTGGTCGGGCCTCGTTATATACGTGCTTTAGGAGAACCAGTCGGTCGTGCCAGAAGACATAATCGTCAAATTGTCTTGCCTCGGCGGTCAAGAACCCGGCTTTGATGAGGTGGTAATCAAGTGGGAACTTCGACGCTCCGCTGGCTCTCTTAAACCACTTCTTTGTCGCTGGATCGTCCTGGGGGAAGAGAAGGGCGAGTGTTTTGAGGGTCTCGGCGATGAAGCCGGGCGGATACAGTGGACTGCAAGACCTGTAAGGATACTCGCGCGTAGTGCCTTTTACTTCACTCGGTGCAACTCACCTGTGTAACTGTGCCTTAAGGAACGAAGCGTGACGGAAGACGACTACTATCTTGTCGTCGTTGATCATCTGGAGATGCGCTGCCAAATTGTCGGTCCATTTGATCTCGACATGGGCGATACGATGGAGATTGAAAACCGTAAAGGTCCTTTCCAGTTTGAGGCGCTCATGGCTTCTTCGGGGCGCCGCAGGGAACTGATGGTGGACAAAGCTTTGCAGTGTTCCCGTTTTCCAATCCAGGCTCCTACCGACAGCTTCATGGGTCAGATTGCCGACCTTCATCATCAGCATTAGCCTGACAACAAGGTTGACGGACATGCTGTGGCGAATGTCATCTGCCGGTCCCAGCAAGGCCGAGACAGTGCGCAACAGGTCTTCCCTCGGGAGGGGTTTCCGTAAGATATTTGCGACGTCGAGGATTTGGCCGTGGGTTTTGATGGATGTGGAGGAGCTGTAGTCGAACAGGCTGCATTGTTCTGCGTAGTATCCGCTGTCGCCGAAGTAGAGACCGCCGTGCAGCACATCCTCGTAGGAATCATCCTTGCGATAAGCATAGGGTGGGCGCATCAAATTCCAGAGACCCTCGGCGATGACGGCCCGCGAGGTTTCGGGAGCACTGGTACCGAGCGGTAGGGTATCGAGCACGCGTAAGACGGTCATTGCGGTACCTGATTGAAGGGGGCTCGTTTGGGCAGACGAAATACCCGGGGTGCGAGGGCGAGGTATTAGTATTCCTTAGTGGGCTTGGCTTTCGGTGTGCAACAGAACGGAGCCGCTTGACGGATTGGCACGCAAAGGCGGTTGCCAAAATGATCGGCACTGCAAAAGATTTTGGCCTGTGCGAGCGATGAACGTCTAACAGAAATTATTGGGTGTCGCTCCAGAGGCTGTTAGTCTGATATCGTCAGGAGATCTGTCAGTGGTGTGACAGTACTTGCAAATACCTGGCAGCCTGGCGACTTGAAGGGTTCAACAAAGTACTGCAAGGTACCGAGTGCCCATTATTTTGGCAACCGCTTGGCACGCTCGTCATAACTCGACGCAGCCGAAGAAGTGCCGTGGCACGCCGCCCTCCCCCATGACAAAATTGATTTTGCAGCAATACAGATAAAACCAATTGTATTCTAATGGCCAAAATTACAACAACGCTCAATAAACAAATGGGGTTAATAAATATACCTCAAATCTTCAAAGACTACTTACAATTAGATATAGCGACGACTGGCCATTAGAATACAATTGGTTTTATCTGTTTTGCTGCAAAATCGGCTGTGGTTTTGATGGTTGAAGGGTGGTGTGGTGTTTGTGTGGATCAATTATTTTGTGATGGGGGACGATGGTTGCATTCAACACTAGGCCCGACTCGTGGGCGGCCAGTGTGCCTCACGCATGAGACCGAATGAGGTACGAGGCCTCAGCTGATGCGATTGTCCCATAAATCTGTGGTTGCTATCTCTTATCCGAGTACTGCTTCCTATTCGCGTCTCCCCTTGCATGTGCTTGGAAAAGGGCCGAGATCATGGGGCTTAGCACAACGTGGCGCCTCACCGCTCACGATTACTTCTTGAAGAGGCAACCAAATGTTATCATCATGGATGTTAGTCGTGGTTCGGTCAATCGTGGGGCGCTCCGCGTAATCTTCACTGCTGTGTTCCGCCTTCCACAGGCCGGCAGGGGTTGAAAATGAGGATTGACCCCACCCACCTTCAATTGCAGCCCTGCGCACTTTCCAGCAGCCCATCGTTCCCTAGGGAACTCCAGGTTCCTTCCCTTGAACCATGGTGATGTCCCAGAGTTCGAGGGCTCTCCAACATCTCGACACATGACTCACGGGTGATTATGGGCGTGCCCGGCTTTGTAAAAGAGGCCGGTGCAGCCATCCGGCGTCGTTTTCGGAAAAACGGAGAGGGGCCGGCGGCGGTGCGATGGCCGAACCCAGAGCAATCCATTGGCCCCGAGGTGCTGCAGTTCCGGGGAAAGACCTTTTGGGAGTCCATTGGACCCGCCAGAGAAGCATGGGATGCCGGGGGGCTCAGAAACGAGGTGCGCGACTGCATCACGAACCACAATGAAAGCACGAATCAGCAGTTTCCCGGCATCCTGATCTTTAACCTCTACATGGTGGGGCGCGACCGAGGCACGGCAAAGCCCATGGTCATCTTCCTCTCCAAGGACCCGAGCTTGCGGCGAAGCGCCATGGATGCAGTGAGGGAGAGCCGCATCATGGACAACTACCCGCAGTTTTGCTTGGGAGCAATGCCAGACAGTGCCGGGCTGATAGCCACCGAGAACGTCGAAACGGACGTCGAAGTTAAACAACGATATATGGGGCCATACCGAAGAGTCCTTTCGCTGCCACGGGACCCGCCTTTGGGAAGGAGAATCTTTGTCGATGCCGACGACGGCTCGCCGCACCTCCGGCCAGCAACTGGGGGCCCTCTCCTGTTCGTCGGCGGGAAAGTCCTGCAGCTGACAGCAGGGCACGCCTTCCGGGATGGCATGGCAGACGATCATGATATGCCTTCAGAACCCCTGACCTCTGACACCGTCGACCTCGACGGCATAAGCGATACCGATGACGATGACGACGAGACTCCTCTGACTGTTAGTAGCCCCTCCCAGGACGCTCGGCGCATGGAGTTGCAGAAAATGAGCGTAGTAGCCCCTGCGTCGCTGGTCCCCAAGGGGCATCTGTTCGATCTCTCAGAACTAGAGGACTTAGACTACGCCCTCATTGAGCTGCAAGGTTGCCACCGGCAAGGATTCAATCGAATACCCTCACAACCAGGTTCTAGCCAAAGATGGCTCTATATCACGACGGCATGGGAAATTGGCAAACATGACATTCCGATTGCCGCTGTGACTTCCTCTAGCGGCTTGGTCAAGGGTAGACTCTCAGCCACACCGTTGTGCTTGGGTATTGTCGGCACCACGCGACCCCAGAACGTTTTCTCGATTATCTTCGAGGGGACTCTGGCCCAAGGTGATTGTGGGAGCCCTGTCATTGATCGACACAACGGCCATTTTTATGGCTACGTTGTGGCCGGGACGCCTGGTGGCAACCGCGCCTACATCATGCCGGCAATCGATGTTATCAAGGCCATTGAGCAGAAGTATGGCCAAAGGGTCAGATTTACCCCTCCTAACCCATGGGGCGAAGGGGGCCGAAATATCCGAAGCTGGGCGCCAACAAAAAGCCTCCCAACAGGTGACCAATACGCCCCCGTGCAAGGAGTTGAATTGGGTTCGAGAAAGTTCTTCGACGAGCATTCGCGGCTTGCGCCTGGCTTGGATTTCGGCACCGAGTTCGGATCAACAGAATTTTTTGCTAACCTTGAGAATGCATCGCTATATATGAGGACAAGCACGCACCCATTGGATGCGGCTCAAGTTCCAGCAACTTCCAGCTCGTCCCAGCGTGCAAACTTGGTTGCAAGCCGAGCCCGCACGGCCTACACCAAGCTCCTACCGGGGCATGTTCAGCATCACCATGCAGAGCCTGGCCAAAGTGAGCGGCAAGCCATTATGCGGTCGACGTTGTCGGCTTTGCGGAGGGGAGAGAGCGAGAAAAACCAGTCGTTTGCGCGGTCAGTATGCTTGCTCTCCCCACAACATCAGGCTCTTGGCTAACATCATGAGTAGGACCGACTTCCAGGATTGCTTTTTCGCCTTGCCGTTGGAACTTCAGAGCCAGATTCTTGGCTTCGTGGATGTCCCCGATATCTTGAATCTCCGGCTTCTGTCTCGGCAATGGAACAGCTTCGTCATAACCAATGACACTGAGATCGCCTACACATACTTGAGACAACCACACATTCCGACCATTGCAATCGACTTGTTCCCTGCCAAGGACCCACCGTCCGAGAACCTCGGCTACATTGCTAGCCTGTGGCACCGTTACAATGTGGCCTCTCGACTCTCGAATGAGATGTCTGAGTGGATCATGCAAGACCTCTTCCTCCGCCGCAATCAAGCCGAGCGTGCCGGTTTTGCTGAAGGCGAGGCCCTCGTACGCCGCCGCCTGGTGCCATTCCTTCTTATCGTCATCCATTTCTTCGAAACATACCGCCGGATCCTGCTTGATCCTTCGAGCTCAGGGTTCGATCATGCCGCCATAGAGAGGCAGATCATCGGCCAGTACGACAACCGCACCCTTCTTCTGCTGCACCAAGTTTTTCCCATGCTCATGGCGTACCAAGCCCGTCAACTCCGGGCCCCTTCGTACCTCGGCCATTTGGAGCGCTCTCTTCGTGGCTACCTGAGTGAGCCTCCACCGGATAAGGTGCACATCGCCATGTGGTATCTCGGCGGCCCGCGTGATGTGTCCCGTCTCACACGTATTGCGCCGTACGAGAAACTTTGCGCTGCCGTCGACGCCTGGCACAAGGAAACCGCTCTGAGCGTTACCTCGTGGACGCCGAACACTCGCTTGCGCAGCACGTTACCGAGGTCGATGCAGTGGATCAAAGCGGGAACACGAGAGAACGGGACCGACACTACGACCTCCACCGCACCTGCAAAGGTTCCGGCTCGCTCAACTGGGAAATCTATTAGTGTCCCACCTACGAGCCTTGCCTCTGGTCGGCCCATGGGTCCACTCACGCCCGAGGAGACGAGGTTGATACTGGGTCGATTACCTCTGAATAAACAGCAGATTCTGGCGCCTACCGCCGAGAAGGTGTTGCTGGAGCGACGCGCTGTGGCCAGAGCGCAGGATATCAAGAAGAATGCGGGAGTCCTCCAGGAGTTGGTCCTTCCTGGGTTGTCATGGTTGGATGAGCGCTTTTATAAAAGGGGAGTCCACGGGATTCTTTACTTTGGAGCGGATGTCGAGAGTGAGGGGAGGGGCCTGTAGAAATCAAAAAAGGGGGGGGAGAGCGTCTTTATGTAAGAACAGAGTTAAAACTCACCCTTGGCGGATCAGCCCCCGATCTTCCAATCGTGCAGCTAGGAATGTTAAATTGGGAATAGCCGGCGTACGGACAGCTCGTCCCTCGGGATTGGGTTTCCACAGGCTATTTGCGACGTCGAGGAATTTGACCGTGGGTTTTGATGAATGAGGAGGAGCTGCAGTCGAACAGAGCGCACTGCTCTGCGTAGGTAGTCAGAGACATGGCTGGATGGGCTCAGAGAATAAAGTAGTTCACAGGCACTCGTGGACAAGGTCAGGATACACCTTAACCGCTCGCTGCATAATCCTCTCAACGAGCGCCATACCTAATTCACAATCCCCCCACGTATTATAATACAACTCTTCTTTCCTTTCCTATAAGAGAACTAAAGTTGCAATCAACTCTTATCAACTGCGGGGTACCTACCTACCTAACCGCCACAGAATCCTCCTTAAAATAGCTTCTATCCCTGGCAATCCTCCCTCCCTGGGAATAGCCTCTGTCCCTGGCGATCCGGTTGATGGCCGGAATTCGATTTTGTAACAAGGGAGGAATAGAATCGTACGCAGGGATTTAGAGGTCACCGTTGCCTTCGTTTCCAAAGAATAACAGCACCTTTCCAATCAGCTGACAGATGTTGCAAACCTCACAGTCGTTGGGGATGGATTTGACCGGCCCTTTTTTCTGACCCATTTGTCTTGGGGATGTCCAGTCCAGAATTCCAACGAGAAGGCACCAAAATTCTACCAAATCAGTCGGAGAAAAGCGAACGGATGGGTGAATACCCACGCATGAAGCTGGAGGGGAGAAGGTCTGCGAACTGTAGCTTGGCTGGTTTTGAAGTTCTGAACGGTGTATCCTTGTGATGCCGGAAAGAATGCAGAATCAATCCTAAGTGGCTTCCGTGGCGAAAACTGCACCTTCTCGGAAAGCTGTGCGGTTCAATGGGCTAATATTAGTCTAAACTGAGTCGGAGCTGGTCTGGACTGATCAAACGTGACGAAGAGTCACGTGAATAGAGCTCTATGAGCAGGGGTGTTTCTTCGATTTAGGGTCGTGAAACAGCTCATCCAGAACCACTCGGTCAGGTCAAGGCAGTCGGGTGGTAGATACCTTAGTTCTTGCCGTAGAAATAAAGTGTCCATTAATCTAGCCCCCACGTGTAAAAGCCCTCTTATTCAACTAGGCTAGCCTTCCCTAGCTGACTAACGTTGTGGAACAAGTGGCTCGAAGGCATGAGTATTTCGCCTGATAAGTGGCTCGGATGGCTTAAGCGGTTCGAGATTTGTGAGTGGACTACTATTGGAGTACAAGCCACAGAATTTCTAACCTCGAGTCTCCCGTTCAAACAAGGCCTCTGCGCGGCCCGTATACGGTACTCATCAGCCCTAGGCATGGGTAGTACCGTGACAGGCGGATGAAATTCATCACCTCATATGCTCTCTCAAATTAACAGAATAGGGGGGGGGGGGGGGGGGGGGTTGGTGCAAAG
>Ga0247765_1000656_pt1 | contig 24606 bp, 23 predicted proteins | sample UWRJL106311C6_FD_179949 | JGI IMG/M metagenome (GOLD analysis project Ga0247765, IMG submission 179949) | Plant litter microbial communities from Arlington Agricultural Research Station in Wisconsin, United States - UWRJ-L106-311C-6 | ecosystem: Environmental > Terrestrial > Plant litter >... | reverse complement strand
AAAAAAAAAAAAAAAAAAAAAAAAAAACATATGGCCTGCACAAATTAAGCCAACATAAAACCACGCTCTGATGTAGATAAATGTATATATTAGATATATCTCGACTGGTCACCGGGTATGCCTATAATGGGCGAACCGTAATGTCCACTGCAAAATCCACCTTGCTATCCTCGGCTTGCTTGCAGGTTCTGGAGAAATCACCGCGCTCGACGCACCCAATGGAGAGTAAATCCCAGCCGAATGCTTCAATGAGTGATAGACTGCGCATTTATTAGCGCCCAAACTTGATCAATCATAAAGATATGAGAGAGAGAGAAAAGAAAAGAAAAACATACTTGACCCCCTCCCTCTTGCAAACCCAAGTCTGGCTAACCGTCAAGAAATTCAACGTCGCATCATACTGAAACTTTGCGACCAGCCGTATCCCCCTCTCTTTCTCCTTCTCTGGGTCTGACGTCGTCTCGTCGTCGCCGTCGTCGTCGTGGGCGTCTAGAACGCAATCATACCATTTATAAGGATCGCTGCCAATACCGTTCGGAGTCATGGCAACATCACTGGCATTACAAGTAGCGGATACCCCCGTGGCGGCGTTGGCGACGCGGAAGGTTACGGTGGTGTTTTCGCGATTGAAGGGGCTGCCCCGGTCAATGGTCGTGTTGGTGATGGTTACGGATTTGAGAGCGAGGGATTTGTCGAGACAATCATCGCCGGCGAGGGGGGACGGGATAACAGCGCCGGATGCGGCAGGTGCGCAGAGCGTGAAAGCGAAGAGGAGAATGAGAGGACGTATCATGGTTGGTTTGGCCTTTGTGACATCAATACGAATTCAATGCGCTGAATTGCTCCCTCTCTCTGTCTCTCTCTCTGTGTGTTTGTTGGAGGTGATGTTGGAGGTGATGCACGAGATGACGACACACACAACATGGACAATCAACGGGCTATAAATCATCCCCAAACGCATATTGCCGATGCCGAGCCCGGGTCCGAACTAATGCCCATGGCAATACCTCTGGGTAATTGGTCCCCAGCGGAACCCAAGTTCTTGGATAATCAGGATAATTAACCTCCAGCCTGGCCGCTGGAGTCTCGGTGCATGTGCATGCAGGTAAGTTAATACTCAAGTCAGGTATATAGCGGCTCTCTCTCTTAGACTCTTCTAGAAAGAAAAAAAAAAGGTTCTATATATCCAACGCCGTATCACTCATCCCACATCTCAAGCGTTGACCATGGCCATGTAATCCACATTCGGGGTGACATCCGGCAGTACACTCCCCGAGATAAAGTCGCCTCCACCCGTTGGCTTCCAGATGCTAGCCTTCCAAGCGTCAATGAGGCCCTTGGCCGTGTCCTTGGTTATTCGCAAAACCGGTACCTCATCGGGTCGAAGAATCCTCGTCATGACCTGCGCCCAACTCCACGGCTTCGCAATACCTCCCGGCTCACTGTTAAAGTACTCCCAGCCCATGATCCCACCCATCTGGCCGTATTTCTTGCGCAGCGTGGTAATCGTCGCATTGAGCACATCAAACGGTACGAACCCTCCGCCGTTGGCGCTCGTCGTCACCTGCCCCGCCACAATCTTGTTGGGGTTCCAGCCCTGTTCGACCATCTGGTCAAACTCTCGCGTCGAGCCCAACATGCCCCAACCGTTGTAGAACTGGGCATTGTAAAACTGAATGTCCTTGCCTGCTTGATTTTCCAGAATCTTGTAGTCGAACCCGCTAAGGTTACCGCCGCCACGGAGCGCCGATGCCACAGGCGACAGCGTGATGATAAAGTCGGGCCCAAAGTCTTGTCGCAGTCGCCGGACGAGACGCAGAATACCAGACTGGCTCATGGGTTGCTCGACATCAATGTCCATGCCTTGCAGTTTGTAAAAGCTAATGGCATCCCGGAGTTGGCCATAGTATGTCTCAAAGACGAGGGTGTTGCCATCGAGAGTGCGGCTCGTAAAGGAACCAGCGGCAGCGCCTCCCACCATGCCCATGATCTTGACTCCGGCCTCTCTGAGGAGTTGGGTCTCGTTCCACATGATGGAGAAAAGGGGATAGTGGGGTGGATAGTCGTTGAGCGTGAGTGAACTGCCTTCATTGATGTGGAATGAACAAACAATGAGGTGTGTCAAGGCAATGTGTTTCTCCGTGATCAACGGGAGCATCGAGATGGGCAGCCCCAGAGAATCGTGGGTTGTCTGATAGTACAGAACCAGCCGCGGAACCTCTGAGACGAGCCTGAGGTCATCTTTCTCTAGGGGTGATTTCTGAGACCCAATGGCCACTCTTCCTGGCTGAAGCAACGGGGACGACTCTCGGTCGCTATCCGGGTTATATGAGATCACATGCACGGTGGGAGGGGACTTTGAAGACTTGCGAAACGTTTGCCGGGTCGTTTCCAAAGTGCCGGGAGGTGCTTCAACAGGCAGTGATGTCCCCAGTCCCCCAAAAAGGGTGGCGAGGAGGGGGAGGAGATGTGACCTCATATCCCAGCGGAGCGCGCGCACACGATCGAAGACACAAAGTGGGGAAGAACAATAGTGAGAAAAAAGAAGGGAGGCTAGATCTGTGGAGAATGACGACTTCATTGTGGCGCCTCCGGCAACGACTCTGGGGGGTAGCAAACTTAAATAATAAAAAGGAGGAGACCTTGATGACCGAGGCGCTCGCTCAGGCTGAGCTGCAACGAGACGAGACAGGACAAGAGATCTGAGTAGACATCTCTCGAATGTCCTTGTTGGGAAACTCGACTTGCATGTAGGCCGCAATGACCGAAATGTGATAAATACAAGTAGATGGAGCATGGCTGTTTGTGGTTGCAGTAGGTTGTCTAAGGGAAGAGCGGGGGGTTCCGAGAGCTGAGATGTGGAGACCAAAATGCGACACCTTGATCTGTTTTTGGCTGTCAATTCCCCGAGACAACTTTGTCTTGCATCTCTGTACCGTCCTGGTGGCCATGGGACCTAAGATACAGTGTTTTATCTTACCAGCAAAGGGGCGAGTGATGTTTGTGGCGATTCAGGCAGGTCAAATAATGCCAAGGCGCTTGACCCTGAGCGGCAGGAGTCAATATGGGACTTGCCCACGCGTGCCAGTTCACACCACCTCCTGTGCGATAAAGAGGGTGTCGGGACTCGTTTACCTGGCTTCGCTGTAAGATTTGGCGTCTTTGACCCACCGTACCTAGGCGGGTTTTCTGCGTTGAGACTGGAGCCGCCATTTTGAGGCTATTACTTGGTCCCTCTCGTGCAAAAAAATCGCCAGCACTTTGCGTGACTATGGTGTGGAATCCATGACTCTGTTTCCCTTTCAGCGGGCAATTGCCTTAGGTCCTCTGTTTTGTCCGTATAGTAGATCCGGAGTGAAAACTGGACGTGACAAAAAGGTCGCCTCTGTTGATTGCCTCTCAGCTTTCATGTTTTTAGTAATTTCCAACCGTTGCAGACCAAGATTTAGTGCAATGCTGTTTTGTCCGTCAATGCGATTCCTGTTGACGTGAAGATGCACACCAACCTTTGTTGAAATTTTCCCTAAGGCATCTTTTGGTCCATTGCCGTGTATTTATTGCTCCTCCTCGTCTTCGGATCATGGGCTGCTTCTTCCCCATCCCTCAACACACCTCGGCTCAGCATCGCGCAACACACAAAGTCTGAAAGCTCAACCGACGAAGGGAACACGATGGAGCGCTTCAGTCCACCTCTGGTCTTCACCACCGAGACCAAGGACATGATCATCTGCTTCTCGGGCGACACAAGTGACCAAGCCCGCCCCTTGCACAAACCTCTCCGCCAAGCCACGAAGGGGCAGTTGTCCATCTACGGAAGCTTCGAAAATGCCGAGACCAGCATCGTCATCGCGATGAGCTTTGAGGAAGACAAGCTTCCCGTCTTGGGAAGACAGACATACTACCACTTCCTTGACCCTACTGATTTCTTCTGGGTCCAGAAGGGCTGGGTCGAGTTCGGTCTGCACAACTACATCACTACCACGACTGAGAAGGAGGTGAGTGGCAGACCTCGTCCAGTTGTTTGGATGATGTCCCCAAACTGACATGTCTGTAGTACCAGAAACTCGTTTCTTGGAAGATCAACCTCGGAAGTCATGGTGTCACTGAGGCCGTCCAAAAAATCGTGACCCAGCTTCGTAGCCCGGCCGACAAACTGTTCCGCGTCAGTGAGCTCCCCCGCGACACTCGCGAGGCTCTCTACTTTAATCTCCGTGCCAATCTCGTCGAGCTTCCTGTTCCCAGGGAGCTCGGATCGGCATGTCACTGGCAGCGTCCCACAGCATCTGGCACCCCCCAGATCATGCCGTATGTCGAGCGCGAGTACCGCAACCACAAGTTGGAGGAGTGGGAGAACCGAGACCAGTTGGAAGAGACCCAGCGTCTCGAAGTCCAGAAAACCTTGATCAAATTGGCGAACGAACGCTCCTGGGAGGAACTGGCTCTCTCGCAGGATCCCGAAACGTATCTTGCCCCAGAGTCTTCTCCCCCCAGTCCACCTGGAGATTCGCAGCCCAGCACCACAAGCCCCGGCCCGGCCTCGCCGAAACACTCCGGGAAGGTCAAGACCAATCCTGACTACCCTAGTCCCCCGACATCTCTTGATAGCTCCCCTCCTCGCGACAAAGAATCCAATCTTGTCAAAGGAAATGGGTCATTCCACCCCAAAGAGGCATCATCCAACACCCTCAGCCTCGTTGGGATTGCTGGATCGGGGTCCCGGAAGACCAATCTAGCAGAGTATTCGCCCGACCGTGAGTTCGGTCATGCCACGGACGACAACAAGAATGCCTCGAGCCCCTCTAAGAGTGCGGCTTTTGGCAGCGTAAAGGCTGCCAATCGCCCCAAGGTGTTGACTGATCACACGGCATTCGATAGCCCCACAAGCGACTTTTCCGTCTTTGACGACGCCGGCCGCCCCATGGGCATGATCTCATTTTACCAGTACATTTGACCTCCCCACCCACCCAATCAATCTGAGATATTAGCATAGCATCGCTAACACCTCATAGAGAAGGCGTCCAGGGGGACAACCACTTGACCTTCTCGCCTCGCACCACCGGCACCGCCATCCAAGTCAACACTGGCATGATGCCCTCAAGAGACAATTATGCGGGTCATCTCCGCAAGGCCCTCGAGGGTACCTTCATTTACCGCAAGGCCTCGGCGCTCACCAACAGCAACGGCAACGGGGAAATGGCAACTTTTCCGAACAGCGCAGCCGTCGAGACGAGCAAGAAAAGCAGCAGCAGCAGCAGCAGCAAGAACCCCAAGGAGTCCGAAGAGGCCAACGAGTGGAAGAACTAGTCTTACCTGACGCGGTGGACCAAGAGAAACTGTTTGCATCGCTAGTGGACTTTGTCTCGTTGATGAGGAAGCTGAGCGTTGTGACGCCCTCAGCAGGTATTGGCCAAGAGGTCCCAGGGAACCAGGAACTTCCGGGTCAGCAAGTCCTCCCAGTTCAGAAAGAGGAAGAAACAGAGAAGTGACTTTGAGGAGATGACAGGGCACGCTTATTTGACTTTGGGCTTGCTTTTGGTGCATGGATACGTTATGGCGAATTGCATTTGGATCGGTCTTGTGTTGGCTTGGGATTGGTCATGGCTCGCTTTGCTCCGGTGTCTCTGGTCAAGACCATGGGATAATTGGGATAATGTTAATGGGTGTCGGATGTGGGGACATTGAACTTGCCCTGTTGTTTGGGGACTGGATGGATTTGTAATTTGCCCACCGCAAGGAGAGAAAATGACAAACATAGCATGCTTCTGAATGTGGCCGGTCTGCAAGTCTTCTCTGAAATCTGGGTCGCGTCAGATGTACCCCCATTCTCCAGCTCTGATGTCTTCGCGAGCTATGGACGAGTCAGCGATCACTAACTCGAGAAGGTTAGCCACTCAACACTGACTTGTGTCTAAGATTGCGCGACGTCTTGTCCGGCTAGCGATTACACATGTGAAGATGCTCGAGAAAGGGGCAACCTTTTTTTCTTGCCCTCTTCGCCCACCCAGCTCCTCATTGTCTCTCCCTATCCCTTATCGCGGACGAAGAACAAGAAGAGAAAATGGGATCAAACCCGCCCCTCCGCGTTGTCATTGTTGGCGGCGGTATTGCCGGTCTCGCCCTCGCCGCCGGTCTTGCCAAGAAGTCCCACCTGGGCGTGCACGTCTACGAAAGCGCCACCGTTTACCGCGATGTCGGCGCCGGATTGGCCCTACACCTAAACGCGATCAAAGCTATGTCCCTCATAGGGGCCGAGGTCCGCCGGGCGTACCTCGACAAGGCCACGTCCATGGTGTGCGAAGAGGACGAGGAGTTAGCGACCCAGGTAATCCTCGCACAGGGCCCGCATACCGGTGAGTTGGTAGCGGAGCTAGGGAGGGCAAAGGGGCGAAAGAGTGTGAGCCGGGCGGATTTACTGGAGGGGCTGCGGGGACTAGTTCCGCCGGAGTGTCTTTCGTTAGGGAAGAAGCTGAAGCAGCTGTTTAAGGAGGGCAACGGGGCGGTCACTCTGGAATTTGAAGATGGAACAAGTGCCGAGGCGGATTGCGTACTGGGCGCGGATGGCATCCACAGCGTGGTGAGAGAGTATTTGCTAGGGGCTGACCACCCGGCGACAAAGCCCAAGAACCACGATCGCTGGCAGGTATACCGAACGCTGGTCTCGATGGAGGAGGCGAAACGGTTTATTGATGAGAGGTATATGCGCACGGTACCGATTCTCCTCGGCCCAAGGGGCCATATCAATTGTATCCCGCTCAACAGAGGGCAGCGACTCAGCGCCGGGGTTGCGGTGCGCGGAGCGGCGGTGGATGATCTCGGTGCTGGCCCGGATGACAGCGGCGACTCCAAACCGTTGGACCCGGGGCTGTATGTGGATTATTCGGAGGACGCGCAGCGCATCGTGGGTTTGGTAGCGCGGGATACGAGTGCGTCATGGAGCGTCGGCGATCATGATCATGCGCCTTTTTACTCGCGAGGCCGCGTGGCAATGATTGGGGATGCAGCACACGCATCGCTGCCATTTGCGGGGAATGGGGCAGCACAGGCGCTGGAGGACGCAGCAGTGTTGGATCATCTGTTTGGGAGGGTGGAGACTCCGTCACAAGTTGAGGCAGCCTTTCTGGCGTATGATACGGTTCGTAGGCCGAGATCGCAAACCGTGGTGAATCTCGCGAGGGCGTTTGGTCGGGTGTATGCATATGCTGAGGGGAATATGCATGAGAATCCGCAGAAGATGCGTGAGTTCTTTGCGGGGGCGGCCAAATTCACCAATGAGGCGGATATAAAGAAGCAGAACGATGATGCGATGGATGTGTACGAGGATCTCATCAGAGGGGGATCTCGAGCCAAGCCGGAAGGGACCAAGAATTTGCCTAACTAGAGATCAAATAGAATCGAGGATTGCTGGGTATTGCTCCACTGCGCCAAAAATTCCGATTCCAGCCACAACGCATCACATGTCGAAGGATGAAAAAGAGCACATGGAAGGGTCTGGCGCCGGGCAGGTACGTCTATGACCGTCTCCACCATGATTGCATCGTTGAACTTCCCCCCACCCTCATGGTACCTTATCCAACTTGTTCAGTGAACAACAGAACACTTTGTTACGCTCCTTGTCTTACCTATCACACGGTCACGTACATGGATTGCCCTAATTCTCAGGACATTCTTTGATGGCTCGTACTGTTCGCGTCCACCTGTTGGATCTGATCAAGTTCAAGTCTGCTGATTATACGAATACTTAGCTGCGCATTGCGAGCCGTGTAGGCCAGAGAACGAAGGAGCTTACGGCTTGAGTGCTCTCGCCACGGGGAGTTTCTTAGTTTACACCACAGCAGTTTTACGGTCGTTGCGTACTTTATGTCTCTTGAGCTAATAGGTGCATGATGATTCGATCATTTTGATGATGAATCGCCGTCTGAAGTGGGTGAGACTTGAGACGTACAAAGTTTTAGACATATACTCACTCCCTTTGGGGATTTTTTTTTCCCCATTAGGGTCATCGCCTCCGCGCGGTGTCTCGAAGAAGAATAAGAAACACTCGGCACGTGCATGGTGGTGTTGTCTGTTTTCTTTAGTGTTCACCGCCGTGTCAAGTCTCGGCATCTTGTCAAACAAGAATGGGTTGGTGCCTCTTTGCGAGCTCCTCGCTAGACCCTAGACGTTGCTTGCGGATAGGGAGGGACACTGACAATTGGAGAGCTTGGCGCTTCGACGATTGGGTGGTTCCAACGTCGGGTGTCAGCCACGGACCTGGTTGCCCCGATTCTCATCAGCACCTTTTCCCCTTGGGTTACTTTTTGACTTAGGCTATTCGGAGTGTGCCTGGCCAGAACCGGGCACACTCCGCTTCCAGTACGTCTGCAGACTACGCCTAATTTTAAAACAGCGGAGTACTTAACCAGCTGGATGTCGTGCCCACGAACTGAGGGAGGCACATAATGTTTGTACGAGCCTTGTCGCCGATTAATCGTCACCAAAACACTTGACCTGCCATGGCGACCCGTTTCCACCTCGTCCTTCACATTTATTTTCTCCTTCTCGCAGCCCGATTCATCGCTGCCACACCCTCCCCAACCCTGTCCGATCTCCGGGCCAGGACCGAAGAACCCCAACCGGAACCAGACTGCGCTCTCGTCGACTGTGCCAGTGGCCTTGAATGCGTCATCATCAATAAAACCGCGACTTGCATCCCCATCCATCGACCACCAGACACGCCTCGTCCGGGTCCCCAGTGCGGTACCAAACGCTGCCCCCGCGGACAGGAATGCTGTAATCCCAGCTGCGGCATCTGCACCGCCCCTGGGAAGGGCTGCATCAAGCTGCTGTGCCGGGCCGGGCCAGATTCTGAAGGACCCAAATGCGGCCCGAATGTCTGCGCGCAGGGCGAATACTGCTGCAATGAGAGCTGCGGGTATTGCCGGAAGCCGGGCCAGGCGTGCACCGAGGAGTTTTGCATGAGGGGGCCAAAATGCGGTCCGACGCAGTGTGCGGCAGGGGAGGTGTGTTGTAACGACAGCTGTGGTTATTGTAGGAAGCCCAATGAGCCTTGCACTTTGGAGTATTGCTGGGGAGCCTAGTTCTAGTTGATTGACTAGAAAGAGGAGTAAGGGAAAAAGAGAAAAGACACTGCTGGATACCTGACTGGATGTTCTGGTGGTCAGCTCGTAACAGAAGACGGCTCCTTCAAGGGGCAATGCCCCAAAATCTCAATTAGAATGCAATATATCAAGACACAGACAACTTAAACATGCGTTGTGGTTGATTGATATGGCAGCATATATCTTTCACGCGTCCCTCTCCTCAACGCACATCTTGTTTTCCCTCCCATAATCACCGTTTTCTTTTTCTTTCTTTTTTTCCCCCCAGTCACCATGCACTTAACTAACTCCATTTTCTTCTCCTTCTTTGCTTTGTCCGCTGCAGGCTCAGCCCACATCCAACCACGATGCTCACTCCTCAAAGGCCCAGAGTACTATCGGGGCACACACGCCATTCCGTGCTGGTTTCAGATGGGCCCTACCTGTGCCCTTCATCTTCGCAAGGAGGCCAAATACTCCATCGACGCATCGCGAAAACTCACGACCGTCACCGGCATTTCCGAAGTGTGCGCTGATATGGTGAGGGAAGAAAATGCTCGGACACTTGATGGGCGTCAGACGTACGGCTGGATCCCACGACATGGGACGTTGACGTTGACTGGGGACTCGACGCTGGTTATTTCCGACATGACAGAAGAAGCGGTGAAGTGGTACCAGAGTATGAAGTACTTGCCGTAGGAGCTCATCCTGTCATACCTACCTATACATGTAGGTACAGGTGATCATCCTACGGCCCCACCAAGTGTGTGCAGCTGAGGGGGCAACCAATAAACATTATTTGCCACTTTGATGATCAGGAAATTTTCAATGTTCCGCCGAAGCCGGAGATCTGTGAAACCCCAGAACAGGTCGGGAAACTTTAATGCGAGCAGTGTGCGTCGGTGCGAGCCAGACGCGCAGCCCCACGGCGGTTCGTAGCGCGCTGGCCGAACCCTCCCGATTGGAGACATCACGGGAATTTTGAGACTTGGCGCGCCGTGAGCAGTCCATTCGGATGCGGAGGCAGTAGACTTTTCGAGGCCTGTGTTACTGTATACAGCATGCAAGGGGCATCACCCGATGACGACAAGCCGGATCCGAGCGGTCGCCTCTTAGAAACCAAAGGCGGGGCAAACGCGGGAATGAGGGGGAGGGGGAATGTAGAAAAAGAAAAAGGGGGGAAACAAAATCATCCCAACCGCCAGGTTCTTTTTTTTATTTTCTTATGACCTCATGACCTTTTTTGTTATCTCTATCGGTACCGTATCTAGGTTAGCTACTAAGGTTCCTAATAGGTAGAAACCCCTACAAAACAACAACAATATGGGCGAACCCACTCCCTCAAGCCAACGCATCGAACCTGGATCGGTTAACCACAAACCGTATCCGTGGCCTGCCTCTCTCACCGAAGAATCCATCGATGCCACTGCCATTGCCCAAAACGTTATCCATGATTTCAACAGGATTCTCGCTGACAAGCCCGAAAACCTGGCCGACTTCTTTGTCGAGGATGGTTTCTGGCGCGACCATGTCGCCACCTCTTGGCACCTCCGCACCCTTCGTGGCCGGGAAAAGATTCGCGCCTTTCTAACCCAAGGTTGTAATCTGACCCGTGTCGAGATTGACGATTCCTCCGATTTTCGCAAGCCCCAGGTCATCAACTTTGCTCCAGACGGTGATTCCAAGGGCATCGCCTTTTACACCAAGATCACTACCAAGCATGGTTCTGGCCGTGGCGTGGTCCGCCTGATCGAGAAAGATGATGCATACAGGATCTGGGTCTTCTTCACTACCTTGGAGGGGTTGACGGGGTTCGAGGAGCCGCTCGGTCCGAGACGCGCCCTTGGTGTGCAACATGGTGGTCAACCTGGGCGGAAAAACTGGCTTGACAGGAGAAAAGAGGAGACAAACTTTACCAACAGCGAGCCGGACGTGTTAATCGTCGGTAAGTATTGCTTGGGGTTTTCTGCTTCTGTGAGCTGTGAGCCCTGTTAACCCCCACGATAGGTGCCGGCCAGGGAGGTCTCACAGCCCACGCGCGTCTCAAGATGCTCGGTGTGTCGGCCTTGATCATTGACAGCAACGGGTCGATCGGAGACAACTGGCGCAAGCGGTATCACCAACTTGTCCTACACGACCCTGTCTGGTACGACCACATGCCGTATCTCCCCTTTCCTGAATTTTGGCCCGTCTTCACTCCCAAAGACAAACTGGCCGACTGGTTTGACAGCTACGCCAAAACCCTCGAGCTCAACGTGTGGCTGAAGTCCACCCTACAGTCTAGCAAGTGGGACGACTCTGTCAGGCAGTGGACGGTAACAATTTCCCGCACCTTGCCGGATGGACAGACCGAGACTCGCACGCTGCATCCTAAACACATCATCCAAGCCACGGGCGCGTCGGGAAAGAAATACTTCCCCTCCATCCCCGGCATGGACAAATTCGAAGGTTCCCTGCTTTGCCACAGCGCCGACTTCCCGGGTGCTCCAATCACGGAAACTCCCAAAAAGGTGGTCGTCATTGGTGCCTGCAACTCCAGTCACGACATTTGCCAAGATTACCACGAAAAGGGCCACGACGTGATCATGGTGCAGCGTTCTTCCACCTGTGTCATTAGCAGTGAGGCCGCCCTCAAGATCAAGCTTGGTGTTCTCTACGAAGAGGTATCTCCTCCGGTTGAGGACGCAGATATTTGTATGTCCTCTCCTGTCCTGTCTTTTGTTTACGCCCCTTTCAACTTACCCCCGCTGTCTTGCCCCTTTTGACCCTTGCTCTGCCGGCCGCTTCTCTTACCCCTGTCCTTTTTTTTTTTTTCAACCCCCCCAGTGCCCTCCTTGCCTACAGATACGCTCCCCCAGCATCATCAAATGAAACTAACTCACTAATCTCCTTATCCTCTCCCCCAGTCTCCTGGTCGTGGCCCTCCGCCATCATGAAATCCATCCAAGTTGACCTCTGCACGCTGCAACGCCGCCTTGACGCAGACCTTCTTTCGGCACTCAACTCCGCTGGATTCGTCACCGACTCAGGTCCTGAATCCGCTGGCCTCTTCGCCAAATACCTCCAGCGCGGAGGTGGCTACTACATTGACGTGGGCTCATCGCAGCTCATCATCTCCGGTGCCGTCAAGATCAAGCAAGGTGTCGAGGTCGCGGAGATCCTGCCGAGGGGAATCCGCTTCTCCGATGGTAGCGAGCTTGAGGCAGACCAAATTGTCTTTGCGACGGGGTACGAGAATATGCGGACTCAGGCGCGGCACATTTTGGGTAATGAAGTCGCCGATCGCGTTGCTGATGTCTGGGGCTGGGACGATGAGGGCGAGATGCGCGGAATCTGGAGAGACTCGGGCCACCCAGGCTTTTGGTATCACGGCGGGAATCTTGCCATGTGTCGCTACTACTCAAGAATTCTGGCTTTGCAGATTAAGGCGAGACTCGAAAGTCTAAACTAGATCATAAGGGAGTCAAGGCCAGGACTCGAAAGAAATGAGGGACAAAATTATTCTCGACTTTGATTCAAATCTTATCACGCCGGTGCAACAAAAAGCCTTCGGATATCGCCAAAAACCATCAATCAAGTTTTCTCATCATACATAATTATATACTATGGAATTCTTGATGAGAAAGTAGTAGGGTGATGGGTGACTAAAACTATAAGTTCTACCAAGCTTCTAAAGGGGACAATGCTGTAACGATGTAAGTCCGATCACCATGCCACGAGTCAACTCGGGCTATACCTAGGACAAGGAAATAGGTGCATCCTCATGTACAATCTCGAGGGGGTCGGAGAAAGCTGTCGAAACCGCCGTCACGACACTACTAGACGTGCTGGTTGCTCTGCCATCATCCGCGGACGAATCTGGGACTGATTTGAGGTCCTGGGCAAGAGAGGCCGCGATCTTTGATTCGGTAATCCTGCCTGCCATGATTCCAGTAGCCATATCTCGACACACTACACAACGTTAGCAACACTCTCAAGTTCTGTCCATCTGGGAGTCAACGCACATTTCCCAATGCTCGAATATCCGAGAACCTTCATGACGGCCACGTCTTGGGCCAAGTTCCTCCAGATCCAGTTTCGAATCTCCACCGCAGCCAGCGAGTCCACGCCCAAATCAGAAATCCCGACCTCACTGGTAACGGTGGCTGCGTCGACATGCAAAGCTTTCTGCAAGCTGGCAGAGAACCCGGTGAAGATCACTCCATACAACTCGTCTTCCGTCGCCGCCTCACCAATTAGCTCCTTCAAACTCTTGGTGCCAGCCGATGATGCCGCCCTCTCGAATTGATCCTCCTGGCAAATGAAGTGCGAGAATCTGGGATCAAAGTGCCAGTGTAAAGTCGGCCGATTAACTGGATATCGCCGGAGGCCAGTTGTGATATCGTAAACTTGTCCCGGAACAGGTTTTCCTACTGCAATCGCTTCCAAGAACATGTGATGGATGTCCCTCTCCGAAATCGGCGGGTAACCCTCGCGCTCGAGACCGTCGTATAGATTTTCTTTCTCCCGGTGCAAGAATCCAAGGCCGTAAATGACGCCGATGTTGAGAACTGAGCCAGCCAAGCCCCGCCGACGACGCGCAGCCGCGAGACCATTCATGTACATATTGGCGGCTGCGTAGTTGGATTGGCCTGCATGTCCTCCAATGGCGGCAAAGGATGAGGTCATGATGAAAAACTCCAGGTCCGGTGAATCGAACGCCGTGTCGAGATTCTTTGACCCGATCGTCTTGGGGTTCATCACACGGTTAAAAGTCTCGCTTGACATCTGAGAGAAAATGCGGTCATCGAGGACCATTGCACCGTTCACGATACCACCAACAGGGGGGAAAGACTGAGCGAGCTTGGCCTTGAATGCCATGACCCTGTCGTGGTCAACGATATCAAGCGCCTCAAAGCCAACGTTAATGCCCTCGGCTGCGAGTTCCTGCTGCCACTTTGGACTATCCTGCGGTGGGTGCCTGCTGGCGAGGACAATATGCCGCGCGCCATGCTCGACGAACAATGTGGCCAGACTCTGTCCGAAGTCTCTCGTGATACCAATCAAAACATATGTTCTGTTCGGACTAAGCATATTTGAGATGACCAAGGGCTTGACGATATGCGCAATGGTTCGTTCGGCCTTCCAGTCCAAGACATGAAACGCCTCAACATCGGTGAGTCTTCTAAGCAATCCAGGGACTGTCAGCATTTCCGGTGTCGCTGTGAGTTTCCAATTTGCTGATCGGGTGGCTGCTAGGGTGATAGCTTCGTGCCACATCTCCTGAGCGCGATCCAAGCCTTGGTTGCTCCTGGACCGGAGGAGGTCAAACCAAACACTGTAATGACAGCTCCTGGGCAACGCTTTGACAAGTAACTCGGAGACACCATGGGTCTCGGGAAGCATATTGAAGACCCAGCTCTCGCCCGGGGGATACAATGACCTTACTTGTCGTATGGAGGATTTCGGGTGCGCCAAAAGCATTCCTGGTGTCAGGCTTGCCGTTTCGGGATCAGTTGTACAAACCTTGAACCGAATTCCGCGTTTGACGAAAACGTTCTCTGCGCACTCTCGGAACATTGGGTCGGGTTCCACGAGAAGAACAATCTTGTCGCGCGCCATCTCAGCCATGGAAAACGCCGCAAGATATCGAATAAGCAAAAATAGGAAGCGTGGCTTGCACAAGCGATCCTGCGACACTGTCCGAATGAAGTTGGCAGACGCGGGGACATATGAAGCATTGGTCCCTGAGAGCGTGACACGGACTTTTCCACTGTGTAATTCATGACCGATGCACACATACGCGTTGAATCCCCAGCCGAAGTCCACGTACTCAGCCGTGCTGTAATCTACCTGGATCATCGAACTTTCTTGGTCAGAGAGGGCTCGAACATTAATCTGTTCAATGGTTGACTGATATTCCGTCTTCCCGCTCCCGAGCGTGACAGCCGAAACCTTGACAAGACTCTCGAGTGTGTTGACTGTGTTCGCCACAATTCTCCGGACCGAGTTGTAGCGGTCGTTTCCCTCCTTCCAAGGGAGAACGCGTGGGACAAGATACCGCCCATCCTCGACGTGGACTTCCGGCTCGTGGACCCAGAGCGGCCGGTTGTCAGCTGTGTCGTGAGCAATCAAGAGTCCCGCCACAAGACGTGCAAAGCAATCCGAGATGGCTTTTACAGCCGGCGACGTGTCAATGGTATCAAGGTCAAGTATTTGCAATGCTAGACCAGGGGTCTCGGCTGCGAGTGTCCGCGTATACCCGAAAGATGCGGCATTGTCGGGATTGTGGTATCGAGCATTGTGGGTCACCCAGAGGATAGTCATATCTGTGTGGAGAAGGGCCAGCAAGCTGTTCATCCGCGATGTTGACATTGGAGATAAAATTGGTTCGTCAATGTCGTTGAGTAGAATTGCATACGAGAATGAATTTAGCTCATCGGTACTCATATCTTCGAGGGCTTCAGCAGTGGTGACTGAAGTGCATCGGGATGCCAAGGCCTGAGATACGCCAGCTGAAATGAGAGATGTCCACAGTTGCTTTCCTCCGACGATGAGGAGGCGGTCCTCCAGGCGAGACCTCGCCTCATGTTCAAATGATAATGGTCGAAGCAAGATCTCTTTCTGATGGGAGTCGGCCTGTCGGACGATGAGCGACAATCCTTGGTGATACTCCTGAGTCGAGCGTTTGACCGCATGCTTGAATCCGTTTTCATCAAGAATGTCCGACCATTGCGACATCGCGATGGAACGTTTTTCGGCTGCTTCAAAACCTGTGCAGCGGCGGATTCGATCCCTGAGTGGACTTCGTGACATGTGTACAAGGATCAAAAACCCTCCGGGCCGCATCGCCTCTCGAACCTTCCGAACGACCGATTCCCCGATGCCAACGTCAGGCATTGAGGTAGTCATGATCACCAAATCATAACCTGATCCAGGTGTAAGAAAGAGCGGGCTCTCCACATCCAAGTCGACCCTGTCAATCCGGACCTTCTTTCGCAGGGAATCCGAGTTGAGGATGCGCTCTGCAACATTCTTTTCCGGCTCAGCCCCGACCTTGTAAGTCGCGAATGAGTCGCCCAGACCGGAAAGCAAATGCTCAGTGAGGCCCAATTCTGGGTCTGTCAGGCCAAGAACATTCATTTGCGGGTATTTGTGAGCAATTTGGCGAACAACGCGAGAGATATGCTGCTGGAAGCCGACAAGCTGGTGTGCCTCTGCGACAATGGTAGGCAGCATTCCGACTAAAGCATCGGGGATATTTTCACCCAAACGGCGAACAAACTCGAGAGCATGGAAGTAAGGTGATGTTCGTACAAACTCATCCAGCGTGCGCTCCGTTTCTCCTGGCCAAGGTGTTGCAACAAGAGGAGACCCCATGCGGTAGCCGAGTGAAGAAGACATGGGATAGGATGTGAGATACACATGACGCACAAACTCCGTGTTGATGTAATAAGCTGCGACGCGTTCACAGCTTTCGATGAGCATTGGACTGGGCCCTTGGCTGTCAGTTAAGGCGGACTCAACAATCTCACATTCCGGGTCAATTTCCACGACTGTCGTGAGATATAGCTCGTAGTCGTCTTCTGGCTTTGTGGCAATGAATGAACCAACTGTGAGCCCTTCCACTTGAATCTCCATGTTTCCTGTGGAATCAAAAATATTGATTTCAGCCGTAAATGCCGCAGGCCCATCTCGCGAGAATGCCTTTTCCCTTGTGATGTACGTGTCAACATTCAAGGATCCGTCATGACTTTGGATGTCACAGATGGCCAGATTGAATCGAGCGCGTTCAATGCTCTTAGGCAAGAACGAAGTCCATATCGCACTTTCAAAACAACTAGTCAGCAACAAACATAAAGAACGCGGGTAGTTGGGATCGAGCACTCACCCATCACCAGGTGATGACACGGCAACAAAAGCAGTTTGAAGGCAGCTATCTAAAGTTGCCGGGCTAATGCGCAAGTTCGTTGTGTCTTCAGCATGGTGGCTGGCAACTCTGCCCGAAGCGAAGCGGAATCGCCGATCCAAGCTTGTAAGTCCCCTGAAGGGACCCGAGTACTCAAGGCCGGTTCCCTCCATCATGTGGTAAAAAGACTCTGGGCTCGCTGGCATGGTTTCGGCTTTCTGGGTTGGCCTTGACGGCAGTGCCTCCGGTGCCGCTTCACCCAGCGCGATACGGAGCCTACCGCTGAAATTCTGCTTCATGGACGTCCTTCCGTCCGCAATTGCGGATTCCAAAGTGAACGATGCCTCTATTGTCTTTTGTGTATGCTCTTCGCCTTGAGCACTATGAACGATCAGCGAGAAAAGAGCCTCGACGCCATGTGGATCGTTCTCCTCGAGTATCATTCCGCTGTGGAATGCCAAGTCTTCGAGCTCAATAGTGGAGGCAAACCGACCGGCAAGAATCACGCGTGCAGCATCGACAGCCATAAGTAGATAGGCAGAAGCAGGGAGCAGGATCTGACCCTGGAACTGGTGATGCATCGTCCATGGGAGCTCGCTGGTTTTAAGGACATTACGCCACCGGAGTTGATACTGGTTGTCGTCGCGAGATCGTGAGCCCAGTAGCTCGTGAGGGGCATCCTCTCTGAAGTGGTATTGTCTGGCAATGCGCGATTCGCGGTAATGCACCTGCGAGTGATCCCACGGGTAAAGGGGAGCGTCTTGGATGCGGGTGTTGACCAAAGCCGGCTCCACGGAGCCGAGAACAAATTGTCGAATCTGAGCCGACGAGGATGCGAATTGTGTCCACATCCAACCAAGGAACTGCGCGATTGCGACACAGTCATCCGCCTTTCGATTGAGAAGTCCGGAATAAGGCATGATATCATTCATCTTACCCTCGATAGTCTGCATTGTGGGTCCTCGCAAAGCCGGGTGAGGCCCAATTTCGATGGCGCAGTCGAACGGTCCCTGCGTTTCGATGGCCGACTCCAAAGCCTCGCTGAATAGAACCGGTTTGACCATATTGGCTTTCCAGTACTCAGACCTCAGCAGCTTGTCCTGGGGCTCGCCGAACCCATAAACACTAGAGATCCAGACGCTCTTCCTGGAACCAGTATGAGGCGTAATGGAACAAACATCAAGAGCCTCCATGTATTTGAGAGCTGGAAGTTCCATGTGCGGCGAGTGGTAGGCAGTGTCAACATTGAGCATTCTCGCGAACTGTCTCTGTGCAACCAGCTCATCTCTAACCACCTCCAGAATATCCATGTCCCCGGACAAGGTGATACTCGTTGGGGAATTGCTGGCTGCGATGCAGATTCGTTGGTTGTATTCGCCCCTTGCGCACAGCTTGGCGGCCGCTTCTTTGGAAAGTCCGACAACAAGCATTCCGCCTTTCGCGCCGTCAGCTCCACTTGCAAGATGGGCATACAAGCCGCGGTAGTAAGCGATCAAGATTGCATCGCGGGCACTTATTCTGCCAGATGCATAGGCAGCGGCGATTTCTCCTGATGAATGGCCAATGACTGTATGGAACGTGACGTTCAGGCTTTGGAGGAGATCGACAAGAGCGATTTGCACTGCGGTACATAGAGGTTGAGAGATAGCAGCCCTTTGTATTCTGGACAGGCCTTCATCGGCCAGGATCTCCTGCTCCAACGTCCATGACGGCGGGTGGGGACAGGTCTCGAGAACCTTGTCGAGTGTGCGAATCGTCTTAGCGTAAACTCTGCTGGCCCCCAACAGACTGCGCGACATGGTGGCCCACTGGGCGCCTTGGCCCGTAAAGATACCCAAAACCCTTGGGTGTTCATTCTCGGCGCGAGCGCGGGTGCCAATTTTCGCATCAGTGTTGACTCCTTGTTCAAGAAGAATACTGAGTTTGTCGATCCACTCGCTAACAGTACCACCAGATACAGCGAGACGGAAAGGGAATGCCGTCCGGCGAGCATAACTGTGCCACGCCAGATCCCCCAACGGTGGCAGCGGGGTTCGCAGGAGGTAGTCGCGGTAAGTTCTGACAACAGCGACCATGGATTTCAGGGATGCGGCGGACAGGACGAGAGGCAGCTTGATCTGGCTGCTGGTCGTGAGAGTGCTGAGAACTATGGGCGTAGGAAGGGTGACGTCCAAGTGAAACTGTTTGGCAATATCATCATGCAGCTCAGGAACATACTGCTCTATAATAGCGTGTGCATTGGAGCCACCGAATCCAAACGAGTTGACACTTGCGCGCATTGGCTGGCCAGCAAATAAGTAAGGCCACGGGATTGCCTTGGTGGGTACCACGAGGTTGGAGCAATATTGGCTAACCTCCGGATTGAGACGTTGCAGGTGAAGGTTCGGAGGGATAGAACTGTTCTTCATTGAGAGAACAACTTTGAGGACACCGGCCATACCGGCGGCCCCTTCTGCGTGGCCGATCACCGTTTTGATGGATCCAACGACCATCTTTGGCGTGGCTGTAGCCGTGGCACCCGTGCCGACGGTTACACCCGCATTCTGCTCAACGACATTCGACAGAAAAACACTTTGTGGGTCATGTGAAATAGGCTTGTCAGAGGTACCAATAAAGAAGGCATCATTAATTGCTTTCGCTTCGTTCGGGTCACCGGCGGGGGTTCCTGTTCCGTGGGCCTCAAAGTATTGGCAGCGGTCTTCGGCTACCTTTGCGTTCAGCCCAGCCCGACGATACGTGTCTTGTATGAGTGCTGACTGGGCTTCCCAGTTCGGCATTGTGATTCCTTTGCTTCTTCCGTCGGCATTGGCACCAGTCTCTCGAATAATTGCTTCAATCTGGTCGCCGTCTGCGAGCGCCTTGCTGAGCAGCTTGACAAACATGGCAGCAATGCCCTCCCCACGTGCGTACCCGTTTGCACCGACATCCCACATCCGGCAGTGACCAGCGGGTGACAGCATGTGTAGGCTCGACTCGACAACAAAGTGCTCGGGTGTTAGAATCATATTGGACCCAGTGACGCACGCCATCTCAGATTCGCCGGACCGGAGGCTGAGAACTGCTTGGTGTAGGGCTACAAGACTGGAGGAACAAGCAGTGTCGATTGTCATGGATGGACCCATAAAATTGAAAAAGTATGAGATGCGATTTGACACGATTGAGCGGGCATTGCCTGTGGCGTAGTATTGACTTGTGACCAAATCGTCTCGCTGCGAGAGTGTGTCGTAATCGGCCGTCATGACTCCTGAGAAGACAGCAACTTTCCGGCCCGCGTACTGGTGAATTGTGTACCCAGCAGACTCCATGGTCTCATATACGACTTCGAGAAGCAGTCGCTGCTGGGGGTCAATTGCTTCCGCCTCCTTCGGACTGATGTTGAAGAATGCGGCATCGAAGACGCGGTGATCCTGTTCGACGAAGTATGCGTTAGGGGAATCGGTCGTACCATGGTGCTCGCCATCAGGATGGTAGAAAGACTTGATGTTGAAGCGACTCGCTGGGATCTCTCTGGATAAGTCCGTAGGATTTTCGAGGAGTTGCCAGAGTTTCGAGGGAGAATCTGCACCAGAGGCAAACCGGCAACCAGTGCCAACGATGGCGATTGGCTCTGCAAGTGGCGTCTTGTACGCCATCTTTCTGACCATGTGCCCGGCGCCCACCGAGATTTGTAGTAGTTGGATGGATCAAAAGAATGCCGTTCTCTAGTAGGTGTGGCGGATTGACGAGAGCAAAGGTGGCGATCGGTAAGCGATAGATACACACGAACAAGGAGAGAAAATAAGGGAAAGAACAGAAGAAACGGACGAAAAGATCGTTTTCGGATGTTGCTACGCGCCTACAACTTGCAATTTGCTTAGAACTGCGGTTTGGCGGGAATCGGATCAAAGTGAGGAAAGAAGAAACAGGACTTGGGATGACAGCAGACTTCGAGCGCCCCACCCCTGAGAGAATCACATCTGGGTCCACCTTCCATTTCGCTCATTTTCAATGTTCAAAGAAACGGCAAGCTTCGGGCGCCGCCTGCGCTAGCAAATTTCTTTCTCCATCGTGAGTGGTCATTGTGCGGGCATGTCTTGGGTGCGCAATGAATGCCTGGCCGTTCCTTCCGAGTCAAAACTTCAATGCCACTCGCCGCGGGTCGAAGCCGGCACTGTCTTGTTGCATTCATCTGGGCCAAGATCAAAAGAACCCGCCAAAATATTTTGGGCGTGACTAATGAATCAGCGGCGAGAAGGGAGTCAAGATAGTAGGTCATTGCTGGGTGACCCCAGATACCAGAACCCCAGGTGATTGACATTCAAGGGCCGGGGCGGTCCGTTGTTTGTGCCCTCTATGTTGGACTCCTTCAAAAACGGGAACGATGTCAATGAGAACAGCGAGTTGAGTCACAATGGTTTCTGAAGACGCCACAAAGCTTGTGACAACGCAAGTTCACGTGCGTATATTCATCACATCTCCCTGCTAACCATTCGCATTGAAAGATTGGACTCCAAAAAAACCAAAAAAAACCCCCACAAACAAAGGAAAGTACCGCGCTCTCTATCATGCATTCCTTCTTCCGTCTAAAGATCTTCCCTAACATTGCCTGTAGCAAACAGTTCCAAGAAGATACGATCCCTGTCCACGCCCATGCTGACCAGCTTTCTCCTGATATTCACCATGAAGAGCTCCGAGCCGCAAATAAAATACTCTGTCCTCCTATCTCCCAGATGCAAATCCTTCTCCTTATCAACCTTGCTCAAGTCGAGAAACTCGTTCACGAAATCGTAATCCTCGCCTCGCTTGTCATCAGGCCCAGTCGAGTTCAGAAACACGCTCACCGAAACATTTTCGTTGTCGCGGCAGATTTGCTTCACCTCCTCCCGGAAGGGTTGAGCTGTGCTCGACCGCGCAGCGTGGATCCACGACAGTGGCCTAGGCTCCGGTCTCGGCTCCCCAGCACGGGGAACAAAACTTCCGAGGATAGACATAAGAGGCGTGGCGCCAACACCAGCTGAGATCAACACCGCTGGGACACCTTGCTTGCTGTGGTCGTATGGGTCAACAGTAAACTCGCCCTGCGGATGCGACAGTTCGACCTCGCTGCCAACCTGGTATTCCGTGGTGAGCATGTTGGAGATGATACCCGGGACACCAGGCTTCTCGCCCTCATCACGTTTGACGCTGATGCGGTAGTACTGGCCTATCGCACGCGGCGCCTCGCTCAGGCTGTATTGCCGACTCTGTAGGTAACCAAGCTGGGGCACCATGAGCTGGAGACTGACGTATTGGCCGGGCAAGAACTTGGGAAGCGGGACTACCCCATCGCTTGGGACGAGATAGAAGCTCGTCATGGTGCTGCTCTCACGAACACGCCGCGCGATTCGGAATTTGCGCCAGCCGGTCCACCCATCGGCAGCGTTCGATTTGTCTGTAGGGTCGTCAGGAATCTGGGAAAGAAAGGAAAACTAGCAAGAGCTACTTACACATCTGGCCTTCGCGGTTGATGAAGACTGCGGCGAGCGCGCCATAGGCAGCAGTCCAGGCGTCAACAATGGGGGGCGTGGCAGCATCGCCGAGAACCTGGCCGATGGCCTGAATGAGGTACTTGCCCACAATGTCGTACTGGTCGGCCGTCACCTGGAGCGACACATGCTTGTGGGCGATGCGCTCGACGGCTGCCGTGAGCTTCTCGAGATCGTCGACATAAGTGGCATAGCTAAGAACGGAATTTGCCAGGGCTCGTGGCTGGCGTAGCGTGTCTTGGCTGGTCTTGCTGAAGATGTTTCGTAGAATAGGGTTCTCGCTCAGCATGTTCTGGTAGAAGACGGTGGTGATGGTCTCGCCATGTTCTTTTAAAACAGGCACCGTGGCCTTGACGATGGCGATTTGCTCGGGGGTGATGGGTGCAGCTACCATGGTTGTAGTCAGATGCGGATCCCGAACAAATGTTGTCAGAGTAAAGTTGTAACGGGGTAGCAGGGCTAAAGTGCCAACGCTGCGGGGTGTGATGGGATAGGGGCTGGAGGTGGTAGTCTGTGGAGTATGCAAGTGTTATCTATGGGAGGCGTGCCAAGTCATGAAGCGATGCCGCAAAATCCTGTGGACACAAGACGGCTATTTATCTTTCTGCCAGTCGCCGGAGATGTCAATTTCACTGTGAGTATATCCCCCTGGTTTTGTCATTTTCGTGTTTCTGGCGTCTGACTGTTTTTTCTTTCCATTGCAGAACACTTCGCTGCCCAGCCTGCTCAGCTCCCCGGGGCGTTCCGAAAAAAACACACCACGGAGGGCGAGGCGGTGGAATAAGCCGGGCCGGCAGTGAATGGGACATCTCCGTGGCGAGCCAACGAGCTCAAACGAGTCTAGACTCCGCAGCACCGGGAATTGTCTCCTGAGGTGCCTGGGCAATGCAACTCTGCGTGTCCCAGAAATTTAACCGGCCTGGCCTGATGGTATTGTCAGCGCATTGTGCATCAGCCCAGAATTTGCTAACAGAAAATAAAAATACCAAGGGGGTATTTGCGAACCCGGTGGGAAGTGACATCTCCGCGGGCCGACGCGCTGCCCACATGCTCGACCCGCTATGCGATGGGGGGATCCGAACTCCACTTTTTTTTTCCTTATGTGCCATCTGTACACAAAACTGCAATCCCACCCACAGCGGGCCAGACCAGACCTGAAGGATAAGGTAGCGAGCACCCTTTTTTTTTGCCGCTCGGTATCGGGTTATTTGGTTTTTGTCATGATTGAACTCCTGGAAACCAACACATGCACCCATCTCATGACTTTGAGCTGCCGAACATGAAGGCCATTTTGTCGTCCGATTCGCAGGGGCTTGGCAGGCATCGGATGCATGTGGCCCAGTCAGCTCCGATACCCATGTTTGCCATGTTTTGGCCTGCACTGCCTGGCCCACGCTGGCTGGTCCAGGCAGTATTACACGCTAGACGTTTCCATCCCTAAATGCCCGCCCGGATGGCAACATGAACCGAGTTTTTCCAACGAACCAAACCTCCACTGCCTCGCGGTTCATGTTACCACCCGTACATTGTATCAATTCTCAAAGCCCGGATTGTGGACCCGGTCGCATTTAATACATATCCATTAATTCTATTTTGGAAGTATATAGAGAACTCACGTTATGAGTCCTGTGTCTTGCGTGCTGGTGTCAAGTGCTCTGTGTACTGTCTTTCCATCCACCATTCAATTCCTGGCTCTTTTCTCTTCCATTTTTTTTTTGTTTGGGATCAATAGTACCTACCTACCCGGTATAGGTCAAGCAAGCTACGACTAAAAAATTGACAGCATCGCACAACGTGGCATTCGATCTCCGGCAGTTCAAGTTGAAAACAAAGGATATGTACATGTAAGATGCAGAGATTTCAATGGTGTCAGTCTCTTTGTTCGGGTGGTCCCGAATCCCGCATTGTTTTGAACAAAGAGCATGAGCCGTACCTGAGTACCTACCAACCCAACGACAGCACAGGAACAAACGGGTGCAGTAGAGTATTGAGAGTTACCACTACTGTTACTCGCGGTGCTTAGTCACACTGTATTCAATGTTTCCATCCGCTTCAATCCGACCAATTTGCTTTCTGCGTTGCTTCTGCCCTCAATGCGTCTGTAACGCTGTATTAGGTCCAGTCTGAGACCAAAAAA
>Ga0247765_1000655_pt1 | contig 24651 bp, 25 predicted proteins | sample UWRJL106311C6_FD_179949 | JGI IMG/M metagenome (GOLD analysis project Ga0247765, IMG submission 179949) | Plant litter microbial communities from Arlington Agricultural Research Station in Wisconsin, United States - UWRJ-L106-311C-6 | ecosystem: Environmental > Terrestrial > Plant litter >... | reverse complement strand
TTCTTTCCTTCCCTTTTGCTCTCTCTGTCTGTCTTTGCAGGATTTACTAACTTGGAATAGTGCGGGCATCACAGCCATTATCAAGACAACAAAGATTCCCGCCATGCTTTCCATGGATCCCTGTAAGTTTTTTTTCTTTCTTTTCTTTGCTCTCCTGCTCTTTTCAAGTTTCCCCGCTAATACTCCCCCCCTCAGATGACGGTGTCACCCTCTTCATCTGGGGCAATGCCGAATCCTGCGTCACCATCATCGCCGCCAGCATTCCCATCCTGCGCGTCCTCGTTCGGGAAGTCAAGGATGCGACGCGTCGATATTACGGCACCAACGTCGACACGACGACTACGGCGAGACGCATCAACCTCCGCAGTCAGATGAACACGGTAGCGACCGGACCGCGCTCACGTGTCGATAAGCAAGATGATTGGAGTGAGAAGAGTATTCTAGATGGCAAGACTAGCACGGGAAGGGGTCTGTAAGCTAACGTGTTGTTGACTCTGTAAGGTATGCGGCTTGAGTTTCAGTATGTGAGTTCGTTGTTGGGTTATGTTCAATTTTTTTGTATGATCATCGAGACAAAAGTTACAGATAATGGTCAGGAGAATGAAATGTACATAAGACATTATGTTACTTGCTGGTCATGGCAAAAATGAACTGGTGAGCCAAAATTTGAAGTCACGACATAGGGAATCTTCCAAAACCCGGTTTCTACTAATCCCCAGTCTCGCCCAGGTGAGGAGGTTGGTAACTACCTAGAAACCCCACATGCAAGCCATTGAATCCTCATCAAACGCTGCTGCGAGCCCCGAACCAGCTTCCACCTTTTGTTCCCGCGGGCTTTTGCAATGTGAAGTACCCAGAATCCGGCCAAGCGAATCAAGAGTTAGATCCGGTCGGACAGAGGACAGAACTGTTCGCATCTCGAGGATAGTCCGCCTGTGTCGCACCAAGTTGGGCACCGATGCCGGACTCAACAACAAGGCGGACTTGATCAACCGGTCTATGGAAAGCTGTTCGCTGGCATTTTGGTCCGCTAGTAGCGACAGCACCTTCAATCCACCCTTTTGGTTCCCCTGGGCAGCACGGAGAACTTTATCCGTCAGTTTGATCCCCCCGGTCGTAGTGCTCTTTTTGATCAACAGCCTCATAACTGCCTCGCCGCGTTTCTCATTGCCGGCCGCCGCAATCACCACGGCTTCTGTTATGCTGCTGCTCGCGGCCTCCCCCCCTACCTGATCCAGTAGAATCCTCATGATTGTGTATCCGCACTGCTCGTTTGCCGCCGCCACGCAAAACGCCTCTTCGGGAAGCATGTTTCCGTGTCGTGCCGCTGCCAGCCCCCTCGCAATAGTGGCCTCCCGGCTCGGGACCGTGGCGTTCAGCAAAAGCTCCATGATACCGTCTCCGCATTTCTCGTTCCCAACGGCAGCAAGAATCACTCGGTCCGTGAGGTGGATTCTGGCCTTGCCTGAATCCAGCAACAGCTTCATTATGGCCTCCCCGCATCGCTGGTTGCTAGCTGCTGCCATCATCGTCTGCTCAGTCACGGTTTCTGTTTGCTCCAAGGCGTTGAGAAGAAGACTCATGATGCCATCACCGCATCGCTCATTTTCGGCGGCGGCAGTAGCGGCAAGACGAAGGACTCGGTCGTCCTGGAGGCGTACGCTCGCCTTTGCGCCCCCTTCACCGCACGTGAGTAACAACAGCCTCATTATAGCCTCTCCGCTTTGTTGGTTTCTAGCCGCCGCCAGCATCGTTTCCCTTGATATCTCGATCTCTGCCGACGATGGCCCTAGTTGATCAAGAAAAAACTTGAGCACCGCCTCTCCGTGTTTCTCGTTCCCTGCCGCCGCAGTCATCATATCCTTTGTGATCTCCACATTCCTGTTGCCTGACCCTAGTACCCATGAAAAGAACCGTCGTATCGGTTCTATGGCTTCCTGATTAGCCGCCGTAGTAAATACCGTGCCTACGGGTGGTGTTACGGGTATCCCCTTGCTGCTGTTGATAGCTTGTAGTCGGGCCCCTATTTGTATAGCCCTCCCCACCCACAAGTAGTCTTGTTGGGGGAAGCCATGAACTTGCCCGCTCGCCGGCTCTTGGTACAAGCGGACCAATTCTCGGAATTTGACTCGGGCTGCGCTAAACTGTGTAGCGTCTTCTAGCAGCAGTGCCATATTCCATAGTCGTACGGCCTGGCCATCCACGATGCATGCATGTGCACTGCGGGTCATGGCCGGTATCACCGTTTTTGTCGGACCTGCAATCATTTTCTGCCTTCTTGTCGAGCTTGCAATCTTTTCCCCAGTTCTTCTCAGACCTGCAACCTTGTTCCGGCTTATTGGTTGACTGGGTGCAAGCGGGTACGACAAAGCGGGCAAGGGTCCTCCTTGAGCGGCAGCATCCCTTTCACCCCAGTCCCAGACGAGCACCACGGTATGGACCATTTCATCTCTCCCAGTCGTGTCTCCTTCCTCCTGTCTGTGGCTATATCTTAGGGGTGCCGCTACCATGACCACAGAAAAGTAATCATCGCCCGGTCTGATGATGGTCGGCTGGGAAGCTCCTTCGAGGAGGCAGATGATATCCCCCACTTGCACCGAAGTTGCCGACGCGGAGAGGTCCCAACTGTCATCCGTCATCGGTTCCAGCTCGTCGGCGAGGTATTTCTTGATCGGCGCGAATTTCCTCTGTCCTGGAGCAGGATCCCCAGGAACCGAGACGACGGTTCCGAGAACGCGACATGTGCACCTTATTACCGCCGCGTCCCTGCCTCGGTCTTGCCAGGTCTCTGCCGTCACCAGTGGGCCGAGGAGGAACCGAATAAGGCGCTTGCGCAACTCTGTCCAGGTGACGCTGTAGTCTACCTCGAGGTCGGCAGCATAGGACTCTGAAGCCATCCCGAGCAAGGCGAAGATCCGGTCACGGGGGTCCGATGCCTGGTAGGCGTGGTACATGTCAATAAGTGTGCCAAGGGGATATCTGCGCAGGTGGGAGACGCTGCGAATGAGCTTGACGATCGGACGTGTCTGGCTCAGTGAGTGAGCCAATATTTGGCGAGCTTTCCAAAAAGTCGTTTGCAACTCCAAAAAGTCGCTAAATTCATACCCGTCAACTTGGACGCCGCCACATTGTATGAGAATTGAGCGGGCAGCGGCAACCTCTTGGATCACCTGGGAGGATAATGAGGTTAGCATCTCGCCCCAATACCTAAGGTATGAGATCAACATATTTCTTGGAATACGAGGCAACATGAAGACAGCTTACCCAGATTCGGCGGAACCATGGCTGCCTCAGCAGACTGTCGATTGCCTGCCACGTCTTGGTGGGCATTTGATGATTTTTAAATGTTGTCGTCGAAGTTCCCATCTCCTTTAACGCCTCGCTGCATTCGTAACTATCGCCAAGCCAGACAACCACGCTCGCCGCCTGACGGTAGATGGAAGCCATCAACTTCACCTGGTGATTTCTTTCGCCCACATCTCCTTGGTTGATGCAAATGGCGTCCACCCATAATACCCGCTCACCGCTGACGTGTCGGAGGTTAAGCAGGGCGCTGTGCAAGTTTTTCGTAATAGGCAGACAATACCCGTCGATGAAAATGTGATGCGACTTGTTCGGGTTGCCCCATGCGTAGGAGAGCGCTTCGAACAACAGCCTGGGCGTCCTCGGCCAGGGCGTACCCAGCTCCAGGGGGTAGTCAAACAACTGACATCGGAGTGTGACTTCATGTTCTTTCCCGCCTTCGTGCCTGCCCTGGGGCTCTAGGCTCAGAAGACGAATGCTCCCTCTCGTCAATGGCGTGTACCGGTATTGCTTCATCATCTTGGTCGGCCTGGTCGTGTTTCCGTTTTGCTTTTCTATATTTCTGAATGAAGACGGAGGTAGATTTAGATTAATGCGACCCGTACTTGCTTTTTATGAAGGTCATCTGTGTTTGGACATTCCGGTGTCCAGGGCACTAATGAGCCCGCAACGCGCGTGTTTGCCACTTATCAGGCGGCCATGCAGGGCTGGTTGGCGTGGCAGTTTTTGAACCGGTCACCGACGTTGGCGAGCCTACTAAAGTGCTGCCACAAAACCTCGGCGTTGCGCGACCTGGTCGGCGCAAAGCTGCGTTGTGGTCTTCCCATCTTCATCGTTGATATCCCGGATGAGGAGAACCTTTAGTTGGCTACATGTGGTTTCGAGGAAGAGGAAGGGGGATGTGCACGTCTGTGTTTGCCAAGGCCAACTGAGGCCAAACAGCCCCGCAGTGGGCCCCGCAAAGCACGGGCCACCCATCACAAGATCCAAGACCCCTCCACACAGCGCCGTCGCCGATGCAAAATGTCGTCGAATGCGAATCGGAAATATCGGTCGAGGCCCGAATTGAATTGCAATCTCATAGCGAAGACAATCTTCCCGATAGCAAGCAAAGACGCAACAGTGCTGCTCCAAGACATCGAACCGCAAGTCGAAGACTCAGCTCCACAGCTCCGACTCCATCAGCCCTTTCCGGCAGTGTTCGCCATGAACCCCACTCCCAGGCTCGAATCTGTCGCACCCGTCTTCTCCACCGCCAACCTCGATCGCTGGCTCGACCACTACCGGGCCCTCGGCTTCGAGGTCAAGAACTACGGTCAGATATATGGGTACGCGAGTCGCGATGGCGTTACGATACATGTTTCGGTCAATGCCAACCACGATCCAGCCCTCACCGCGGGCTGCGCCTACGTTTACGTTGACGACGCAGATGCGCTGCACGCGCTGTGGTCAGTGGTTCCGGGCGGGCGTGGTCCAGCTCCTACCGACACCCCCTACGGACTGCGCGAAGGTGGTCACCTCGATCCGGATGGAAACCTGATCCGTTATGGCTCACGGCTGGAGAAAAAAGCGAACTGAGAGGAGTTGGAGTTCGGGAGGGATACCTATCCACCCTGCCCTGTAATTTCGCATGGAACATCCGGAGCTCTCTCCGGCCTTAGACAATTTCCCACAGTTGACTCGAATGGATCAACCGTTACCAACCGGTAGTTGATGCCGATTGGAACAGATGCACCACTAACGACCAAGCTTTTTTCACTGCTTCGTCACCCCACCGCTAAGTCCGCTGGGTCGGCCTTGATTACCAATGTGGCGCTGAACAGTCCGAACAAAGAATTCCCAGCCCCGAGTCGCCGACCGTAATACTGCAAAACGCTGGCGGATGCGGCTTTCTTTGTGCATCACCAAAAGCACTCCGGGCCTGATCGGCAAATTTTTGATCCAATTGTAGACAGAAAATGCTCACGGAGAAACTACATTCGTAGACGCTGGCTGGCCTCAAGTCGACAACATACACCGACGACTCGCAGCTTCCAGCCCTCAGACTCATTTCCCGGGAGCGGTGCCAAGACCTGCCCAGGATCCGCACAGGCCGCGGACTGCGAACGCGCTGAAAAATTTGCACTGTGAAGCTCGCGCGGAGATTCGGATTCAATCTGCATCGAGAACCCAGGCGCCAAGTTTTGTTGATGAATGTGTGATATCCGTATTTGAGCGCGAACAAAGGTCGTAAGTCGCCTAGAACTGCCTGGACTCTAAGGCTGTGGGCCAAAAGAGAGTCTCCCGCTGCAACGGAACCGACGTGGCACTGTCAAACTGGGGCGTTTGCTTGTCCACTTCCCGTTCCCCGTCTTCTTGGCATACGCTAATCCAAAAGCCGTCTGGCCCGTAACTATTTTCCCCCAGTCCCAGCTCCCGGACACTTCAGTCCGTCGTCGGCAGGCAAAGAAATGCGAGTCATTGTCCTTTCACCATCACCACCGAACTCATGGCGCCTTTTTTCATCTCAGTCTCAATCATGTCTTCGACATCCTCAATTAAGCCGGGCGCCCCCAGCGCGCATTACTCCGCGCGAGCCATGGCAGAACGGAGCATGGCCATCGCGCCAAGCATCACCGACGTGATCGAGGCGGTCGGGCCCGATTTCGACGACTCGTCAGGAGAGTTCGACCCCACCGACATCGACCTGCAATCAGAGGCATGGCAGAGCATCGACTCCAGCGTCTATCGCCATCATTACGAGAACGGCCGACGCTATCACAAGTACCGATATGGTCGATATCCCATTCCCAACGACGACCAGGAGCAGAACAGGGACGATTGGAAACATGCAATGCACATGGAACTTACCGAGTACTGCACCCTTTTCCGTCGTATTTCCGGGCCATCTCAATTAACTCTCATGCAGCGGCAAGATCTTCTTTGCACCTCTCGGAGACTACCCGCAAAAGATTGCTGATCTAGGGACGGGGACGGGGAGTTGGGCCATCGAAAGTGAGTTTGTGTCCTCACCGTCATTTGCGACATTGCATCCTCACACATCCGCCATTAGTGGCAGACAAGTTCCCCAGCGCCGAGGTAATCGGGACCGATTTATCACCCATCCAGCCAACCTGGGTCCCGCCAAACCTCAGATTTGTCGTCGATGACCTTGAAGACGAGTGGGTGCTCGGCGACAATTTCGACTACATCCACCTGCGCCACGTAACGCCAATGCTGAAAGATGTGCCCAAACTACTACGGCAATCAATACAGTAAGCACTTTGAATTTCCATTCTGGATGCGAAATAGTCCCAACTAACGCGCCGCTCCCAGCCACATGAGACCTGGAGGGTGGATAGAGATCCAGGAGTTCGCCGGTCACATTCGCTCCGATGATGATTCCCTACGAGGGTCGGAGCTCGTCCGGTTCTGGGACAAGACGTCCGAAGCGTTAGAGCTGATCGGGTTCCAATATCGCATCGCCGAAAGCGAGATGGGCCGTCTGTTGGCTCGGGCTGGTTATACCAACATAACAGTACGATCGATAAAAGTGCCAATAGGAACTTGGCCACGGGTATGTCCGGCCTTCTACGTGGGGAGATTGACGCTGACTTTGTGCGGTTTACAGAACAAAACTTTACGGCTCTGCGGGATGTACATGAGAGCGAATATCAGCAACTATACCCTGGCCATAGCCACCAAGCCTCTACGCAAACTGGGTCTGAGTCTCGAGGAAGCTCAGACCTTTGCAGCTCGGGCGGTCGAGGACATGGACCGACCTGGCGCCCACCCATATCTGGAGTTTCAGTTTTGGTTAGGACAGAAGCCAGTGGGTTGAGATTGGTCTGTTGCTGGATAGCTGTCTCGCGGGTCTCGAGGAAAATTGCCTTCCAGTTACAAACTTGCTAGATGATAATGACAATAATACTTGCTTCAAGCAAACGAATAAGGTTTCGTGGAGTAGGGGAAGGCGACAATCAACCTTGGTTGCATGATGAGTTACTGTGTGGGTTAAGATCTTGGTGTGAAACAGATAGAAGGGTTTTGTACCTCCACGCCGTTCTCTGCCCAGGCCTAGCCAATGGTACGATACGGTGGTATCCTAACCCCCCACCTACCTATATAGAGATTTTAGTATGCACAGCAACAGCACCTGTTAGAGGATAATGTCCATCCTCTCCGGGTAGGTAGGTACTTAATACATATGTGTAGATAGCACTGGCTAATTCCGCGTCAAGGATACCTACCTAAGTAGGTACCTATAGAACCGGAGTTAAGCCAAGCAAAGATGAAGAAAAAAAAAAGACCCGGCTATCGGCGCGCATTTGCTATCAAATCGTTTTCGGACTCAACGGCTTTCTGAAAATCCCGGTACCATTTACCCACCTGCCTACTTACCCATCAATCCCGTTCCGCTGTCAGATTCCTTCAGCAGACCAGTCTTGATTCGATACTAAAGACATGTATTGGAGCCCGCTGACATGGGACGGAACCGTAGGGCACCAGGCTTGCCTAATATCCCAATCCGGCTGATGTTGCCATTTCCTGTTCCTGCTGACATCATTGAGGGCATGCATACCTCAGGTAGGTAGGTAGGTAGGTAGGTAGGTAGGTATCAAAGTTTGGACGGGACGATAAGCAAAAGGATTAATTGGATTCAAGCATTGAACCCAAGCTCCGGCCGGAGATTTGGCGTCGTGACAAGACACGCTAGTTCTACTGGATATAAACATACAGCCTGAGCCGTTGCTGCAGCCGCCGCAGGAACATGACATGACAACCAGACGTCAGTGCCGCCTGTCCCGTGCCGCCAAGACCGACGACATATTGGCCTGAACCAGAACCAGAGTTTGGGTCGATTTCTCTCGTCATTATGGTTGCATACTGCTGGTGATTATGCACAGGAAGTCATCCCGACGGGTCGACAGGCACATTTGATGCACGGGCGGTATGTTGGCAGGCAGTTAACAATCTCCCCAAGGCAATGCCGATGCGTGTATTCTAGGGATATATGTCCGAACCACACTTTGCAGCCGCTTACCATGTCGGGGATTATCACGGTACCTATTTTTGAGAAGACTTGGCAATATTATCCAATACTGAGCAGGGTCGTCGAGGAAACTATGCCTGACCGGGACATGATGTGATAGCTCATGCCATCAGGGTAAAACCCTGCAAGACGGAAATATGACGAGAAAGCAAAACCCGGATCCGGCTGTTTGGTTGATGTTGTGAGTATATATCGGCTGGTGTCCCACGTCCAGTGGTCTAGTCCCCCCTTTCTGCCCTTTGCTCTCTGGCGGACCAGACCCGACTCTGGTCTTTAATCTCTAATCCCTCATCGAAGCATTCCATCCTACTTCGCACACACCCGTTACCCAAGATGCGCGTTTCCATCTTGTTATTCACCGCCGCCTCCGCGGTTCTCCCCCGAGCTTATGCCGCACGGGGACGTACCCTGACCAGCTGGGATTGGTAAGGTGTCCCAGGCTTTTACACACTCCACGCTTCTCATTCCTATACACATTCCATCCCTACCTATGCATTTCCCATGTGTGGCCCTCGACTAACCATAGACAGCTGCAAACCCGCCTGCGGCTGGAAAAGCAACCTCCGCCAATCCGGCGCGACCGGCCAGCTGACCATCTGCGGCAAAGACGACAAGCCTCTGTCGGCTGCCGAAGCCGACCGACAAGCCTCGTCGTGTTCCGCGACCGCCGGAAACGGCTTTCTCTGTTCGGCCTACCAGCCCCGTCCCGTTAGCGAGACACTCTCGTATGGCTTCGCCATCACGGACGGTATCGAGAACTGCTGCAAGTGTTTTGAGCTACAGTGGATTGATGGGCCCGCATCTGGGAAAAAAGTTCAGGTGCAGGTGATTAATGAAGGGGGAAACACGGAGAATAACTCGCGGCAGTTCATCCTGCTTACCCCCGGAGGAGGCGTCGGGCCGAACGATAAAGGGTGTTCGACCCAGTTTGGCTATGACTGGGGGAAGCAGTACGGCGGGGTCGAAAAGGCAGAACATTGTGTCATCTTGCCGGACTCGCTGCAGGGAGGATGCTATTGGCGCTGGAACTGGGCGAAGGGGGATATCAATGGGTGGAATGTCGAGTATACCCAGATTCAGTGCCCCGAGCAGCTGACGAGTATTTCGGGGTGTAGGGCGTAAGGGTGCGTTATAGCTGAATAGTGATAATCTAAACCGTTAATGGAGTGCGTACCTGGCTTCACATGCCACCAGGCCTCACTGGCAAACTATGGCATCGTCCCCGCCTGCCAATTGCTTGACCGGACCAACAACAAAAAACATACTGCTGCGACGTCATACCCACCATCCAAAACGGAGGGTAACAGAGCCAACAGAAAGAAAAAAAACTCCGCTGACCCCAAATCGGAACCATCCCTTTAGGGTTCAACCTTAAGATGCGGTTTGTGTGGATCGAACACACGACCTTCAGATGAATGGATTGAAGTTTGACTTCAGTCTGACGCTCTCCCAACTGAGCTAAACACGCTTGTTTCTGGGAGAATCTACCATGGTGATACTGTAATGAAGCAAGGTCTCAGACTTCCCGGTATGATAGGATAGCAAGAGTTCATGTCGACGATGACACCTATGGTATTGCGGATGGGGAGATTCACACCCTCAGCTAGGTCTGCAGTATGAAGGGGAGCTGCAAAAGCGCGGGGTTTATTCCCTCGCCGTTTTTAAGAGACAGCTGCTAGTCTTCTTTTTGCTTCTGGCCCGATGACGCGTCTCCATCCTCTTCCGAGTCGTGTCGACCCCTGCAAGCGTCTTCAGCGGCTGGTCGCCCACTTCTTCCCGTCTTTTGTGGGACCAGCCCGTTGCCTCACGACCCATGTGACAATATTCGGACCCCATGTTGAAACTGAACAATTTGAACAGGAATTCTTGGGCCCACAAATTCAGCTCATGAAATGTGTTGTCAAGAACATCCAAGCCTTGTCCGGGTTGTTGGCGTCGCCGGCTAATACCGGCCGTGTGGATACTACCCACCATAGAAAGCCAAAATCACAGAGTTGACTGGTGCGACTGCTGCTCACCGCAAGGGTGAAACTGGTGCGGCTCTTGGTGTAACATTAGCCGGTAAGGTACCGATGCCGTGAGAGCCGCCTTGCCGCCTCCGAATTACCTCATAGTCCGTCCGAGACCCTGCCCTTGATAATTTTCGTTTAATTTTCCAGAATTTTCTCTTCTTTTTTTTTTGGTCATCTTCCTCAAAGATACTCACGATGCAGATATGTTGTTCTTGATCGCTTTTTCCCTCCTACTCAGCTTGGTGCGGTGCCAACGACATGGCTCGACGAACGCTTGGCATATCCTGGACAACAACGAATGTGCCCACAATCCAGCAGGGCCCCTGAATCCGCATCCGTGGCAAACGCAATGTCTCCCAGAAGTAGACGACGAATCGATCCGTGCCGGGATAGATAGCCCATGGTCGATGCCCCCAATTTGCATCCGAGCCAAAGACCCCATTGCAGAACCAAGCAAACTGTGCACTTATACCGTCTCCAACCTCCGCGGCGAAAACGGCATGAGCATCATCACCAAACCCACCGTTGCCGCGGGGTTAGCTGGTATCCTGCAACACCCGGACATTTCCTGGCTAGAAAACCAACGTCGGACTCGGTTCCTGGTGGATCCACGCAGGCCTTACGAGATCAAAGAGATTCCAGGAAAAGGGTTTGGAGTCATCGCCACGGATCTCATTCGGGAAAACACCACTGTCATGCTGGAGTTGCCGGTTGTACTAAAGATTGCCGACCCAAGCCCTTGGAACCATCCCGGTGCCATGCCGTTGATGCAGCAGGCGGCGAAGAGGCTACCTCGTCACGATCAAAACCGATTGCTATCGATGGCGAGACAGGGGAGGGGGTACATCCTGGATGACATTTTCCGGACAAACTCATTTTTTGTTACTGTGGAGGGGGTAAAGCATGCTGCCGTGTATCCGGAGATTGCGGTAAGTTCATTCTCTGCATGTGGTGTTGGCGAATCTGGAGGGGGTCTGCTGCTGACAGAAGCAGCGAATCAACCACGAATGCAAGCCCAAGTAAGTTTACCTTGAAAATGCCCTCCTTATATTTGCGTGCTGACAGTGAGTCAAGTTGCATTATTAGATATTCCTCCCAGACCCTGGCCTTGGAAATCGTCGCCTACCGAGACATCCAGCCCGGAGAGGAGGTCACCCTAAGTTGTGAGTGCTTCCTCTGGACACTTACCCTACCGCTCCAATTCTCACCAGAACAGACCTCCCGTTAAACCTCCCCTACCACCAACGGGTAAACCTGATAAAAGGCTGGGGCTTCACCTGCAACTGCCGGTTCTGCACCGACGCCGAATCTCGAGCGGCTTCTGACCGTCGACGAGACGGTATCGATGGGATTCTTCACGGCGTAAAACATCCACAAAATGTTTCGCGTGAAAAGATCCATCTAGCCGTGGCGAAACTGGAAGAAATCGTCGAGGAAGAAGGCCTTTCTGCGCAGCTGGGAGATTTGCTGTACCTGGTGGCCGATGCCTGCCTGGCTGCTCGGGACTTGAAGCTGGCAAGGGAGATTGGCGAGAAGGCACTCAAGGCGCAGAAACACTATGCTGGGGTGGACAATGAGAGGTCCTATGAGGTTATGAGATTGTTGGAGCTTGTGGACACGATTGAACAAGCATCTGGGGAATAGATGGTATAAACTCCATGGGGGTGCATTATTGGGGATTGGGGGCATTTGGCATGGCATACGAGGGCGGTTGGTGGATTAGAAAAGCATATGCATCATTTCTTGGGGGGGATCACTACGAAACTGCAATCAATGCAGAGAAATGGTACTCAGACTGTTATTCTTCGTATTCTGTATAATGGCTTGACCGTCACAATTGGTTCGAGGGATCGCGGATGCTTGGGGGAACACACTTTATCGGCCAAGTCAACCAGGAGTTCCCAGCAGAATCCACATGGCAGTATGGTCAGGAGCAATCATTTGAATTCATAATGAAAAAGACAGCAGATCACATATGGACGTTTTCCAGAAGTAACAAGGAGGATCTGCCAAGTAGCGTGGATTGACTGGTTCCCGTCGCACCAAGCAGAGAGCACGGCCGAAACAGAACCCAACTGACAAGTCAATTTGAGAAAGCTATGATTCATCAAACAGGTCGGACAGTGGGTCATTTTAGTAGAGCCTAGGAATTTGATGCTGTTGCTTTGCTGGCTTTATCAAAGGATTGCCCAGATATCTCGTGACACATCAAATGACATGCTGACGTAGCCCCAAGTCTCGACCAGATGCAAGTAAAACAAAAAAAAAAAAGGCAATTCATATTGACCACCACCGCGACCTAAAAGCTTCCGGCAGGTTTGGTCATAAAATGACGATCCACCGAACGAAGCCGGGTTGGTCTCTGCCGGAGGCGAAGAAACAAGAAACTGGACCCCAAAGTCAAGCCTCTCTGCGCCGCCTTCAGCTGTCAATATACGCCACTTGGACAAGACAAGACAGTACAAGTGCCGCATACGATAAAATAAAAATAAGAAGTTGGCGGCTAATGAAGCAAATGTGGCGAGACAAAATGCTTCATCTCATGCTCGATGCGAGAACACGGACGTGTACATGTTAATTGTACGGAGGTGGTGATGGAGTTGCCTCTGACAGTGGACGTGGACATTGTTTCACGAGCCCAACAAACACAGCATTAAACCTCTGCATTGACTGCACAATACGAGGTTATTTCCCCCGCGAATTGACCTCACAGACACATACTCGGGAGGAAATTGGAGAATTGTGCATTTCGGCGGGAATCGCGGTGGTAAAATGGCATCCAGAGTGCCAACTGCAGTGGAGTTGCGCTGTCAGGTGGGGGCTATGTGGTCTATGCACCGGGACATCTCGGCAGGGGTTTTTCTTGGCGATCGATCGGGAAGCTCATTGGTTGTCCACCAAGCCCAGACAGGCCTGAAACACGGGCCTTTTGTCATTGATTGCACGGCGAGTGTTTGGGCCGGAGAAAGCGGGCCCCCCAAAAAAAAGGTCCGCACACTGCCAATGACAGCGAGTAAAACGTGTTCCCCCTGTGATATGGGATCGTCAGGCACTTCTGTCTCCCTGCCGATGTCAAGAAGGGACAACATCACTGGCCAGGACTAACAGGCCCAAACTTCCTGAGACTGTGGCATAGCCAGACGTGGAAGTGATAACTTGTGACCCGCGCCGGGAGTAGGGGGCGAGCACTTGCATTTTGTGCCTCCGGATGTGATAACTACCCCGACTCGCCACTGTGGTGTCCAGTCTCGCCGCCAAGCCCGCCGCACCCCGCCTCGCATGCACGATCTACCCCGGGGCCCCATGCACTGCATGCGTTGCACATGGGATGCATGGTCTCTCGTCTGATACCGAGATCCGTGTTATGCCCTTTTTTTCATCTCGACTTTACTGAGAGAAGGACACTTCCATTGGTTGTGCCTCCTCTAATATAACCCACGGCCTCTCCCGTCAACTAGGTCATCATCCCCAGATCCCCGTCAACTTAGCCGGCTCTAAGATCACCCTGTGGCTGGCACCACCCTTCCCCTCAAGGAATAATATCCAGGTTGACACGATGGACGACTTTGAGAATGTCCTGAAGAAGGACTCGCCTACACCGGCATTCATTCCCGAGGGCCTGTCTTTTGATGCCGTCATCAAGAATGAGACAGCAGTGGTGAGTACCTCGTCTCTCAGTCAGGCAGGGAGGGAGGGGTATGGTATGCTAACTGACACTTATGCTCCAGCCATGTTCGCTGAGCGATTTCATGGACTATCTCCTCTACGTCGAGCACCGCGCCGAAGACTTGCAATTTTTCCTCTGGTATTACAACTACATCCCACGATGGAACGCCTTGATGCCTCGACAAAGACTCCTCTCGCCCGCGTGGGAGCCCGAGAAAGTCAAGGGACCCAAGTCTCGGTTCTTGGCATATCGACACCAGCGAGCCAGAAGCGAAAAGATGAACAAGATCCTGTCTGTGCTGGATAAGCCTGCCGACACGGAAAAGGCGGACGACCTACCCTTTAAATGCCCACCGATTAAGACGAGTTTCTCCCCAGATGATGATTTCGCGCAGCCGGGCACACCGCCTCCCCAGATGGCCAACAGTCCGGTTCCTGAGCCGGCCAAGCCAGATTGGTGTATGTTTCCGTTCCTCTTCTTTCCTTCTTTTTCCTCCTTTCCATCTCATCCATGCCTTTCCCCTTCTCTTCTCTCTCTTTCGTTCAGTTCCAGTTCCAGTTACTGATCCTGCACGTACATTACAGTCACAGTACAGCCCTTCCGTAACGAATACTGCGGCGTTATAAAACACTACATTGTCGCGTCTTCCCCTCGGGCACTCAAACATTTATCCAAGCACGACCGACAATGGTGTCTTGACGCGGCGCCACATACGACACATCCTTCTGCATTACTCCCGGCTTTTCTCTCCGTAGAAGACCAGCTTCGAAATACGCTATATCCAAACTTTATTCGCTGGACGAGGTCGAACTCTAATCGCGCGAGCAAGGTTTTCCTCCAGACCATCAGCGTTTTGTCAATCATGCTTGGTCTCGGAATGGATATCCTCCTCATCTTGTCTTCGCAAAGTCGGTTTCTGCGCATGCTATGCGTGATCCTATGGTGGCCGGGTTTCACCGTATTTATTGCCGCCTGCAAGGATATCTGTTTACTCTTGCATTATCGCAATGTTCGTGAATTGCGACCCTGGGAGATTTTCCCATCAGATGATAAGGAGGCCGATCAACAACATGTCAAGGATGTTTATATCCCGTCGCCAGTTTCAGCAGGGAGCGGCAGTGGCACCGAAAAAGGACTAGGGGTGGGGGGGATGAGTTTTGTGGGGAAACAACAAGGGAAGCCGAGTATGCGGACGTTTGGACCAAAGAACGATTATGATGACGAGAGGTGGTATGGCCTGTATAAACAGCGGAGTGTGTGGTCCAAGGTGCTGGATAAGACGACCCCGGTGAAGAATCCGACATTGCGGGCCATGCAGGATCGGACGATTTTCTATTCCGTCTTGTGGGGTGGGTTGCTGGCGACGACATTAGTGGTGGGGAGCTTGATAGTTCCGCCCGTGGGGATTATTAGGTAGAGGGGAGTAATATTGGCCTTTTTATGGCCATGGACATGTATCAGTGCAGCGCACCGAAGTGTCACTGGAAGAGTCTTGACATTCTGTCAAAATGTTTGAGAATTGTAAAACAACAGAGCCGTTAATCCACAACTTCATTTCTACCCTTACTCGTAGACAGCTGGTCACAGATCTCCCCTTCCCCTTTATTTTGTCCGTGTCTAGTTCGTTCCACCCTTTGACCCCGGTTGTAACTCTGCCGTGCTCTCCGCCACCAACGTCTGTTGAACCAACACGGTCCCCTTCCTCAGACTCAACGTACAAGCACCACTTGCTCCACAAACCATGCTCAACGTATCACCCAGCGCAAACGCACCCACTCCCTCAAATGTCTTGCCCACAATCTTCTCTCCCACCTCAACAGTTTCCTCCAACACAAATTTGAGCTTGAAATCCCGAGTCGGCGACGGTCCATAACCCGTCGCATTGCTCCCTTGCATCTCTACCGTCCACACCGCACTAGCTTCGGAGCTTTCACACGGTGTGATCCACCCAAAGGGCTCTTCTCCAACGGAATTCCACTGCACGGAACAATTGGCAGACGAAGCCGGGAATTCTACATCTTCTCCCGCCGCGTTTTTCCCCGCAATGAGCGTGTTGGGGTCGGAGATTTTGAGATCGAGGGATGCGGCGGGGCTGCTTCCCGGACGAGAGGAGGGCGCGTGCGTGTTGAGGACGGAAACTTCCCAGGGGTAGAGCTTGCCGTTTTGGGCAACTACCGTAAGGGGGAGGATGGCAACGGCGAGGTAGCGGAGGAGCATCATTTTGTTGTCAAGTACTTAGATAGGTAGGGAAGGGTGCGTAGGTAATGTGATCCGAATGAAGCAGTGAGCCCTCGCGCCAGCACTGTTATGTGTCTGAGAGGACGAATAATGTGATCGAACCTTGGAAAATCCATCTCTTAGAGGGCAACGTTCCAAGGTGACCACTTTAAGCAACGGTCAGTTCACATCGTGTGTTACACTGCTGAGGTAGGTAGGTAGGTAGGTACACTGCCACTCAGCTGGGTCGTCCCGCGTTTGGGTCGTATAGACATGCTTAGCCGGTTCTTGGGTGCACGCTTTTCCCATATTAGCGAGACCCAATTTGCGCGATCCTTCCAGTCTTGTCTGAAAAAGTTCAATTTGCAGTTGCTGTCGCTTCGTTCATGGCTGTCAGAGTTGTAATTTCCGTTACGAGAGTACGGTTGCGCGATGCGGCATTCATTCAGGTGTGAGAGGGTTCCCCTCTTGTTGCCATAAATAGGAGAGGAAAAAGAAATGCAAGGGCAAATTGTGAATGCCACGTTAACTTGCTGCCAAGAGCTATGCGCGCCTATAGGGCTGGGTCCCTGTGTAGGTGAGAGAGAGAATGTCAACGTTTCCTCATACTGCTGGGTAGACGCCAGAGTTTGAGAGGGTAGAGTGTACCACAGTCCCTAAGTTGCCTTTAGTGATACCTGCCGTCTCTGAACCGACCATTGTCCAACGAAGCCTGTACACCCCGATCCAGCAGACTGACCTCCAAACATCCATCAGCCCGAGTCACTGCGCGGTATCTTAACCTAGCCATTCCCCACTTTTCCATCTTTCTTGCAATCTCCACGCCAGTGTCAACGCTCCTAATCTCTGTAACTCCCGCCGCCTTTTGCAGTGCGGGCCCCATGAGATTCGCAACTGAAAGATAACTAGCATGGTCTCTCACCATCACACCTTTCCACCAACACCATCCCAACAAGCCCACAACCGCCAGAATCTCACCTCCCAGGATAGCCGCCAGCACACCAATGGCCCTATCCCATCTAACCTGTAGCGTCATAATTACAAATGATTTTTCCGAGGCACCTTCCACTTTTGTGACTTTCGGTAGGGAAACATCGGCGCCGATAATCGCTGCGAGGGGATATCTCGCCGTGATGTGTGCGGCAAACCGCTCTGTTGCAGCCACAAAGTCGTGCGCCCGGGGATCCAACGTTCGGTTGCCGAACATGCTGACATCTTCTGAATTCCAGGGGTAATGTTTGATGCTGAGAGTGCTGGCAGGCGATGACCCGGTTTTGTTTGGGGGGAACCCTGTAATGGACTGAAAAGTCCCGGCGCGAAGGATCGTGTGCGTGGCAAACGAAGAGCTATTCGGCGCCAAACCGTGGAGAATCCCCGGCAAATAGGGGGGCTGCTTGTCGCCGCTGCCTTGGTCGAAAAGGCAAGTCTCATACTGCATGAGATGGGATTTGGGGATGAGATCTTCATAGGGATGGTATGGAAGAGCGTCGAATCGGCCTGGCTCGCCCCCCGAGAGGAGGTCTAGCCGGGTAGGTAGTGTTAGCTATTGCCGTGCCACCACCAAAAAAAAAAAGGACGGCGTGGGTAGGTAGATAGGTAGGGGTTTTTTTTTTCAGAAGTTTGATTGAATCCTCACATGTTGTGGCACAAGAAGACGTTGCGGTTACAAAACTGTCAAAGGTAATAAATCGCGAAACCTAGAATGTATCGTCTCTAATCGCGTCTTCGGGGTCGTTATAATTATCAAGAAAGATAGAATTCAAAATCCGCACCGCCATCTTGACGTACTCGGGTGCGGCCTCGCCGAATCGGAATGATGGGCGGTTAGACTGAACCGTCGCTATTTGACATGCCTATGTGTTAATAGGTTATTCTCTCTCAAGTTGTTTTCTTTTTTTTTTTTTTAAAAAAAAAAGCGCGCGCGCTCTTACCCGTAATATTAAATAACGGCAGATCCTTGGTATCATTGTAGGTTTGGCTTTGATAGAGTCCGTACTTCCCAAGTCTGCCACTCATTGTGCACCGGGAAGTGCTTCGCACTGCTCGATCCTGGGATGGGACTTGCACTGTCCCCTGTGTCTCTCTCATGCGGTACACATAAGAGACTGTATTTCCTTGCCCGTATCCTTCCACAACAAACTGGCCATTGTTGCTGGGTGTATTATTGAATGGCGATGCGCCACGGAATGTGAATGGGATAGCGGCTGTGACTAAACCGACGGTCGTCTGCTTTTCGAGTTGCACTAATCTCTCACATTTTTTTTTAGCGGTAGTTCATGTTGTTTTTCCTTAATCGATATAACCGCCAGGGTGCCTGGATGTGTTTGGTAAACATCAAACTTACTGATAATGTTTTGAAACTTGTCTGTGATTATAAAATCTTCATCATCTACTACATGTGGCTTGGCGTGGGGGTCTGGTGGTGCTGGTGCCCGCAAAAGTGAAGCGTTCCAGTTTGCAATCATGACCGGGTACTCGACGCCGCTGGCTTCATTCAAGTCAAATGTCAGACCAAAGACGGCTACACTAAGACGACCTCCTACGCTGAGCAACAAATATGCTACAACGACGGCTGTAGTCGTGGTCCACCTCCTTTCCTTGCTATGGCGCCAGGTCAGATGGACGGCTGTGACCGGTTCGGACATGCCGAGGATCAAGTCAACCTGCGCAGAATAGAATCAATTAATTCAATTTCCAGTTCGCTGGCTCATTGGGGAATGAATGCGATGCTCAGGTAGGTACTTGCATCATGTGGTGAATGCCGTCTGCTCGCCAGTATCGGCCATCGAAGCACGCTTCCCAGGAAATTCAATAACGACCCAACCGACAAGCTCACCAAGCCCGAGAACAGAATGGCGAGCATGTTGAACCATCGCCGATCGTCCCTTGAAAGTACACCTTTTTTGGAGAAAACATACAATGCGCACAGGACCGAAACCATGGAAACAAAAGCAACGAGGAGGCGCCATGCAATGTTGCGCTTGAAGATATCCCAGAGATGAGTGGCGAGTTTTACGCCCTTTGGAGGGGGCAAACACGACCGGTTTTGCGAGGGAGCTACTGCCGACATTTTGAGGATCGTGAGAAAAACAGAAGAAAGAAGAAAAAAAAAAAGAGAAGAAAAGGAGAAGAAGCGACACTCTTGTTCCCATAATCTTTTACATGACTACGGGTCCTGCGGCGACAGAGGGGCTAGAAAATAATATGAACTGAGGAGGCAAACATTACTAGGTACCTACGTATACCAACCTCGCAATGTAATTAATCTGTCATGAATGGGGTCCAAAACGGAGACCCCGGCCCTATCAAACCACTATATTGCAAAGGTTGACGCTGGTTGTAACATAGGCTGGGGCTGTCCTTGTCCTATGCTTCTTGATATTGGGTAACACAATAATTTACACAATATCAGGGGTTGGGCAGACTCGAAATGTCAAAAACAGTTTTTCCGTCTGTTCTAGGTCCCCGAGACGCCTTGTGACACTAGTGGAAATTAATATGTACGCAAGTTATCAGTTTGGGGCACTTGCCCGATTGGCTCAACGGTACTGTGTGACACCTCACAGCCTGCTAATCGCACGCAGTCAGCATGGCCCCCGAACCGTGGTTTGAAATGAGATTGACGTTGTTCACGTCATTGTGTTAACACTCAACGCCTGATCTGATAGCGGCATGTTTTTTCGGCCGGGAACACTACAAAGTATTGAAGCGCTGCACTCGAATTCGCATTCTTGCCCCCGATGTCTTGATACTCGAACGGATGCCATGACGGCTCATTCCCATAGCGGAGCTACAAACTGTTCTATCCACGGGTACTCTAGAGAGTGATAAGCATTGACAGAGTCCGCTACTACGTGCCCCGAGCCATCTACACCTAGCTCCCAACATATCAGACGGCTTTCCTTAGTGACGGCGAACCGAGGACCAAAATCAAGCTGAAGAAGAGGCATCCGCACCTGACGCATCGCCTCTCAGCTCGCCCCCCCCCCGCCCCCCCAGCTCTGGTTTACCCGGGACGTATGCAGCAACATTCAGCGGGAGTCCCTTGACGGCCCGTCGGCCCCGCTCCTGCACGGGCCGGTTATAGGCCTCCTCCAGGATCTCGTGGGTATACACGCTAGGAGGCATCCTGTCATACCTCACATGTTCAAAGAAAAGCTGCCGGGCCTGTGGCCGCATGATCCCAATAGAAATGACAGCCTCTTCCTCCCGCCTACAATCAATGCCGATAAAGACGAACTGTTTCGAACCCGCTCGCGCCATGCCAGACTCCAGGAGGTGTGCAGGGGGAGTCAAGTCTGCGAGGAAAGGAAAGAACATGAAGCTTCGCGGAATGAGCTAGTCCACTCCCCAATTCTGGCTGGTGCTCTCCGCGATTCTCAGGCTCCCCGTTTCCGCGATATGTGAGTTTTTCACCCCATCTATGTTGGTACCTACCTACCTACCTACCTACCTAGGTAGTCATGCGTAGGCACGGCTATACTAAAAGCACCTCTCATCTGGATCCGCGTGCCCTTTACGACCAAAGTTTCACGCCGGAGAAAGCAAGATCAGCTACGGCATCTTTTTCAATGAACGTACCTACCTTGACGTTCTATGACGAGATAAAAGAGCTGGAACCCTGACTAGAAGACATGTTCAACCATTTTTACGTTGAGTGGCGAGGCGGGAACACCTCTGGTCATCAGCATTGAGACCAAAAGCGCCACTGCTGATATACTCACGGGGTAGACACAGTTGGTGTCGTGGGTACGAGCTCACCATCAACAAGACATGTGTGCATGTCGGCCGCTTTCCAACCCTGTTGATGTGTTAGGCGATGAAGAACCTGAAACGGCGTATACTCGATTTTGCCATTTATCTTGGTCCTGGGAACGGAATGGAATCTCCACATGACCTGTCGCCTCGAGGACAAGATTGTAGTATACGATAGCATTCCACTTGGCAGGACGGATATGCTGCATGGCTGCTACCAGCTCTCGGCATGTATCACACGTTTAGGGCAATGGGCGGAATCCGAGCTCGTGAAGCGATGGAACGATATACTGCAAGCAAGCATGATGAGGAGTATAATGGTATCAAATGATCCTGCGATGATGCTAATTTGATGGCTGTAAAAGTTGATGGATTGGATAAGATGAGCTGTACTGTCTCTAAGGGATTAAATACTGGTGGTCCGGGTAGTAGTTACGTCATCACTTCTTCCTACTCCTTCCCTACGGCCAATAATCCGTACATCACATACGTAGGTACCCACACTGCCTGGTTGCAGTATTATTATCGTTCTTTAAACCAGACCAGATTGCCAGCTATCAGGAAGAGGACACCAACTCGGCAGTGCCGAATTTCGACAGAACACGAGGGAGTAGCTGCTCTTTTTTGACCGGAGACACTTTTGAAAAGACTCTCTGCCTCAAAAGTGGACCTAGATGCCGAGGGAAGGATCACGCTACGCGTTGTAGCGTTGTGGTCCGTTCAGTAACGTGTGGGACGAATGTAATCCGAGCTAACCATGAATAGATCCCGGACATTCTTTCTGTCTGCAACTCATTAGCTGTGTTGGATGGTAATCCTTCACGATATGTCTTTCTGGAACGACACGCTCCCGCGCAGGGGTGAATCAGAATCAAGTTTGACCATGACGAATATTCCGGGCAGCAAATTCACTCGGATGGCAAACGCCTAGCAACTCGACCATCCCACGCCGTCCCACACCATCACACGCTATCTGAACTATACACTTGGCGAGAGTAACCTCAACCAGGACTCTTGGTGAAGTAGCGGGGTTAGCTCCATCTCTCGGATTCAGATTGGCTGTTTTGCCCACATCCCCGGTCAGTTTAACTGTCTTGTGGGGGACCACACAGATGGAAAGCTAATAGCCAAGATCAGAACACTCTAGTCTAAACTGAGGACTGGAGGTGGGGGCTGTCCAGTATCTATGAATACATGTACCCGGCATGCCCACGGAGCAGCGATCTCTCCATTTGTCGCTCACCAACTTATCTCCCAAAATGTCCTTCAACCGCATCCTCATCACTGGCGCTACCGGCTACGTCGGCGGCACCCTCATCAACCGCCTCGTTGCCAGTTCCGACCCCACCATCCAATCCCTCACCTTTGACTTACTCGTCCGCACCCCTGATGCTGCGGAGAAACTCCGTTCCACCTACGGCAAACGCATCACCACCATTCTCTGGTCCGGCCTCCTCGACACTTCTTTTATCATCTCCACCGCATCGCAATACGACCTCATCATCAACGTCGGTTCCGGATTTATCCCTTCTGGAGCAGAAGCATTCGTCACCGGCCTTGCTGAACGCAAATCCTCTCGCCACCGTCACCCTGGTGGTTCTGGTTCTGGTGCTCCCGCCCCCGCACCCTGGCTGCTGAATATCTCTGGATGCACCAACCTTGCAGACAAACCCCTTACTGGCGTCGCTGAACCGGACCGGGTCTGGGAAGACGCGAAATCCCACGAGGTATATGCGTGGGAAGTTGCTCGCGAAGCGGAATCCCCGTATCCGCAACGCACAACAGAAGTTGCCGTCTTGACGGCAGGGGAGAAAACGGGTGTAAATGTAGTCAGTTTGAATACGCCGGTGATTTTTGGCGAAGGAGAAGGCCTCTTTAAGTTGACCCCCCCTGTTCTGGCCCCCCCCCTGTTCTGGAATATTCTGTATCATTCTCAACACCATGAAACTGTCCACAATCTTTTTATTTTCGACTGCCAACGCCTATAAAAATACAGTCTTCGGGTTTAGAATCCGATTTTAAGCCCTCTGAGGCTTCTGAATCTTCCTCAATCTCCCGCCCCGCGTTCCTTTACGCCTTCCGAATATTAGCGATAGTAGTAAAGCGGATATTCGGATCCAAAACCACCTTCTTTCGTTTTATCGGTTTTAGCCGTTCCACCTCTGCTTTTAGTACTTCGATTTTTTGCCTTAGGGTTATTATTTCGAAGTCTTTAAGGTTTAGTGATTTTTCTACCTTCCGAAACAAAAGCCGTTAAGCGGTCGGCCTTCCAACTATAGCCTTTAATTAAGCTCCCACCTCCCTGGCCTTTTTAGGCGTAAATACAATACCCTCGTCAATTCCGTAGGCGGTAGGTATAACGCTAGCGGTTATAATAATCCAAAAAACGCTCTGGGGGGTATTTTCTTTACTAGGGGTCTTTTTTTTTACTAGTAAAGGGCTTATCAAAGGCTTAGTAACGGATACTGGTTACAACCCCGTCGCTTTCTACCTATTTTTAATATTATCTTTTTAAAGGCCTTATTAACGTATATACCAATAGACCTTTAAAAAAAGCCTCTTCCCGTAAATAAAGCTATAATCCTAGCTCCCCGGGGCTACCTTAGAAAGCCGCTTTTAATATACCCTTTTTAGGGAAGAGAATATACCGAGATCCAAAGGCTGGAGAACGTAGAAGCAATACGACGGTAAAAATAATAGGTAGATGTTGTTCCTGTAGCATTGCTAAAGGAATTCATTTATTATATAACTACTATGGCCATTTAAAATTAATAATCGGCGTTAAGTAGGGTTATTTAGTTGGGTTTGTGGAAGGAAGACTTTCGTTAACCATTCCAGGGCTATTTTATTATCTGTTTAACCTTTATTTATTAAATAAAAGTACTAACCTTCGTAGGGCCCTAAAGCTTTTGGATACTACTATTGTTATTGGGTCTTTCCTTTTTAAATAACCATTAGTATAAGCGCTACCCCGGTAGTTGAAATGGTTTTTATAAAAGAGGTCCAATTGCGAGACCTAGGTTATTTAGCTAGGATAACCTTTATTTTAGCTTTTCCGATAACCAGTTCATTATCGCCAGCGCCTTTTATAATCCCAGCTTCGTTAACGTTGTATTAATGTTGAGGAGGAATGGCTTTAACAGCTGGGATAGTTAAGTAGTTAAACCACGGGCGAATTTTTTCTTCTGTAGCTTATTTAATACGGGCCGAGTTAATCCTTTGTAGCCTTTGGGTCTTTAGGATTAGATATTTTCGAAGAAAGGCCGCCATTTATTGCTTGCCGAATTCCTGGGGCTTACTATAGTTAACGCAAATCCTTTAAGCCAGTCCCCTTATTTACGTATGGGTTACTGGAAGCCCTAAATCGGCCTGGAAGATTACCCAGTCGGCCAAGGACTTTTCCAAAGCCACAAAGAGCTTCTGTTGGTTTTGGTAGGCTATAGCATGTGGAAGTACGCCTATTAATCGCCGGCGTAGGGTACTATATGGAACATTGAATTCCAGGCACTGCTTCCGCAACCTGCCCTCTTTTCGATAGGCCTTGCATGCCTTGCGTATATCAGCTTCGGAATACGGCATCTTGAATCAATGGAGAAAGCACGTTGAAAAGATGAAGAAGATTGGAAAAGAAATGGGTGAGTAATGCATTGTTAAAGTGGCGGTGG
>Ga0247765_1000654_pt1 | contig 24652 bp, 23 predicted proteins | sample UWRJL106311C6_FD_179949 | JGI IMG/M metagenome (GOLD analysis project Ga0247765, IMG submission 179949) | Plant litter microbial communities from Arlington Agricultural Research Station in Wisconsin, United States - UWRJ-L106-311C-6 | ecosystem: Environmental > Terrestrial > Plant litter >... | reverse complement strand
CCAATTGGTGAGGTCCCCCTGCGAGGGCGGTACGCCCTCGCTAGTATTTATTTCTGAGGGCTAGTCGTCATCCAGAACCATCGTGTTGTCGGCCGACTGGCTCAATTTAAAACTTATATAAATGTAAAATTATAAAATCTACTTTATATAAGGAAATAAAAATAGCTTTATTACTTTTTAAGTTTAAAATAACCTTTATTTATTTTAAAAGGATAAATTAAGTAATTACTAGCTACGTATAACCTTTATTTCCGGGTAGTAGGTAAAACGTTACTTTATCGTTTCAAATACGCTTAATTTAAAACCAAATAGCTTTAAATATAATATAAATTGTAATTAAATAAAGGAATATTATTGTATAAATAAAATAATATTATTTAATTAAAGTTACTTAAACCTTTTAAAACTCCTTTAAATAATTAACGGATTAAAACTGGACTATATAAAAATAAAAATAAATATATATTTAAATATTTTTCATTGTATTAGTAAAATTATAAAATAAGTGATAATTAAACTCAATTTTAAACTACGTATTTATAAATATTTTTAAAGTAATATTAATAATTAGACGAAACTTAGCTGGCTAAACGTAGTTATTATTATTACCCTTTTCCTACGTTATAAGTTTAACCTATTAAAAAAATTGGAAAAATTTACGGAAGTTACAAATTAGGTTTATATTTAGCTAAAGAATAATTAGTAACTAAAGTATTATAAAATTAAAAAATATATATAATTAAGTAAACCTATTTATAATTATAATATTAGTTGCAATTTTTTGATATAGCGAAAATATAATTATAATATAAAACTATAAACTCTTTATTAATTAGCAAAATTTAAGTATTTTAAATAATATATAGGTAATATAAATAAAAGTACTTTTTTATAAAAATAGGGTCTTTAAGCTCTTTATGAATAGTTTACGGAGTATTAGCGGAACGTAAGGAAATAAGAAACGAAAAATCTACTTACCTTATTAACGGCCTTAACTATATATACGTTATAACCCTTAAAAATTAATAGTATAATTAGCTTAGGTATTTTCGGTATTTTAAATAATTAAATAAAAAAATAGGAAATAAAAACGAAATAAAGGTAAAAACGTAATGAAATATAAGGGGTATGTACGTGGAATAAAAACTAACGTAGAAAAATTAAGAAAAGCGTAAAAAAGGAAATTTCCCAAAATAAGGCGCGGGAATTATAAAAATACCCGCCGTTATTTAAAAAAAAATACGTAATAAAACGTTACGCAAAGCAACCTAAATTAGAAACGAAAGGTATACGGATTATGTTAAAATAAAGTAGGGCCCGGTGTAGGAATAGCCCGGGCCGGGCTGAACTTTGGAGGTAGTTAAGGGCAATTACTGTTTGGAACCTGGGGTACTATTACGGTACCAAACCGGGGCCGGTTCGGCCCGGAACTAGTAGCTATACGTAACCTCCCCAGCACCCAGTATATAGCCTACTTTTTGGGAGCCAGTTCCCTTTGGCTCCCTTCGTGTAATAACAAGTCTCTTTCCCAGACCTGAGGTCGGCACCGTGATAAAGATCTACTTTATTAAAATTTAAAATTAAAACCCAGGGCCTAAATTAATTACTTAGTTAATTATAGCTTATTTAATATCTATAAAATCTGGAACTTTATTATTAATAAGGTTATTAATATAAGGAATATAATTTTTAACGAGAAGGAGATTTTTAATAGGGATATTTAAGCCCTAAAAGATAATTACTTATACCTTTAACTTAACGAATTAAGTTAATTTCTTTTTACTATTTAATTACTTAAGTTAAAGGTGCCTAGATCTACGGCTTTAGAAGAAGAAATAGTCGATTTTCTAATATTAAATATAAATATTAAGTAAGAAGAAAAGGTTAATAAAGAGGTTAAAAAAGAAATTAAAAAAGAAGTATAATTTTTATATACTTGTTTAAAATTCGAGCTTTATCCTACGCCCTTTTTATTACTACTAGTTATACTACTTATAGTAATTATTCAAAAGTTAGTTAATTATTGGAAAATTAATTATTAGAAAATTAGTAGGTAGAAAATATGGATTTTAAACCCTAAATAGCCGTTTTTGCAGCAAATTGACTTTTATAACTAATTGGCTTATATAATGGCAAAATAATTACTAAAATAATGGTTTAGCGTCTTACCAAACGGCTTGATAACTTGTAAACCCTTTACGGCTAAGATTTACTATTACTACCTAAGTAGTATCTTTAGCTTAAGGATTATTTATTTGGGGCCTAGTTTTTATAAGCTGAAGAAAACTACTTGTAAAGCTATAGTACGATGAAATCTTAACTTAGGTTAGAAAAATAGAGGCTTAAGGCCAGCAAATTTTAGATTATATATAGGTATATACCTATAAATTTAACTAAAATAATACCTTTAAGAACTACAAGGTACAATTAATCGTTAGGGGTGATTAGTAAAAACTAACTAGTTAAGAAACCTACGTTATAATTTTAGTAATTAGATCTTTCTGTATTATAATGGCAATTGCGGTTAAATTTAACTTGGAATTAAAATAGTATAACGCGGTTAATATATTTGTTAATACTTAATTAGAAGATATAATTTATATATAGATACCCCTAGGTTATAAAAACCCTGGAAAAATTCTACGGTTTAATAAAACCTTATACGGTTTATAATAATTACTATTATTATAGTAAAAAAAGCTTACTTTCACCCTTCTAGCCCTAGGATTTCAGATTATTTTATATAAGTTTTGTATTTTAATTAAAAACGGAATCCTTATATTCTTTTACGTTGATAATATAGTTCTAGCTTATAAAAAAAAAAAGGATATAATTATAGCTTAATTACTAATTACCTAGCTATAGTAAAAGTACCGGTTTACGAGAGGTAATAACTTATAGTGGTTTTTAGGTATTGAAGTTATAAGAGACCGATCTTAAGGATTAATTTGGTTATTTTAAATAGCCTATTTTAATAAAATCGTTGACCTAACTACTATTAATCTAATTACTAAGATTTCTATAAGCTTAATCAAATTATTATTATACAAAGGAAAGGCTAAGTTGTGGTTAATAACGGTATATTAGTAAAGACTAGATTTATTTTATATATCGTTGTAATTATAAGACTAGATATTGTATTTACAGTATTACGGCTAATTAAATTTAATAATAACCCCGGTTTATAATATTATAAAGCAGTAGATTAGGTCCTACGCTACTTATATAATACTTATACCTTTGCTTTATAATTAGGAGGTGATAATTATTACATTATAGCTAATAACGCTTTTTTTGCTAATAATAACCTTAATTGAAAAAGCTCCTAGGTTTACGTTATAAAGCTATTTAGTAGGTTTATAAGTTGGAGAGTTAATAAGTAAGATATAGTAACTACTTTAATTACAGAGGTTGAGTTATTGGTACTAGTATAAGTTGCTAAAAAGTCTTTTTTTATAAGCTGATTACTAGTTAAATTTATAGTATAATTAAACGATTACTATATTAAGATTTAGTGTAATAATAAGTAAATTATTTGGCTTGTTACAGCTAAAATAGCTACTTTATAAATTCGGCTACGGTACGTAGATATTTATAACTACTGGTTACGCTAAGAAGTAGCTAATAAAAAGATTATAGTCAAATATACGCCCTTTATTAGTATAATGGCAAATGGTTTAACTAAAGCGCTTAATTATATATTATATTAAGTTTTTATTTAATAAATGGGTTTAGTATAGCTACTTTAAATATATACGCTTTTTAAAAATAAAAAAAAAAAACCTTAAGTAGGAATTGAACCTACGGCTTTCCATCGGTAAGATTATTCCTCCGCTCGAGAGTAAAAGAATGGTTATGTGTAACTTTGGAACATATTACCACTATACTATAAAGGTTTCTGGAATTGTTGAAAATACGATAGCCAAATGTTAACTATAAAGGTCTAGATTTAGCCCCCCTTTTTAAAAAATGGAGGCTTAAATCTAAGGGGGTGTGTCAAAAGAGAAGGGGTCCCAACCATATTGTCAATAAAATAAGGGCTCGACCCCTGGGTCGAACCCAGGCACTATAGTTAGCTTACGTGAGGATGCCTGGCACAGCCAGCAATCCAACCACCAAGCCACCAGGGCAGTATAAGTTAGTAGCCAGGTGGATCATGCAAAGAGGTCTATAAAAGGAGGGTTTCTGGCACTGCCAGAAAGCCGAAGAACAAGAAGAAACAAGACAATAGAACGAACATATAAAAAACACTAGATTCAAGGTGCCGTGCTTCTGACAGAGACTTATTATTACACAAAGGGAGCTAAAGGGAGCTGGCTCCCTTTGGCGGGCTATATACTGGGTGCTGGGGAGGTCACGTGTAGCTGCTGGTCCCGGGCCGAGCCGGCCCCAGTTAAGGGCCGGTTTGGTGCCGTGACAACACTGTATAAACCTCTATCATATTAAATCCCGAGGCTACCACTAGTTTTATAGCCTTTATAAAATCCCTCTTTAATTCCTTAATCTCCTCTGGCGTTATTTCCCTAGGTATTAAAAACTTTTTATTAAACCAAATCCTGGTCTGTAATTTATCGCCGAGGACTTGGCATGATGCTGATGGAAATGGCTGTCCTCCAGATCGAACAGCCAGGTGGCAAGACAATTGTCAGCTGCCAGCCAGTTCGTCCCTTGGGTGCGGTCGTGCGGGAACCCCACCTTGAACCATCTTCATCAACATCGCCAACTGCCAGCATGTCTCAGGACGCCATCACAATCAGACCGTTGCGGCCGTCGACCGACATTGGCGCCATCACGGAAATCTACGCCGACGCCGTGATGCGCACGACGGCGACGTACGAAATCAATGCACCCAATGAGGCGGAAATGCGCCAGCGACTTGCCGACTCTGTTCAGGCAAACGGATTCCCATGTTTCGTCGCCGAAGAAACAACATGCTCTCCACCAATTCTCGGGTACGCCTACGTCACAGCGTACCGGCCACGTCCAGCATATCGCTACGCCGTCGAGCACTCGGTCTATGTGGCGCCGAGCGCGAGACGCCGCGGCGTCGGCCGGTTGCTGATGACCGCGATAATCCAGGAATGCGAGAAAATGGGCTTTCGACAGATTATAGCCGTGATTGGAGAGTCTGGCGAGGGCAATCTGGAAAACAACGAGTCGGTGAGATTCCACCAGAAGCTCGGGTTCCGCATCTCGGGCACGCTTCAGGGATCCGGATTCAAGTTTGGAAGATGGCTGGACACAACCTTGATGCAGTTGTCCATCAACGGGGGCTCGAACGCACCCGTTGACCCGGAGTCGGTGCCAGAGATCAAGTTTCAGCGGGGCAAGTTGGCCAGCGCTAAGGAAGACGACGCCCGCTCAGAGATCACTGCAACGTCTGGGATCAACACCGCATATACGCCCGCCAGTGACTCAACAGCCAACGAGTCTTGCTTCCGCTACCGCCCACTCTCCCACGGTCACAAATTTCTTATTCGCGAAAGGCAGTCTGGGAAGGTCATTACCTACATGAACAGCGGCGGGCTAGGCTTGCAGGACATGCTCAACGCGAAACGCGCCGACATGGAGTGGCTGTGCGTCGAGAAGAATGGGTATTTCGGGCTGCAGAACCCAAAGTCGGGTCGATATATCGGGCATAACGGCAATCACTCGGAAGCCTTGCAGGCATCTGCTACCGTACTTAATGCCTGGGAGTGTATTACGGCGCGGGATCAGCCCGGTGGAGGATACAAGTTGTTGATGCCGCACTGGCTTGCCAGCTTGAAGACAGTTGTCATCGCTGAGGACGGGAAAACCCTCGTTAGAAGGGACCATGGAGATACTTTGTGGGATTTTATCATGATTTTGGACGCCTAACATGTCCTGGGGGTGGGGATGAAGAGAGGGATTTTTTTTCATGTCCGAATTTTCCTATCTGAAATCTGGGACTGAGTCAAACCGTTTAGGCCGACACCCGAAAGGGCAGCGCATCAGGGCCAGTCAAAAAGAGAGAGAGAGAGAGAGAGAGAAATCAGTTGAGATTTCCATTCGTTAAAATTCAGACTCTGTATAATGCGGCAATCTCTAACCCAAACGGTCAAGACAGCTAAACTCTCGGGTTGGCAGCAGACTGGGCGATGAACAGAAACCCACTTTTCGGGGGGCTACACAGCCACGCCTCTCGGTTCTCAGCTAGATCAAAGTAGGCAAACGGACATGACAGGCGAGGTACGCTGCGCTTTGGGAAAAGGCCGGAGAATGGGTATTGCGTGGGTGACTAGAGCTGCTCATGTCTTTGAGCGGTCCAGCCCCGTATTGATGAGCACACACATGCAGTTCGCACGGGACAGGTTCAAAACGCATTACGTGTGCGACAGCAGTGGTTCAGGTCCTGTAGCAGCCGTTTCCAAACGCGTGCACTGCAGCGAGCTGGGCTGAATCACATATTTGGTGCCTGGACTGAGGCTGGCTTTTGTACGGTTGGCCCCGCGCCTCTCAATGGTCAGCCTGGTCTATTTTGTATTGCACACGATTACTAGTACATGTACTTTGCCCGCTTCTCGTTCAAGATTGGTGGCTGTTCGGCGGGGAAGAGCATAAACCTCGGTCCGCAAATGTACTCGCACCGAAGCACCCACGGGTTAAACCCCTTGGATCTTCCAGAAGAGGCATCCTCTTCGGCATCTTTGACTGCCTCGAGGAACCTGAAACTCGGCGCCCCTAGTAGATTAGATGCCCTGCGACAATGCGTCCCCCGAAGCCGCTCAAATCGGGATGTTAAAGGTTCCATGAGCAAGCCTCACAACTGCTCATCCCACCGATCGCAGGGACAACCAACCCAGAATCGTTCCTTCGTATCAAACAGCATACGGTAAACGTCTCTTTTATTTTGCTGTGGGATACAAGATGTCCGCCAATCTCGTAACATATTTCTCGGCTATCTCGCTACAAGGTGCCTCTCGGGTATCACCAAGTAAACGCCAGAGTAGCGTAAGTATACTAGTAACTTTAGGTATATATACCTGCTGTAGGTGATGATATCGATGAACCTGTATCGGGAGTCATTGGGAAAAGAGAGTGGCATCGGTGATAACGCGAATGAAAAAAGGAGGCGAGGGCGGAGACTCCATATATATGTCACTGGGGCAGCAAACAGGCAGACTTCTGGGACAAGCCAATTAGTTTCAGTCGCTCAAGAGGAATGCCAGCCCCTTCCCCCTATCCATGCTGAAATAGGAGAATATCAACTTGCCTGCAGAGAGACTTGGAGAGTTCGGGGTGTCAGCCCCCCAGTACGTGTGCATGTCCTCCCGCAACCGCATTGCCCCAGGGGTACCGGCCTAGACCGCCCTGGTCCAATGGGGATTACATTTACGCAGGTGCCACCGTCGAATAAAAAGTGCTATATTTGTTTTGAACCCTACTCGGGGAATGAGTTTTCACTTTTTTTCATAAAAGACACGGGCCAAGGGAGAGAGACTACCTGACAAGACAAAAAACAAACTACACACCTTATTAACATGAAGCTTGGGGGAAAAAAAGTATCTAGCACGAGAATATAAAAGCACACAGCAGCAATGCTCCAGACAGGCTGCCGTTTAGGATAGAGTCCAAAATTTTATGAATATGGATTTTAATAAATCATTTGTGTTGGGGTTATGAAGGGTCTGTAGTAAGGTTAAATAATTTTTGAAAAAACCGTTTATACAATTCTTTTTATATTAAGTATTAGGGCCGTATCTGCAGGTAAATTAGTTAGGTAGTTTAGGGGCCGCGGTGCCAGATTGAAAGTAATAGACTTAGATTTTTAACTGCTGTGATGGTCATGTCTGCACTGATACCTTCGTCGTGTCTTTGGGTCCCCCCATATCCCTTGCTCTCTTCTCCCACAAGCCCCTGTTTCCTTTCCAAAACAACCCTCGCATTCATCATTTCGTGGTATTCGCTTCCCCTTATCCCTCTCCTTAATTCCATTTGTTCGACGTCTTCTCGGTGCAATATACCCCTGAGGTCAATTTATTGTTTGGGTTGACGTAAGGTACTCAATGACTCTGAGGCTGTCTAGACCTTTACGGCGTTAGCAAGATCCACCGTTCCTAGCGACTTATAGTAGAGAATCGGTTACCCGTAACGATGTAATATTTTAATTACGAGTTAGAGTAGCACAATCGTTGACCAGGTAAATTAGGTGATGCTTCCAACTGTCTGCGGCGGCGCTCGTGATTGCGGTCTCGATCACTCACGATCATCCGAATCTTAATCCGAATCTTTATCCAAATCTCTCTCCCTGCGACGGCGCCCCCGATCGCGGTCTCGATCACGGTCTCGGCCACGATTATCTACATGCCGGCGTCCCCTTCTCCGCTCTCTTTAAACTCTTTTAAACGGCGCTCTGTGGTTAGGCTGTTAGCATTTCACACCAACCCCCCCCTACTTTAACAAAAGGGGAGACATTGAATTCGTGAAAGCGTAGTGAATGAATGAGACGGGGCAATGATGGGCAGGTGGGGAAAATGTAACGTACGTCTCAGCGTCATTGTTGCGGCGGTATAGGCCTGAATCTCCTCCTTGGTCAGTATGCGGAGGACGATGATAAAGTCGTCGCGGACCTCGAACCGCTCCTCTCCGATGGTGAGAGCCTCGGGGTTGACCATGCTGCGGCTGATCTTGGTCCACCTAGCACCCGCCGGGACTTCCGGGACCTTATCTTTGGGAGGCGCCACCCCCTCCCTCGTCAGATTCGGTTCAGGTTCTTCCGGGAACTGCGGTTTAGGCTGCTTGAGAATTGCCGTCGCCGGTTTCCCCTCCACTTCCATGTCTTTTGGAGGGCGCTCTCGTCTGTCTTGATCCGGCGGGTGCAATTGCGTATAGACGGCGTTTTCAGTCGTAACACTGACAGTCTGCTGGGAGCGTAATCGGTCAAAGCTGTCACCCCAGGTTTTCCCGGAGGTGTCTTGGGTGGCAGTATCGATAATAATTGGTCGGGATCGTAAGTTCTCGAGATCTCGGACCCTCCGGTCGATCTCCGCTAGGGTGGTGCTGTTTATAGTAGTAGTCCGTCCAAGCTCCGCGTCGGTAGTGTGGACAGCTTGCTGGTAGATTCGGTCCAAGGTTTCGTGCCGGTTCTCTCGGGGCCTGCCTTGGTCTATATCGCACCCTTTAGGTTCTCTTACCCACCTAGCTTCAAGCTCATCATCCCGGCCATGACGCTGACCGGCGTACCTCGCCAGATCGCTCGGTTTCGTATACTCGTGATCCTCGCTTTCAACAAGGGGTGCCAATGTAGGGGAGACGGGCGGCAAGTCGGGGGATGAGCGAGGGTAAAGAGGTGGCGAAATGAAAACGAGGGATGCCAATGAAGGGGAGCCGGGCGGAGGCGGGTCAGGGAATGGACCAGGGCTAGTAGGTGGCGGGGCCACTTCATAATCAGGCGCTCCTTCATCTTCCTCGTTGCCCGCCCCACTCGCGCCGCCATGGTCGTCGTCCTCGCCATCGCTTCCATCACTACGCTCTTCGTCTCCTTCAGCCCCTACGTGGGGAGGTATCGGGAGCGCAAAGAGTGAAAGCTGTTCCTGGTGGCGGCCGACGTGGCGCTGGTATTGCAGCCGGGACGAAAGCGTCTCCTTGCACAGCCGGCAGGAGATGCCGTCCTCGAAGCGAAGCGGCCTTGCGCTGAGGCTGGCCATGACGTCAAGCTGACTCTCGGGAATGGCATTGGGGTGCGCGGTGCGGACATGGGCCTTGCATGCCGCAGCCGTGGGGAACTTGTCGTCACAGCCGCCAGGACAGTGGTAGATCTTCCAGTGGTTGGCAACTTCGTGCTCCATCCACTCGTGGCGGCGGGCGAAATCCCTCTCTGGAGTTGGACACGCCGTGTGAAGGCAGACGTATGGTCGGAGGTCGCCGTACACATGGCGCCTAGGTGCAAGTTAGCGTCAATACGGTCAATGCTCCGGAAGTTCAGGCAGCCTACTTCCACGAGACGGAATTGGTAGCAGTGATCATCATGAAGCAAAATGGACACTCGAAAGGGCCCCTTTCCGCTTCCTTGGGGAGCGGTGGCACGCGGAGCTTCGCGGTTTCTGCCATGATGGACGAGGCGAATGATGTCTCGGACACACCGCCGTCGGATCGGGCATCTTCATCGACAACTCCCATGGAGCCGCTCGCGCTGCTTTCTCTGTCCTTTAGCTCTCGTGGTATCGACGACGCAATGGTGCTGGCAGTGTCGGCCGGTGCCGGCCCGTCTGGGTTGAGACCCTGACAGAGCTTTGCGTGGTGCATCTCGCGGTATTTGAAGTACTGGCGCCTCCTGGATATGGCCTTTCCCAGGCGAATGGCGAGGCCTTCGTTGATGGTAGCGCTGAATTTGGACTGTACATGCTGGATATCGAAGGGCTCGTAGTACGAAGTCTCGGTTGGAGCCGACGCAACGAATCGGTCATGAGGGGCAGGGTTCCTGATAGACACGCTGAGGCGGAGAAGGCAGTTGACGACGTCGGCGACATCGACGGCAATCTGACCGAGCTCTGTGTCTGGGATTCCGTCATCGAGGTCGTCGTCGTCGGTCCCGAGCCCATCGTCCTCGAGATGGTCCCAGGGTTCTTCCTCACCCGTGATTATGGCGACAGCGTCGTCGAGCAGGGCGGCTAGGTCTTGCAGGAGATTTATGACCTGCTTCTGGATGTGCGAAGCGTCCCTGAGGCGGTAGTCCAGGGAGCTCCTCCCTTTTTTGTGCGCTCCGATGTTGCCAGACCAGACCTTAAAGCGGGTCTCTTCATCGCCAAGACTAAGCGAGATGGAGCGTCTGTCCTCATCTTGGTCCAAAGTGTCCATCGACAGCAGCTGACGGAAGGAACCGAGGCATTTTGCGACCAGAACTGAAATCTTTCCTCCTGTGGGCTCCTTGGTGATTGTCGCAGAGTCCATGTCCTTGATGACTGGGACTGTGGTGTCGCGGGGTTTGTCCATGCTCAACGGTCGGTCGAATGATCCAAATGAAGAAAATAGTATTCTAACTTTTCAGCCCATTTTGTGCTGCGATCTAGGCTCTCGTTTCGTCGTAGTGTTCATATGCGCAGTTGTTGGACTCAGAGTTGACCATGTTTGTCAGGGGAACGTCGCTCTGCGGGGTCATCAGGCGCAACAAGAAACGACCAGGGCTGCCCGACGGCTGTGCTCACGTGATATATGCATTGGATGCCTGCTCGGCCGCATATCGATTGCTCCTACCCCGCCCGAACTGACGCCTTTCTCGTCAAGCATCAGGCAATGTCGACCTTTTGCATTACCGTCCCCCATGTCCGGCTTTGAAGTTGTCGGGGTCGTTCTCGGCAGCCTCCCGCTCGTGATATCGGCACTCGAGCACTACCGCGACGGACTGCGGGCGATGCAACGCTGGCGAAAATACGAGCGCGAGCTCCAGAGCCTGGTCCGCAACCTCGAGACGGAGAGGGCCAAGCTCCAAAATGTTTGTGAGAAGCTGCTCGTGGGCCTAGTCCCGCCCTCTCGCATCGAAGCAATGGTCAATGACCCCACGGGCCCTCTGTGGCTGGAGACCGAGACTCAAAAGAAGATCCGAGCTCGCCTCTGGAGGTCTTGGCCCGTCTTCCAGGACAGGACCAGGAGCATGCAGTTGGCCATTGAGGAGCTAATGGGGAAGCTCAAGCGGCCTGCCGGGTCTGACGTAAAGGTAAGCAGACAAGATTCCCAATTTAATCCGACTACCTTAACAAGGCTCTTGCCCCGAATTAGCTCCCCTGGACCGATTCCTCCTCCACCATTACCAAGGGACTCAAGCGGGCCGCCTTCACACTTAACCGGTCGCAGTACGCCGAGCTACTGTCAACCATTAGGGATGGGGTCTCAAGCCTCGAGTCGCTGATCACAAGCAACATTGAACTTGAGCCTCAGCGACGGGTGAGGTCTCGCATCCGCCTCCTGTCCATCCTCCGCGACATCTCCTTGAGCATGTACCGGGCCATCCAGTCCAGCTTTCGCTGCACATGCAAGCACGGCGTCGGCATCCGTTTGGCCACGTGGTCTGCCGATATGATCCCTGGCGATGGAGAAGAAGACATTGCCGGCGACATCAAGTTCCACCTTGCCTTATCCTACCCACAGAAAGCACAAGGACCCTCTCTTCTCTGGGAACACGTGGCGGTTGAGCCCCGTCTATCCTCAACGCTGGCCCTTTCACCAGCACCGGCACCGGCACCGGCACCAGCAACGGTAGCGGCACCATTAACATCACCATCGCCCAACACCGTCTCCGGTATCATCAACGCCAAGAGAAAGTCCAAGAGCGTAAGGTGGTCCGGATTCCAGTCATCAACTTCGTCAACCACGACTACGCTCGTACAGCCCATGGCCAGTATCACAAGGGCAGCGTCCAATATGACCCTGGCGAGCACCACGGCCGGCTCCTGTACCGGCCCCAACACGTCCACCCTCGATCTGTGCATTGGCATCAAAGACGCCCAGAAGGGGAAGCAAAAGGAGGGGCACTGCTACGGGACCATCTTGGACAATCTCGCATCTAAACCCCGCTACTTCACCATCTGCCCCTATAACCAGCTGGGCATCGGTCCCGGCAGCTGCCGCCTGGTCTCGCTGCGGGACATGCTCACCCAGCAGAGCGGGATCCAGCCCCTCACGTTGCGCGACCGCCTCCAGCTGGCCGTCCACACGGCCTCGAGCGTGCTCCAACTGTACGAAACCCCCTGGCTCCCGAGCACGCTAGGCAGCGGCGACATCTTCTTCGCAGTGTGGGGTGACTGCCCATACTACGGACATGCTTTCATCATGGCTGGCGGCAGCGGCAGCGCAAAGGATAGCTCCGTGCCGCCGCCCTCCATCATCCGCAACCCGACCCTGCTCGCCCTGGGCGTCCTCCTGATCGAGATCATCCGGGGCCAGACGATGGACGCCCTCCGCACGGCGGACGAGAAATCCAGCGGAAGCGGACTGCCGGACCTGCTGTCCGACTACGTGACAGCGAGCCGACTCCTGTCCGACGTCTACCAGGCCAGCTCCAACTACGGCAGCGCGGTGCGCCGCTGCATCAACGCCGAGTTCCCGAATCAGAAGAAGCCGGACCTGGGCGACGAGGATTTTCGGCAAGAGGTCTACTCGGACGTCGTGGCCCTGCTGGAGGAGGATCTGAGCTTCACCTAGATGCCGGCGATCCATTGAGAGGGCACTCCTGCGTGTTGCATTCGGCCAAACGTCTCAAGGCGGGCCCATTCAGATTGGGGCCCGCTCTATATTGTGAGCTGCTCTCTTAATGCCGACTGAGGAAGAGGAACCAGAACGAGAGAAGGAGTCCAAGATGAAGCACATGATCCATCTTGGTCTGGCCGAAATTGGCGGCAGGCACATTATTAGGGCAAAGATATCTTGGCCTCCTCTTAGCCAACTATTTTACCATCCCGGTTTTCGTGGCATTTACACAGCAAATTATACACAATCGTGGCTCACAATAATTGCTGGCTATTTCCTGTTGCTGGGTGTTGCTCTAGTCCTTGGCGCCGGCTCGCTATCTAGAATTCAACCAATTAGCGATCGAAGAATTGGAGAAAATCTATTGTTCACCTCGAGCAGGTTGCGCGCAACCAGGGTGATTGCATGTAGTTGGGGTTCAACTAGGTTGAAGGTTGTTGCACATGTGTATTTAACTAGGCCCAGAGGGGGCACGATGGCATTAGCCAGTAGCCAGGCCACCACCGCGCCACATCGGAAGGAATACTAAGTAGTAAATGCATGTCATGATGGCAATAGAACGCGTAACATTCGTGTTCGGGGCTAGCTTCCTCGAGGCTCATCTAATTAGGGGCTCCACTCTCTAGTGTCAGCCTGGGTAAACCGGGTGAGCCGGATCTACATATAGGTGTCCAGCTAGGTGATGTGAGCTCCTTACCGCAATCTCAGTACGAGTAGCTAAATGTGAGCCAAAATATTAGGTCTGTGACTTTAGGGTTTAAGTATTACTAAAGCGCTTTTATAAGTTACTAAAGTATGTTATAAAGGATGGTTGGCTACGCCGGCGCGGAGGCACCGATGCCGTGATACCGATGCGGAGATGCCGATGTGGCACCTCCGGAACCCCATCTAACTGTACACATATAACCTAGCTCTCTGGCATGGCCAGAGGGTCACAGATCAAGCAATATAATCACAGTTGTAACTATCAAGCTAGCAGTGCAGTGTTTCTGACAAGGGTTTACAGGGCGCGTGCCCTGTGGCCACAGAGCACTAAGCATCCCCATTTTAACACCAGTTCTGGTCCCCACTCGGCTAGATTTGAAGTAATTCAATATGCTGTGGCGTAGCCTACCGAAAATGGTGATAAAGGCGAGCAAAGGGTGAGCCGGCTTATGTAAATTCTGAGTAAATCCTGAGCGAAGACTAAGAGCCAGGCCTGAGCCGGGTTCAGCAATGTTATGTGTGCGAGGTACGATAATGGAAATGTCGTATACACAGCCGTCTCGCATAATAAAGATACCCAGCCGCCGGTGTCTCCATCGGCCTGGCTATCATCCTTACAGTCAATGACCGGAAAATTACAAAGGTTTTATCATATTCACCATGGCTGCAGGACCACCGCTGAAAAAAAAAAAACTAGATCTTAATTGCCGTTACCACAGCGAAAAGTGGCTCGGTCAAATGCTCTTTCCAGAATTCCATGTCCCCCTTGACAATGTCTGCTTCCTCTGCGGGAACTGTCTTGAAGTCTGTCATCCCAAACTCAGTCGGAATACTGTTGACCATCTCGTAGCTATCCCGCATCATGGTGCCTCCAAACGAGAAGGGCGGGTCGGTGCGCAGCATGACTTTGCACCTCACACCGCCCGGGATCGGGGCGATATCCTCGTACGCGGCGCCGTACTTTCCTATCTTCACATGCTCGGCCCAGATCCCCGGGGCGATGACGCGAATCCCGACAAACCTGCCGCCTGGCTTGAGATATGTAGCAATGTTCCTCCACATGCCCCTGAGATCATGCTCGGTGTGGGCGTGATCAAAGACCCAGTTGGCCATGACCACATCGTACTCTCCGGGCGGTAGGAGCTCGATGCCTTGGTCACCTAGCGGCCGGGAGGCGTCGGCGACATGCCAGCGTATGTGACTTGCTTCGCCGGTCCGCGAGGCCAAGTCCTTGCCAATCTGCATCATGGCCTCCGAGATATCGACTACGTCGGCGAGGCGACTGCCGGCTCTGACCGCCTGCCGAGCGTGAGTACCTGAGCCTCCACCAAGGTCCAGGATGGCGAGGTCGGTGCAGTCACCAAGGGCTGTTCGGATGAGCTCGGCTTCGAGACGGGCCATGGGCAGGTCGTCGTACGACTTGTAATCGGTGGCGACATCGTCGTACTGCTTTTTTTCGCCGGTCAGAGCCATTATGGACGGATTATCTTCTCTCTGCTTTCAGTATGGTCGCTAGGAACTTGAGGCGACACTGTGATCAACCCCGCACTAGCTGTCGGAGATGCATCTCAATATTTCGCGCTGTTCTGGAAGGGCACTTGGACGAATACGGAAGGCCCGCACAGACCCGCCATCTTGAAAGCTCAAGGCCACTCCAAAAAGCTCGGGCCACTTTGGTTGCAGGTTGCGACGCAGCTTTGGTTGGATTTCGCAAGCACATCGTTGACACAAACAAGATGAAATTACATACCCGCGCTCGCATGCGTGCACTCAAAAATATATTCATTAGATTCACCTCTTTGCAGTCAATCTAATGATATACTTTCTATAATGCATGCAATAATATACGTTGAGTTGTTGATAGAAATACAATATTCCTAGGTTTTCATTGACAAAAGTGTTAGCTAGAAACATTGCACCGTTGACGGCGATTTCATTCGGCTTTGGACATTCAGGCACTCATAATTTGGCTATCTGGGCACTCACTCAGCTACCCTCAAAATGGGGCAGCAAGGAAATACAATGTGATTCGGTCCCGCTGGCGTTCGCAATGACCTTCGCAATAGTCCCCTGAAGCAAGCCCTAACATTGATGATACTGGCTGCTCTTCGACAATCCACCTCCCATATCACGCTTGTCGTGAAGCGGTCGTTCCCGCACAGCGCTACGCATGACGGATTCCAGAGGCCGTAACTAAGTACCTAGGTAGCTAAAACCAAAGCTAGGCTTATGAACCTCCTCAAGAGTGTGGCAGCACTCGGGTACCGGGAGATAACCCTCTGTGATGAGCTGGTCGCAACACTTTTGGGAAGTCTTGGAAACATCCTTCCCAGGCTTCGTTGGCGTATAGTTCTCCGCTGCTGGAATACCGGGATAGTCGACGCAATCGCCCGTGAAACCCTTTCCGAACCTAGCTTGGCAATTTGCATCCGAGAACTTGGAGCTTGCCTGTTCCCTGCTACTTTTGTAGTAGACGTAGCACTGGAAGACACAGAGAGAGAGCCCCTTGTTAGTAGCCAGTAACTTGTTTTAATCAATAGAGGTAGGTAGGTTGATCAACTTACTACGTTCCATCCAGGATCGATCCTACCAGAATCCGGTAAACTACCCCATAGGCCTTCGCAAAGCCCGTCGATGCGAGATTTATTTTCCTTGTTCGAACAGGTGCACTTTGTAACGACGTCATATGGCCCCTGGTACCCTTGCCGGGGCAGGATAATATGGGAGGTCGGTGTTGACACGGCCCTCACAGCCAGGAAGGCCAGGGCTGTTAGAAGCGCTGTGAGCGACATTGGTCCCACGTGAGCTGTGAAAGTAGCTGGGAGAAAAGGAAATAGGGCGGAGAAATGCAAAAAGTCATGGTAATAGGCTTCCCAATCTATAGTCAAAGGGGCACTTAAAACGGTATACCGCTACCACATCTATCGGTCGCAGTGATGACGAAAAAAAAAGGAGCGAAAGAGAGCAGCAAAAACGATTGTCCTTTTGGAACATGCTTAGGGGTTAATGTTTTCTGGTCACAGAAACCTCGTCTAATCAATAATATCTCGTACTTGATCTGGCGGCGCAGCCCCACAAATGTATTTATCCGGTGGGGGATTGATCGTGGTTGGGCCTGCTATGCTGTAGCCATCGAGTGCCGAAGCTGACTGCATGTGCTAGACGAGTTATCTCAAGGCCTATATTCATGTGGCTTCCGGGGATTATACCGCAGTCAGTCCATTCTTATTCGTTGGGACATAGCATCTCGGTTGCTCATCCGGCTAAGTTGCCCAGGAGAGGCTGCCTTTGTTGTGGCTATTGCCGAAGTTGACTGCCGTCGGGTAGCTATAAATGGTCTCTGACATTTGTTCATATGGACCTCAATACCGTTCTTGTGTGAACTGGGCGTGATTGCTGGGATATATACGGCCTGGCCAGGTTCATTTTAATACTGATATCGGGTCTGACTATCTAGCCCTCTCACCGTGGATATCGCCCGCCGTTCCAACTTACCCAACAGCGAGTCTGAGTCGAGTCCGTCACCATAACATGCGTCTCTCCACCGTCGCCGCGACCATGTCGCTGGTCACTAGCGTCTGGGCTGGTATCGTGATCCAACCCCCACCAGCTGGTTCGGCCTGTTTGAGCTTCCCAGACACGTACCCGAAGCCCGAGAAACCCACGAGAAGAAGTCTTGGAATTACAACGCTGCCGAGACTGTTGGCGAGAGACATACTGAGCTACCTGGAAACGAGGACGGATCAAAATGAAGCTGCCGAAGACCGTCGAACCATTGCGTGCGCCTGTGTCCCAGTCGGGAAGAAGGCAGCGGTCGGCTTCTATACCAAGGCCATGTGCCCTGCACAACACGGGGCATATGAGGAATGTTCAGTCGAGTTTGATGGTTACAGGGTGGGTAGTCCCTTCAAGGCCCCATGACTGCTGCTGTGCTAATTGATGCCTTGTCGACACAGTGTGTCTTTGTGCATTTGACTCGGGAGGAGATCAACGAGCGTTTTACAGATAAGAAGTGCAATGCGGAATTTCCAGGCACGACGGCTCGGTGTGAGGCGGCATATCCAGGTTACAACTAGTAGATACCTAGGTACATAGCCACGGGCAGACAGCGAACTAGTACAGTCCTTTTTTGTGTTCCACCTTCAACGTCTCCATCCTAGCGTTGTTGCATTGCAGTTCAGAGATGATGCAATATGGGACCAACCAATAAAACCACATGCATACCCACCCGTAGCCCAAGATTGTCTCCAATAGGGTGAGCAGAGTTGGGACAGCTTTAGTTGCCCCTGATGACGACAACAACAACAACAACAACCTCTTCCTAAGCGGCCTCCAAGCGTAGTACTGCACGAGAGACTCTGTAATAAGCCCAACAGTCTGCAAGGAGTAAAAGATGCCCGAAGCTGACGGGTTGCACAAACCCCTTTCCCGGTCGATTATCGAATGCAGGAGGCCAGAGAGGAAAAAGACCAGGGCGTTGTTGACAAGACGCCTGGTCATGTTCTTCACGTTCTTCTTCTTCTCGCCCCAAACTTGCGTAGAAAGCGCGTCGGCAAGCGCTCGGAACGGGGCGTAGACCAACCTGTGCCAGTAATTCGCCCAGAAACTGCGCACCGTGAACGCGGCAAAGATGTTTCCAAACAGTGGTGGCCACTCGTGCGGGTCATCGAGTCTTAGAATATAAATGCACATGATACCCAGACATTCATGCAAGCTCGAGAGCAACAGCCACTCGTGGAATATGAAATGTAGCGAAAAGTATGCGCGCGCTGTCATCTCGGCGGTAGTAGAGAGGCCCGGCAAGTGGTGTGCTTGTTGGCTGCGGACTAGGGCTTGAGACCAAGTATAGATTCGGGATTCGGTAACCTCGTAGTAGACGGCGGCAGCGAGGTAACGGCAAAGGATGGCGAAGAGCCGGCGCACAAGATCATCCCATGTTCGTGAAAGGACTTGACATGCGTTCTTGTCCTGCTGCGCTTGGGATATAGGCTGATGCAAGTCGAGCTGTCGTCCATTTCCGTTTTGCTGTTGGGCTGCTGGAAACAGACGGCGCTGCGTTGGTGTTGTTATTGCTTGCCATGAGGTACCAATGCCTCGGAAGTTGAACAACATCTTGTATGCTCGATAGTAGTCTGGCTGAATTGAAGTGGTTGTGATGTAGCCGTCGTCCCTTCGAAGGACTACAATATGAACCATGTGTAAGAGGTGGATCAAAACCCCATGAGCAAAAGCCTGATTCACATGAGCATCAGGATAGAGGTCGTGTAGGCGCTGAAAGTAGTCTGCACTGAGCAAAAAGAGGATGGCAATATGTTTCAGCCGATACCGCTGAGGTGACGACAGAATGTAAAGACTGTATGCAATTATGCCCAAGATTGATACGCAGGGACGGAGCGCGGTGCTCGGGGCCCAGCCTAAAGACGGTGCGTAAGACATGGTGTTGGCCCCCTGGGTGCGTCCGCCCTAACCGATTGCACGGAATGGGTACGGGATAAGTGCTGGGGGTCAGATGACAAGAGGTTCAAGCTCTGGAATGCGATAACGTGTGTAGGTATAGTAACGCCCGGAAGGCCTTCAACGCTGGCACTTTACCGAGCCGGATAAAGTCGGACGACAACGCCCGAACTGTACACCTCAGGCGCCTATATGGGGGCGGCTGCTAAGAGGGTTGATGAGGGTAAAAAACATTATGTTGGATAAAATTGTTAGGGTGATGGACTCGAGAGACAGATTCTACTAGACTCTTTTCATCATGCCCGGCCACTATGACGAGCTGAGGCTCTAGGTGGAATGCGACCTTGATGCGAAGGAAGAAATAGCAAATCTGCGTTTTCAGCCGGCTCATCATCTCGAACGGCGGCCTGTCCTATCTACCTACCATTCCATCAATGGAGTCTACTGATTCCGAACTATCCAATGACAGCAAATCTCATTCTGTGGCTTTCTCAGCGTGCGTATTGTTTACTTAGTTTCCACACAGCCGTGTCTCGGCCACATCCCCTGACAGCTCCTCACCAGTCCAGCCCTGACTGTCCAGGTGACCTCTACTCCACTCTTTTTCATTCCAACAACCTAATCTGTTTATCACAAATCAGACGTAACTGGCAACATTTCTAATTACATCTCTACAGCTCCCAGATGCCCCGAATTAAGTGACGAGTTCGCGTCAATGAGCGCCGAGATGGCAAGTTTCTGGACATTGACGTAGTTGACCGACTTGTTCACCGGATAAGTCTTGGCCTCTTCATTGAACCGCGCATGCCAGCTCCCAACAAGCTTTGTTGGATGCAAACAAGCTGGTGTTGCAGGGGTAACTGCAACATCGTTGTGCCGGCCTTTCTCCTTGCTGATCATGAAGTGATCAACCGGCTAGTGGATGTCGTGAAGAAGCTTCGGCCCCCCATGGCTCCAAGTTTCCAATGTTGCATGTGTCCCGATTCCACTCGTAGTCGATGTCCGTATCCATCCAAGCCGCATTTGGCCACTACCTTGGGCACTCAGGCGACATACGCGGACCTCAGCTTATCGGTGGTAAGATTAAAGATATGATGTCGCTCGAGAATCCAGACTCTGGAATCTCCAAGTCACAGTGGTAGGCTGTCGACTGTGTAACACGCCACATCGTCTGTGGCTGGCTGTAATGTCTGTGAGTGGACTAGAAGGACCATAGATGCTGGAGGATTATGGGTCTAGATTGCTCAAAAATGCACTCATCCATGCACCTCCTCAGTCCTCGGAGGACAGCAGGGCGTTGGCGAGTGCTTCCCTCTACGGGAGCATCTCCTCCTTATGGGACGGAACACTCGAGGAAAATCCATGCGAAGAGGATATCGTCCTGGTATGTGAAGGGAGGAGGGAGAATATGCGACCCATGTGCATGACCCTGGTTAGATCGTGACACACACCAGCCATAACTCCTTTTATTTCTTGACCTTTATTGCCATTTATGAGGCTTGAAGACCCTTTAAATTGCAGATAGGTCTGGTTTACCTATATTTATACCTAGCATTTTGTAAAGATTGAAAAATATATGGGTGGGTAGTTGGGTGAATGGATGTGCTGGGGGGTGCTCCCCTATTAGTTGTCTTCGGCACTAACGGGTTACCACATGGTTGGGTACTTTTTGTCTCCACTCACTCGATTCCCTCTTCCACGTGCGACGGCTCTCGATGCTGCGCCAGGATTGAAATGAGTCTCATCAGTCTGAAGAGCGTTGTCAAAGGTGACGAGGGAGGCATGATTGGCGGACAAAACATGACATGGAAGAATACGACAGTTGGTACTCTTACACAGTCGAGTTCAGACTTGAAGGGCGGACTCGAACTGGGGGTCGGTATATGAAGATGAGGTTGGTGTCGCAGAGCGAACCAAGGAACTGGATATACAGGTATCCCAGAGTTCATCCCGGTGCCTCATGTCATACCTCGGTATTGTGGTTGGGACTACTAACAGTGTCTGGAGGCGTTGATTACCGATTTAGTGCCCTGGGGAGGAGGGGGCTTGATCGAGCCAAGGATTGGCTTGATGCCTGTCTGAAGGATCACGACTGCTGTGCTTCGGCCACTGGCCAGCCCCCGTGTCCTGGATTATCGGCGTGTCCCGCAGCGCCGGGCCGGGGCTTTTTTCGAATCTCTGTTCTCCCGTTACGGCATTCATTCCTAGAATAAGTAGTTCCCCCCCCTGCGAGGACCTTGTAAGAGGTAAAAAAAAAAAACTAATTGCTTGCCAACTGTGAGACTTAACCGGGCCGCCACATCATCAAGTTCCACAGCTCGGAAATGTTCAACAGATAGGTACTTTGTATACTTTACAAGCTTCACGAAGCTGAGTAGATGGAATAATTTTTTTCCAAGTTTTTACCCTGTATTCGGGTATATGGTTTGTGGGGAGTGCATCACAGAGCTGGAGGATGCGCTGCATTCCTAGTCGCATGATTGGTTAGAGTGTCCTCATGTGCTACATGATAAATGACAGAGCTGACGCGCACACTGCACATGAAATGGCGGGGATCACACCCCACGTTACCTAGTCGGGTCATTGGACCGGAGCTGACGATTTGGGAAAAAGTGGCAGAGACGTTATGTGCGGAGCCCACTTTGACCCTTTCCAGGAAAATCCATCCATCTTGGAGTCCTGTTAATCTCCGAAAGCTTAAACTTCTTTCCGTTCCAATGTGGTTGAGACCCGAAGGGAGCTACGGCTCACCCGGTTTGCGCGCTTGTATCGGGTATAATCCGATGGCCAGCCAGGGGTGATGATGGTTGGCCAATAATAGCCTAGAAGATCGACCGGCATCCGAACGCCGAGATACTTCCCGAGGACAGCACGGCCAAGAATTTTGTATATTTTTACACCCAGGGAGCCCTTTTTCTTCTTTTTTTTTTTGGCTTGTGACTAGTACATCATTTTCGTCCTAACCGTCACTCGGGAAATCTTTCAGAATGCTCAAGACTGTCGGCTTGTTCGTGCTGGCGTTGGTAGGCGGCGTGCTGGCCGGGGAGAAGTCGGCCGGCTGCGGCAAGGCCCCGTCCAAGTTCGCCTCGACCAAGGCGTCCAGCATTTCTGTCAACGGCAAGAACCGACAGTTCACGGTCCGCGTGCCGGAGAGATACAATAAAGATACGCCCTACAGGCTGGTCTTCAGCTGGCACCAGCTCAACGCCAACATGGACGAGAACGTCAGGGGCGGAGACACCAATCGTGGCGGCGCGCTATCCTACTACGGGCTCCCGCCCCTGAGCAACGGAACCGCCATCTTCGTCGCCCCCGACGGCCTCAACAAGGGATGGGGCAATTCGGGCGGCGAGGATGTCCTGTTCTTTGACGCCATGCTCAAGGCCGTCTCGGAGGATATGTGTGTCGATCTGGGCCTGGTCTTCTCGACGGGTTTCAGCTACGGTGGCGCCATGTCGTATGCCCTAGCCTGCGCCCGTCCCGACGTCCTCCGCGCTGTAGCTATCATCTCTGGTGCTCCGCTCTCGGGATGTTCGGGCGGCACGAAACCGATAGCCTATTACGGCCAGCACGGCACCTCAGACTCGGTCCTCAACGTGTCCATGGGCCGCCAGATCCGCGACAAGTTCGTCAAAAACAACGGTTGCACACCCCTAGCATCGGAGCCGCAGCCCGGCCAGAACTCGGTCAAGACGGATTACAAGGGTTGTAAGGAAGGCTACCCTGTCGAGTGGGTCATCCACAAGGGAGACCACAACCCCTCGCAGAAGGATGGAAACAACATCTTTGCGCCCAAGAATACCTGGGACTTCTTCTCGCAGTTCAAGTAGTCGGTTAGGTCGAAACATGTAAGCCCGAAGATCGAGACACCAAAGGCCACAACAAGTCAAACAAGTCAAACTGGAGCAGGCAGCGGGTATGACTCCGCTGGGGGTGTCGAGGACTATGAGCAGACATCTATGTGTACATTGGATTTGGAGAGCATTATCGTTGTTCAAAAATACAAGCTAAAAGAAAAATGGACATATGATATTCTTATATAATAGCAATGCGATAGCTTCATGTGATGGATTTATAAGATAACATCAAACGAGATCTTGACGCCGGTCGGGTTGTGCCCAACTCTTTGGTGGGTCGGTGGGCCTGGTTGATCAGCTGGAGCGCATGAATGTGCGACACTTTCAGGTTTTTTTTTCCCCATGATAAAAATCCTTCTATTTTAAACGATTCTGGGGCTGGTGCGGTTTTTTTGCACTCAAGTGAGTCCCAGACTTCTTTCTACAGAGAAGCCTCCAGTCCTTATATGTATGAGGAGGAGGGAATGGTCGAGATCCTTCATATAGTCCAATTGCAAATCCAAGCCCAGGCTCCGAGCATCAGCGAGTCGACTACGGCGATAAATTATGTCCTCGTACGCATTCAAATTTTCATATCTTCCCCGTGTCACCGGTGTGCTGCCACTAATAACGGCACTCAGTGGTGGGTATAACATCGAACCACTTCCGTCCGTCTCTCTCCGTTCCAACCGGCACTGCTAATGTCATATGGGAGAGGAGCCACGAGTTAATCGCTATTAGTCCACCTGCAGAGCAGGAGCCGTGACTCTCTTTCGCCTTCTCACGTTCCGAACAAAATGTACATGACTGATGCCTTGCTCGTTTGACTGTCAACCCATATTTTCCTGCCTCGCTTACTGGGGGTATCTCGCCCAATTTTCAAACTTGCTACTTGTTCAAAATTTATTTTCGGAAATCCCTTCATTAAATCGTGTATTTGAACTGTATCATATATTTACCTATTATTATTATAGCTGAAGTGAGTTTTGTAGAATTATTGGATGTATGGTTGTGGAGAAAATCGGATTTGAACAGCCCAGGTTTTGGCGAAAAACATGCCCGGAAGGTGGGTCTTCCTGTAGTTTGCATGTCGAACTCGGCAGTTTCGGTCTCGTCACCACACCACCACCCAGACTCAACCCAACCAGTTAACACAAACCGCTGAGCATTGGAGCCAGTCGAATACAGTGGTCGGGTTGGACTTGCCACAAAGGGGGGAAAGCTGTGACCCGGCAGCTCTTTCCTTGCACGAATGACAATGCAGGTTGTTGGGTAACTGCAAAGTTTACAAGGCAGGCGCGTTCGACATCTACCAACACAATTTCACCGGTCGCGCGGGTTTTTTTCCCCCTCAACGCCACGGTCGCATTCCTCTCTCCCGCCATAAATTTAACAGCCAGATTTCGCAGCAAGGCAACTCAGCGGACCCCCCCCCCCCCCCCTCCACCCCAGAA
>Ga0247765_1000653_pt1 | contig 24665 bp, 14 predicted proteins | sample UWRJL106311C6_FD_179949 | JGI IMG/M metagenome (GOLD analysis project Ga0247765, IMG submission 179949) | Plant litter microbial communities from Arlington Agricultural Research Station in Wisconsin, United States - UWRJ-L106-311C-6 | ecosystem: Environmental > Terrestrial > Plant litter >... | reverse complement strand
GTTTGGTTCAAGAAAGTTGAAGAAAAAAAAAAAGGAAAAAAAAAAGGGACAGCAATCCTCCCTCAAAGTATGCATGTTATTAAGCAGATTATACCAACCCCTTACCCGACCACTTTTCATTTTTCCAAGTTGGGTGGGAAGCCGACGGTGCCGGTCCTGACGCCGGACCCCTGCCGTTGACAGCCGTGATTTGCCCCCGAACACCGGATGCTTACCCGCTGCACAGCGACTCCGATTCTGCCCCGGGTTGTGAGAAGTAGGAGACACCGAAGCAACCTACCCCTCGTTGAATGTCGCTTTCAACGCAGATATCTCTTTGCACTCAAGGTGCAATAGCAGTTCGCGCGACTCATCCACGCCCTAGCTATCCCGGTCTAGCGCAGCCGCGATGCAACCACGGTGAGGCTGAACACTAGCACGACGAAGGATTTATGCTTATGATGATGCCAAACACTTCTGTTGACTAGGATATCTAGACCAGCTACCTGCAAATCACACCCAGACAAATGAACAAAACCCAGCAGACCTCCATTTCGCCCGCCACCATTACGCCGTCCCCATCTCGGGATTCTCTAGTGTAAAGCATCATTCAGTGATAGCTGAGAAAGAAAAAGGTATATACAACGTCTCTTATGCAACTAAACCCGTTGAACTACACAATTCCACGCTAAGCTCCAAGATTCATCCAACCCCACATACCGACACTGCTGCTAAGGATCAGGATCGTCAAAATGGAGGCACCGGCACGGTCGGCAGTCGTGATGGGCGCCAATGGCTCAAACGTACTGGCACGTCCTCCGGCACTAGGGTTGCCCTGGCTGATACCGCCAGTGAGATTGGTGACGGGGGCGGGAGCCTGGTCAATAAGCAAGCTGGAAACGGCGGCAAGTACGTTCATTTGCTCTCCTGCGCCGCTGGTCTTGTCAACAGAGGGGTCGACAAAAACTCCGTCGGACCAGTAGAAGCCGCAACGTCGGCCTGTCGCACCGCCTGTGCACTGCTTGATTGCGGCTTCGGCCGACGTACGTAGAGTTGGGAGAAGCAGGTCGCGTGTGAATGGCGCGACTTGCGTGACAACCGACAGCCAACGGTGCACGTAGCCCTTGAAGCTCAACATGTCAGGAGAACAGGCACCTTTGCGTCCCTCACAGGGCAATTCGTAGGCAATCTTGTTGGGGAAGAAGTCGCGCAGGATGCCTGGGATGAGCTTCTCAATCCGAGTCTTCCAGGGCTCAGCGCCGTCCGTGTAGTTGTACATGAAGGCACAGCCGTGGAGCAGCAGGGCCGCGTTGTAACTGAACTGGGCCTTGTTGATGTCGGTGCAGTTGTGCTCGACATGGCCGCCGTCATAGACAGCCCAGTCATTGTGGTCAATGTATTGCACACTCCACAGCCAGTTGAACGTCTCTTCAGCCCACTTGGCGTACGTATCATTTTGCGTGTACCGAGCAAGGCGGGCTCCTAGATTGAAGAAGCAAGCATTCGCAATCGTATTCTTGTAGTTGTATCCCATGTTGGTTGGAGGAACCTGCCACCGGAGCCCACCGTTGCAAGTCTTGTCATGGCGTTCCGAACTCGCCTGAGTGTTGAAGACGGCTTGGGCCAAAGCCAGCCACTGCGGCTTGTCTTCGGGCGGGTTGGGGAATTTGTTCTCAGCCGCCAGCATGGCGGACATGCCCCAGAAGCCTTGATCGTCGTTTCCGAGAGATGCTGTGTGGTTGGGGGGCATGTAGTTAAACTCTGGGCCTGTCTGATGGAGCATGCCTTCCATGATGACGTGGTTGTAGCTGGTGTCGCCTGTTAGATGCCAATAGTCGATATATGTGCCCATCATCGCCCCGCCTTCCCACCAGTAGTAGTCGCCCTTGTTCTCGGTGGGCGGACCGGGGAGAATGCCTGGTATCTCGCCCGTCTGGTTCCCCTTGTAGAAGGTCATCAGGTCGTAAGCCAGAGTTCTTGATGACTCTTTTATCTCGGCTGTTGCACCGTGTCAGTCCACTGCCGCCGGTTTGACTTTCCAACCAGCCGTACCTATTGTGCTGATTTTGTAAAATTGCGCTTGCGCCGCAGGGAGGACACTGCTCGCAGCGAGGACGGTGGCCAGCCACCGGGCGGGTGACATGGTCGCCCTTGTCGCCATTTTGACGAGAGTTTCGAGATCGATGAGTCGGTCGCAATCTGAGCTGTCCGAGCTATGGGCCCAGGTTTTCGTGAAAGTTATATCACAGCGCTATCGAACACGTCGTCGGTCGGTCGGTCGATCGGTTTCTCGACTTGTCGTAGAAGGTCGCGGAGTGCGGGGTCAAACGAGCGGAATGATGGCCACGACCATCGATATGAACAACGATAACCACGGCGATGATGTCGCGGATTGTTGGAAGAAAGAGGAGAACATGATTCCAGGGGCGGACTAACAGGTGGACTCTACTTGTTGCCATCGGAACCCTTGGCACTCTCGGTTGCCGCTTGGCCATCCAGGCGAAAGAGGGCGGTGCAATGCTCGGCGGGGTCTCGATGTGGTGGTGATTGGCCGCTCGTGTTCACCCTCCGGACCTGGCGGACCACCCCAGACCCCTGCAGCGCCACGCAAGTGGTGGAGCGACAAGTCTGGGCAAAACACTGGATGTCCATAATGCCCAGCTACCAATTGCTCGGCCTCCCAAAGTTTGCTGGAGGCGGTCTGGATCTTGCGGGAGGGGACGAAACCAACTGTGTTTGTCTCTGCGCTGGCATGCTGCAGCTGCATCCAGTTTCCTAGGCGATGTGGATGGCAGGCTTTCCGTGTTGACGTCGGTCAAAACATCATTGCCCCGAACGATTCGACGACACTTGCTAGTTCTGTGGGGCCTGCAGCCGTTCTGTGCGCCACATGCCCGTGATTGGGCCAATTTTAGCACGGACACCCAGGGCGTTTAACCACTAAAAACTGCTGCAAAGTTGACACCCAAATCCAATTCAGGAACATTATCCAGCGATGCTGACCACCAACCCCAGATTGCACTTTTTTTTCTTGTGGGTCAGTGGGTTTTACGAGACGATCCATCTGAACAGAGCTCGAAATCCTCCGTCACGCAACTCGGGAATCCCATTTCACGGCACTCGAATCCGGTGCTTGGCCCCGCGCGCCGACGCAGGGCCGACGCAGGGGCGCCAAATACGTTTAGCGGGCCAAGACACCAAGACGCTTGGAGGATTCTCAAGATCAGGGAATCCGGATCACCACAATGATGTCACTGCAAGCGAATTTCTAGGGTTTTCCATGGATATTCTCCTCGACCTGGATCTCGCTCGACCGGGAACGTGGAATCGGTGCGGCTCGCAGTGGGTTTGGAAAATGACGGCACCCCTCTCTCGCTTTCGTCACGTCAGATGTGTCTCCTCACAGCCAAGTCTGGCAAGCTGTCCTCTTATTGTACCCCTATCTACACTAGTTATTCGCCGTCTTATCGTTATAATAATGTATCTAAGCCCGTTGTTAGGAAAGCTGTGCACACACGCCTTGGAAGACAACTCACCGTCTGGTCCGAGCATCCCGACGGGGTTTGGTACGCGTAAGCGCCCGTGTTGATGAATAGCGCTTGCTTGGCACACACGAGCCACGCCGCAGCGTTCTGTCGTTTGACGCTGGGAACGGTCCAGGCCAAGGTGTCTCCCTGGAAGTTAAATGTTCCAAATGGATTCTTGGTGGTGTTAAACCATGTCGCCAATGTGCGCGGCGGACTGTCCTTGTTGGCTGGTTCCTCGACCCACATGTATAGGGGCGGGTTCGATGCCTTGTTGACGAGCTGTCCACCCTCGATCTGGAACTGGCCCGCCGTCGTGTACGAGTCCAGGATTGCCGTTCCTGGGACGTTGGCCGGCTTCGTTTGGAGGTATTTGTGGTAGTTGGGTGCTGCCACGGCCCGGATCCAGAGGGCTCCTTGCATCAACGTTGTCGGCGTCGGGATCGACGTCGCTTGCGGCATGGGCGTGGCCATGGCCGCCCCGGCAAAGGCAACAGCAATGTGGATGGGGTTCACCATGTTGTCTGGTCTGACTTGGCTCTTGTGGGACAAGTCACAAGTGAAGTTGTTGTCGCCGAGGTCTGGTTAGGCTTGGGATTAGCTGGGCGTCAGGGGCCGAGACCAGAGCCCGGTATTGGAGCCGACGCCCTGGTTTAAAAGACAATGGGAGCCCCTCCCCATTTGGGTGCATCGGTTGTTCGGAGAGGCAAATCCAGGTCCAAGACATGAAGACAGAGTTGGTAATATGGCTGGCAATAAGGGCAATATAATTGCCGGGAAATCGCATAACGACCCCAGAATTTGCATTGGCCGTGGAATCACGCTCTCCGGGCTTATTAATTTGTCTGCCATTGATGGGGCAGTTTTCGGCTTTCTTCTTGGGGAGCCTTCCCGCGTCGCCGTCCGGGTAAAGTGCACCGCTCCCAGCGCGCTAAGTCACATTGCGGTCATTTTCAATGAATCGAGACTCAAGCAAGTTGGATGTCGCGCAATTGGGGCTATGGGGACAAAGGTTTTGACAACCACCAGGTTTCCAGCGATCTAGGAGCAGCTCCTGGAAATGCAATCCGATTGAACGAGACTTGAGTAAGGTTTTTTGTCTCGAGATATCCGGAGATCGTATCAACAATGGCCATCACATGGGCGATAGAAGTTGCCAAGTCCGAATCCGGTAAGTAGGAGATCAAGGTCAGTTCGTGCTGGGGGCGATAGCAAACCGCTGAAGAAGGAGTACATGCAATCACAAAGGGCCAAGAGTACTTCGCGCATTACAGAGCGAGGTCCGAAAGTCCAATTGAGGAACATACGCACGACGTCGTGGTCGAACGGAAATGAACCTTGGCGGCGCAGTCATCGAGCAGGGGCTATAAGGGGAAGGAAAGACGCCATGAAATTGGAAGGAGCCACCGCTGCACGCTTTGTCGGTCCTCTGCTTTCCCGCCCCGTTGGTTGAATGCCGTGCTTGAATAGTATGGCAAGTCAGGGAAGTTGGGAAAGTGGGTGACGAGGCATGAAGTTTCCAGATTTCCCTCCCCATTACCACCTCGTGACAGGCGAAGTACGACATGTATGCTAGTCAGGAAAGTGCGTTGCTAATGATCAAAAATTGACAGAACCAGAAGGAGAAGTCCACAAATGAGTGGAAGATGTTTCCCAGCTTGAAGATCGACAGCGTCTGGGTTGGGGGATGATGCTCAGAGCAACCTATCTTGATTGAAACTGCTCATAGAACGGAACCTAAGCCAACACATGCTAAATCGTCTATCACCTCCATGGGCAAGGCTTAGCTGGAAGGCATCGCCTCAACTGCCGATGAGCCTCATCGTGCCATTGCTCTTTCCTTTGTTGACTTTCAGCTCTGGGAGACTGCCCCTTCTCATTCCGGATGTTGAATGGAGTCTCGATCTGCCCATCGGCTGACTACGGCAACTTCCGCCCGCCCAGCTCTTTCCTTTTGTCGACGTCTACGATTTATGCATCTCAAGTTTTTAAGGTTAACTCTTGGGCGTCCACGAAGTCCTTCACTATCTTTGCACGACGCTCAACAAATTTGGCCTCGACATCGCCCACCAAACATTGCTAAGATGGCAGCCTTTAGCCTTTGGATATGCCTGTCACTTTTACCTTTACTCCCGTCCAGCAATGCAGTTGGCATTCCTAACCTCCCTGCGAAGACCGGTGGTCAGCCCGACCCGGCCCAGATGGTCGCCATCGCCCCAACTACAGCCCCGGAGTTCAATAACGAGGTGTTCAGGCGTCAAGCTTTCAAGACACAATGCGGTTTCATTTCTGCGGATGCCAGTTCGTTGCTCTCAAACAGTTATCCCATGCCGCTAGCTGACACTGCCCGTGCCCTACAGATGATGCCTTTGCCTGCCTCGGTGGCAATGTCTGCGTCACGAGACGCAGCAATGTCGGTTGCTGTAACCCCACGATTAGCTTCGTGGAATGCAGTATTCACACTGCATGCCTCGAATACGATGCCTACACGGCCGGGCTCTGCGTGGACAAGGGTCCCTCGACACGATGCTGGTGAGCCACTGTGCGGTCGGATCCTTGCTGACTCCAGAGACACTGACCATGCATTCTGTCAATAGTACCAACCCAAGATGGGGGTATTGCAACACCGCGACATACGTCGATATCCCCTCACAAACCCTAATTTACTGCGCCGCGAGTCACTTTGGAGATCCCTTATACGCGAAACCAACCAACACCCGCACCAAGGTAGACGACTATCCGGACCCTGATGAAGGAGCGCCCGTGGGAGTTATTGTTGGCGGAGCTATCGGGGGAGTCGCTCTTTTGGTCTTGATTGCGCTCTGCATCATCTACTGCGTGATGGCAAAACGCAAGAAGGAGAAGGAGAGGAAGATCAAGGAGTGTTCCACACCCCCCACAAACCCGCCTACCCCCGCTGTCAACAGCCCGAGTCATAATTCAGTCGACCACAGAGGCAGCACGATGGGGGTTGCCCCAGAGAGTCTGCAGGAACCTCCGTTAACATACAACAACTACAGTCCTCATGAAGGAGCTCAGTCGCCTGTTCGCCAACCAACGGGCTACGTCTCGGGGTTTGATGGAGCATCGTCGGAGCCAATGTCATCGCCACATTCGCCAGGATTCCACACAACAAAACAACAGATGTTGGCTTCGGCAGTATTGACGCCCAGCCCAGAGCCCACATGGGGAACACGTTACTTCGGGGGAACACCTGGGGTAGCTGAGATATCATCGGAACCCATTGCCAATCCGAATATTTACGAGATCAGCGGAGAGGAAAGGTGGACGAGGCAAACTTGATTCTCGAATCCTCGAACCTGTGTCTGCGAGGGGTAGCTGGGTAGTGCGTTTTTGGCGTTTGGGGAGTTACAAATTCTGTCCTACGGTCTCATTCTTAAGGTGGAAGGTTAATACATAATATTCCTACAGTTGAGGAAAGTGACAGCGCTCGTGCATGTCTTGTGAGATGCAACTTGGCCAGACTTCCTGAACGATCTCCTACTGTCTCCATGAACATTTGCCAGCCGTCAATGCCACATCTGGGGACATTTGCAAGCGGGGACTTCTGGTGAAGAAACCTCTTGGTGGAGGTTACCAATCATTTCCCCTCGCCTGATCCAACCTCAACCTTCCTCCGTCGCGATACTTCTTCTCTGTAGATCTCGGCCACGGTCTTTGGGACTGTTACCGTCAGCAGCCCGTCTCGCATCGATGCTTGTACACAGGCCATGTCCTCCTGTCCAACTGGCAGATGAAACACGCGACAAAACGGCCCGACCCTGCGCTCCTCGACATGCCAATGTAGCATCTCCTCGCCTTTTTTTTGTCCGTTTTTCTTTTTCTCTATCTCATTGCCAGCCTCATAGCATTCATGTTTGTCTTTGTGTTTATCCACATGTTTTTCTTCTTCCTTTTCTTGATTCTCGTCTTCTTGTTCCTCGTCTCCTTCTTCCTCCCCAGGAATAGGACCCCTCACCGGCCCCGGAATCGGCCGCGGAATGACCCCGGATATAGTAATGGTAAAGAGCAAATCGTCGGTTTCGACAGAGACGGATTCGCGATTTAGACCGGGGAGAGAGCCGTAGATGGTATATCCCGTTTTGGACTCTGCGAGGTCGAAATTCGGGTGTGCTCCACTCTTATTTGTCCTCTGTGACTCTTCCGTCCCTGGGATGGAATTGGCGGAGTTGGTGTTGGAACTGGAGCTATCCAGGGATGGGTTGGAGCTGGTGTTGGAGTTGACCTTGGCGGGGTTGGCAGAGTTGGAGGAAGAGAGTTGGGAATTATAGGCGGTATGGAAGGCGTGAAGAAAGTGTGCGAGTGTGGCCGGGGAAAATGTCGCGTTAGAATTGCCAGTTGGAGGAGCAGTGGTAGTCGTGGAGTTGGAGTTGGAGTTGGTGGTAATGGAAGCGATGGTCGGACTTGGTGGAAGAGGAGGGATTATGGTCGTTTTCATATGTCGTCCATCACGATCAAAGTGAGTGATGCTGAGGTGGCGAGCGGCGGTGGGGGAGAGGAGATGATGGGTTAGGTAGGCGGCCATGTTTTTTTTTCCCCACTCAGAGTTGAAAGTGATGTTGATCCCGAAGATGTGTACTGGAGTTGATCAAATCAGATGGGAAAAGACTGGATATTCTAGGTGAGAGAGAGTTGGATCGGAGTGGTCTTGATGATGGACGAACATGGTGAAAGGTGGCCACCAAATTATTATGCACAGACACGAATGTGCCTTTTCCAGCAATGCAATGCAGGTGCTCAACCTTGATGTCAGTCAGGTCGACATCATGAGATCATCGCCCCTTTTGGGTCTTGTTAACCCGCTTGACCCGCTAGTGCACGAGCATCAAACATGTGCATCCACATTTCTGCGCCCGGGACTTTTTTGACTTTGCAATGACGATCATGTATGAATCATTCAAGGGCCGGATTCTTCAAATTCTTCTTCCAAGGAAAGCATTTTTCCATGTTTATCTCATCTCAGACTTCTCGTGTTCTTTTCCATACACCAGATACCATCGTTGCACTAACAATTGGCCTATGCTTGCTTTTGCTATTTAACAATGTCTTGTTGACCGTGATTTCTATCAAGGGAGTCATGTCGCGACAGATACATTGGATTAGGCTGCTTGTTCGTTGGGTGAACTGATCAAGCTGTGCGATGCATGTTAGCCGTGTGAGATATCGTTGTTTTTAAGATTTGATCGACTTTACTATGATAAATCCAGTGTTAAATAAATCCAGTGTTTCGACTGATGTGCGATCCAGAACTCTGGGTGCCAATGGAGTATTCCCCGAGGGCACTGGAGCAAAGGGGCAGGGACTGAGCAAACAAAGCATCACAAGATGCCATTCGGCATGCGGTAGAGACAAAATAATAATGGAATTTACATATCCGGTAAACAGCGGCTGCATGCATTTTCAACCAGAACTGAAGTGGTGCACGCCGAGTCAAGTACCTAACAGTTGTGCCGCAAAAGAAGTGCACAAAGTGTTAGTGCATGCACACCACCACATCTTGGACATCCAAACATGGAAGACACGGCATAAAGGATATCACACCACAGCTCACAGAAACCATCACGCCACAGATTCGGCCTTTATGGAAATGTGCTTGACCGCACAACTGCAATATGCACCACCACACATGATGATATCACGCCAACTGCATTTTCCGGCATTCGGAGCTTGGACGTATGATCTGTCCATGACGCGGAGTCAATTTTTTTTTTCTTGCCTAGGCTCGCGGGGGGAGGGGTAATCCGGTGAAATCATGCGCTTTCTTTGGCATCATTATCATCAGACGGGGGATTATCACGAGGTTGGGGTAGTATGCGGGGGGAGATATAACCTTACCTTACTCTTGTGCAGCAGAGTTTGAAGTCTTTAGACATACACACACCCATACACACCAGATATCTGGACAAAGGAACGACGATTGATCAACAAAACACAACAACATCGACAACATTCGGAAAAAAGAAAAAAACATGGCGGACCAAAATATCCCAGAGCTCTTGTTTCACACCACCCTGACCGTCATCGATTTCCACGTCGACACGTCGGGCTCAACACAGAGCGTCTACGTTCTCGGCACCCACACGACGCTCGAGTCGGCCAAAGCCTTTACCCTCAAAGCACTCGAGGGACTCAACTACCAGGCCGACGACTTTGACGAATTTGAGACGCGCGCGCCGAACAAGGAATGGACTCATGGCGATGGCATTCTCGTGTATGCCAAAGCTCCGGCGGGCCGTAAGTTTTTCTCTCTTCTTTTTTCCTCTCTCCGTCTTCCACTCTATCCTCCACTCTCTTTCACTGGTGTAAAAAAAAAGACACTAATTCCCAGTCCAAACAGAGGTCTTCAAAGTCGGGCTCGACACCAAGCCCAACACGGAGAAACTCCCTGCCGACGCTAGCAGCCACACCCTCGTTCTCCCTCGCGGCCACGACCACCTGCACTATGTCGTCCAGACCAAGATTGACTACAACCAGGATAAGAGCGGCGCGTTCCAAACCAGCGAGATTGAAGGCTGCTATGTGAAGCGAGGCGATGCCGTCGCCGCAGCGAAGGAAGCTCTCGTGGGGATGGGCCGAGAAGCCTTCTCGCAGTATGATGAACGGGATAATGCCGAGGAAAAGGGACAGTGGCCGTTTGGGGAGGATGTGGTCGTGCATGCCGTGGCAGAGACGGGGGAGAATTATACGGTTAGTGTGAGGACAGTGCCGGGTGCCCATAAGCGGTATGGGAAGAAGTAGCATCCTGCCTACATTCCTTCCACCTTGATGTTCCTAACCTCGGTACCTTACCTATCTAACCCGAGTGGTGGTGGTTTTGTCTCTTGGAGTCTTTTATGTCTGTAGTCTAACATGGGAATTTTATTCATCTCATTCAAGCTGTCTTGTTGTACAAAGTAATCTGGTAGAGAGTAGTGAATCTTGAAATTGGGGTCCGAATATCGAAATGTGCATACCTAGACATCAACTTTCAAGGGGACGAAAGAACAAGAAGAAAAAAAGAAACTCCACATGGTATTCCATCTTCCAACCTTGTCTTCAAGAACCAACAATATTGCACTTAGGCATTCCCCAAGGCAATCATTCCTCAAGGCCAAGTTCCCGTCAAGTTCAGTTTTGTTCCTTCGCACTTACAGCCAAGCCGGACGGACGTGCCGTGCCTTGCGTCCCTCGGAAGATTGGAAGAGATTGATATCGAACAGACAAAAGAAGAAGTAGAAAAAAAAAGAAGCCAAGCCAAACCCTCGGATTTGTTCCTTTCCTTCCTTCCCTTCCTTCCTCACGGAATGCATCCCATGTTCTCTCGTTCCGCTCAACTGCGAACGAGATCCGAGCGCGCGTAGCCCCCACGTTACAGCGTTACAGCGTTACGTTTTTTTTTTTTTTTTTTTTGAAGCGAGAAAGTGAAAACGCAGCCAAGATCTTGTTCATGTTGGTTGGTTCGACTCACCTTACTGCCTATGTAATTTGGCGCTGCTGGCTGCATGGCTGCACGGCTGCCACGACCTGCAGTGCAACGACGGGACGTTTTGGAAGGAAAAGGAATGATGCCCAGAACGGAACGGGCGGGGCCCCGGGGCCGGGGGGGACTCGGTGCAGAGCGAATCATATCATTGATATCTGCTGATAAAAATGCGGGGAGTGAGGGGAGTGAAGTCAGGGGAATGTTTGTTTCGTCTGATGGGACTTTGGTAAGGTAGGTAGGAACCATGCAGGAATTTTAATGCGAGAGCAAGTTTTTATCTCTTCGGGAGTTGGGAGTTGGGAGTTGGGAATTTCTGGGACGATGGGCAGGACGACAGACAATGGGCAATGGGGTTTTTGGGGGTAATGTGTGAGCAAAGACGGGAGCAAAGATGATCGTTGAACAAGCTTTGATAAGCCCTCTGCGCTAACGTTAGTGCACCCGCCCAGCGAACATCCCGACGGCAATTTCAACTGCCACTGAAAAATCCAGTGTTTCTTCCGTCAAGCTTCATCAAGTCAGCACTTTTTGAGCCGACAAATCTATGTTGATTAAAAACCCCTAAACTAAAAACTGATCACTGTGGACAGCAAACCCCAGTATAAATGGTATAAACGAAGTAAAAAGCAAGTTGGTATAACAAAGTAAAAAAACCACAAAAAAAAAACCCCTACAGGGTAAACCGAAAGCTCGGATGCCAATCCCCCATATTCTTCCTGTCCTCCTCGGGCAGTTCCAGGCGCGAATCCCGCTCGCCTCTCTCCCGCTTGCGGTTCTCCCTCCACATGAGACCCGCCATCGTTGCCGTGCAGAGGGCGCCAAACCACATCATGCCCAGGGCTACGCCGTAGCCCGTCTTGTACGTGGGTGCTTCGGTCTTGATGAAGATGAAGGCGCCGATGATCCCTGCGAAATTCCCAATCGTCACCTGGGAAGACGCGCCGAACGACCGCTTCCAATGGCCCGAAACATTGTTCTGCAACCAGGCCAGACACATGGGGGTGATCATGAAGGCTCCGCCAAACACGAGGAACACGGCGGCGAATTTGTAGTCGCGCGACTTGTCCTGTTGCGACAACAGCATGGCGTAGCCCACGGTAGCGAGCGACGCTCCTCCGATGATAAAGCTCGATCGGTGCTTAAGCCGGTCTGACGCCCAGGCGCCGAGAATCATCATGCCTGCGGCAAAGACGTAGACAGGGATAGTGCGGACCTGCGCTTCTTGTGCCTTCCAGCCGAATTCGAGCAGAATCGTCGGGAGGAAAAAAGTTCCCGATAACCCCGCGACGGAAACGCCCATGTACGTGAACGCGGCCAACCAGATCTTGTAGTCGCGCACGACGCGGGTGAGGGCAAACTTGTTGAGCGTGTCCATGCGGCACAGATCGCCAATATCGGCAGCCATACGGCGTTTCAACAGGTCTTTTTCGTCGGCGGACAAAAACCGATTGGTCTCCGGCCAGTCGGTAATGACGAAGAAGCCAAGAATACTGAGACAGGATGTGATGGCGCCTTCAATGATAAAAATCCACCGCCACGCGGCCATGGTCGGCGTGCTCAGTCCGGCGATGGCATAGGCGAGCAGACCGCCAAACGCGCCGGCGACGACGGTGCTGCAAAAGAAAAACGACACGCGCTTTTGGTATTCGTGGCGTTTGTAGTACATGGACGAGACGTAGACGATTCCGGGAAGAACTCCGGCTTCAAACGCGCCGAGGAGAACGCGGAGCGCCACGAGCGCGGCGTAGGAATGCACGAAGCCCATGCACATGTTGATGATGCCCCAGAAGAACATGAGCGTGGAGATGTAGATTGACGGCCGGACTTTGCGGATGATCATGTTGGAGGGGATTTCGAGGAGGATGTAGGATGAGTAGTAGGCCTTTTCTTCGCGTTAGTTCCATTTTGACGAGGTCCCATTCTGACGAAGTCCGATTCTGGCGAGATCCCATCTTGAAGGCGTCGACCACAAGGTAGCCACGAGAGAAAGAAAGCAGAGGAGAGAAAATCAGAGAAAATCTTACAAAAAGAGCCACGTTAAACCGATTCCCCACATCGAGCTGCAATTCCTGAGTGAGTCCCTGAATCGCCGCATGGCTGATGTTGATGCGGTCCAAAAACGCCATGACGTAAATGACGAAGAAAACCGGCCAGATAATCAGATCCAGTTTGAGCAGGAGCTTGCGCTCCGCTTCGGGATTGATGGGTATCTCGTCGGCATCTTGGGAGATGGAGTTGGAGCTCGTGGGCGATTTTGGTGGCGCGACGGCATTGTCACCGGTGCCGGTACCACCACCGCCCTCGCCGAGCTTCAGCTCCTTCTCCATGTCTTTTTCCGAGTTTGACATTTTGGGGGTAGATCCGATCCGGTCCGGTCCGGTAGATCAGGTAAGATCACGTCGATCAGGTCAGATCAGGTAAGTTCAGGTCGATCAAATCAGGTCCGGTCAGAAACCGTTCAGAAAAAAAAACCGTATGGATGGAACCGTTCAGTTCAGTTCAGGTTCCGGAGGGTGGAGTGAGTGTGTGTGGTGTGAACTCTGGTTGCGGGCGGAGCGGACGCGGGACACCAGACGGGAGTGAGAGGCTGGGTGGGATGGGATGCAGGTAAGTGGCTGCCCGGTTTGATGCAAGCAGCAGCAGCTAGCAACCAGCATGAACAGGAACAGGAATGTTGCAACAAAAGCGGGAAGAAAAAAAAAAGATAAAAAGATAAGGTAAACGGCCGAACCAAAGAATCAGTCTTCCCTCAGATAATAAACATGAGACGAAGACAAGACTGAAGGAAAAAAAAAAAGAGACTTGAGAAACTGCAGGCAGACAAGTATCGATATAAGGTACCTTACCTCCAACGTGATTTCTGTCTCTAGTATCAAAGTACTTTGTGTCGTTGATAGTAATAAGATAATAATGTTATGCAAAAAGGGGGCGCCGAAAAAAGAAACTTTCCCCAGGATCAGGATGGAGGAATGGATGGTCGGTCAGGTTCCAGTTGAAGTGCTGGTTAAAGTGCTGGTCGGTCGGTCACCCACAATAGAATCATGAATGGAAGCGAGCGAAACATAAAACTGGGGGTAGGTCAGGGTTTAGAGACCAGGTCAGGGCCATCGTCAGGGTCAGGGTCAGTTAAGGTTTATAAGTGAAAAAAGCGAGGGAACAAAAGATATGCATGGCTGCGGCAAAACCTAAGCTGGGCGCTTTAGGTAATTCCTTTCAGTGTGTGCACCGCGTGCTGTAACGTTGGAATTTTATTTTGTATGCCAACAATCACCAAAAGACTGGGAATATCTTCCCTCTGCAATGTTTTTTTTTTTTTTTCATGTTGGCCACTTCCTCCTGCGGGTTTAATGGCTCGGGACAAACCCTGAGAGATAACTGGTGCTTTGTGCGGACAAGACAACCAAATCAGTCAGGAGATAGATTCAACCCCAATATCCAATGGGTGAATGGGCCGATTGTTACAGGGAGCCAGGGGTTTGTTTGCCATTGTATTTGCGTATTGCGGGGGTTTAATCCGTGCCGTTTCCAAGGGTACCTCATGCGGAGAATGCGACTCCCGCACTTTCTAGGGTACAAAAGTTGTGGAGGGACGGGAACTTTTGAGCGGGCTTTGATCCGGTTGGTTGAGCCTCACTTTTCGACAAAAAGGTGGCGCGACCTTTTCCTTCTTCTCATTCGATGCTCGGAAAAGCCTGCGCCACGAAGGTGCATGACCTTACTATGCACTGCTGGATGGGATGCATCCTCGTTCTCTGTACTGTGTGAGATATTGCTATGCTACCGCAACACGGGATAACTACTGCGTAAGCATGCAAGTGTGGTCTTTAACCCCTTTTGACCAATCTCTGCCCCGGTTGACAGAGACTCAGTGAGGTTAAAACGAGACTCTGCATTTAGAGTCTGTAGTTAAAGTCTCTGCATTGGAATCATTCCATTTACCGGGATACCTTGTCGACACTTGGAACTCGAAGCCCCTGGAATGAGGAATCTTGGCCGTTTTTCAACAAGGACCAGACCTGTCGCGTCAATTCAAGGGACTTTGGAGAGTATTGTAATTGTTCACATCGACATGGCATGAAACAGGTACACGGTAAAGAACACGGCATGCACGCGGGCAAAACGGCTCCAAGTCCCAAGAAGGGCAGGTAGGAACCAAAGACCTCGGTATATGCCGTGTCCCTTTCACCACAGATTCATGGTACTAGTATTGTTTTTTGCCAGGAAAAAAAAGGTTCTCACCGGTGGCCGCCCCCTGGCCCCGACCCCGATTGATCCTGTCGGATCTCATTCGTCTGCCTGCCTGCTTGCTTGCCTGCCCGGTTTGCTCAAATGTCTGTCTGTCGGATTAGATCCCTGGGATTCGATCCATGCTAATCCTCTACCATTGGCTCACCCTTTCCGGTTCCCAAAAAACGAACTTCACTCCCACCTTACTTACTTTGGTACAGCGGTGCAGCGGTACGGCGTTCTTTCGGCCCGCGCCGATAAGCCTCTGACCAAAACACTCTCTCTTTTGTATGTGTGAGAGAACATGTCTGGGGTTTATTAAGGGGAAGGGTATGGTAGGGTACATTACCATCGAAAGGTTTTGCTTGCGAGCCGATGGCATGTTAACTTGCCACAGGCATGTGGCGAATCCTCTTGGCCCGACAGGCTGGTTCCTGAAACCGTTTTTTTTTTTCTACCTCTCGTTCCCTCTTGTGGTAAAAGAAACCGCTGATCGATCGATCTTCCCCAATCCAATCCAATCCTAACTATCTATCGTTCTTTTGTCTCGATCCAGCCCTTTTTGGATGCGAGGGAAACAAGTCACCTAGGGCGGACCTTTTGCTTTTTGCTTTTGCTTCGACTCGACTTCACTGGAAGACCCAGTCAATATTGAACATGTCACAAAACGGCACTGCTCCGGCCACTGGGCCACCGATCAACCCCAACGACAACAATGCCTACCTCGTCTACATTCCCTCGATCGTTTTTGTTATTGTCTGTCCTATTCTGATGGGCCTGCGGATATGGGCGCGGCTGAGAAAGGGAGGCAAGCTGGGTGCCGATGACTGGACTGCCGTTACGGCTCTTGTAAGTCTTTTTTCTTCTCTGTTGTTGCTGCAAGCAAAGGTCTAGTATTGCATGTAAAGTAGGTGCTGACTACAGTGTTTAGATATTCACTCTCTTGACCATGGGGGTTCTCGTAGCGTGTAAGTGCCAATTCCGGTATTTCTCACTGTCGATCATCATATCACTAACTTCTCGGGAAACAGCCTGTCAATACGGCATGGGCCGCCATCTCGTCACCATCAACAAAGCCGACCGGTTCGAAACCAACAAATACTTCTTCATGGCGCAGGTCACTTACAAGGCCGCCATCAACCTCGTCAAGTGTTCGATCCTGCTTCTGTATCTCCGCCTCTTCCACGTCGTTCGCTGGTTCCGCGTTTCCTGCTGGGTTCTCCTCGGCATCGTCGCCACGTACTGCACGGCATCCGTCGCGGCCACCGTATTCCAATGCAACCCCGTCATTCGCGCTTTCGACAAGAGCGTTCCCGGACAGTGTATCGACACTGCGAAATTCTGGTTCGCCAACGCGGGGTTCTCCATCGCCACCGACGTCATCATCTTACTTCTTCCCATGCCGCTCGTTTATAAGCTCGAAATCCCACTCACGCAAAAAATCGCGTTAATGGGCGTATTCACCGTGGGAATCTTTGTCGTGATCACGTCGTGTCTGCGGGTCACGACGCTGGATATCTTCGCCACCTCCCCGGATAGCACGTATAATATCGAAAACGTAATGTGGACCATCATCGAGCCGAACGTTGCCGTAATCTGCTCCTGCTTACCGATTCTCCGTCCCCTTGTCGTCAAATTCATCCCGGGGCTACGAACGAAATCGAAGCTTAGCGGTGGCTCATATGGAACCCATGGAACCCATGGAAGCCATACCGGTCATTATACCGGGACTGGTACTGGAACCGGTACGGGAACAGGACTGGGAAATGGCAATGGGACGAGAGGGATGAATAGTGTGGCGACGGATAAGCAGAGACCAGATTGGGTGGAGCTCAGCGGTGTCAAGTCTTCCCAAGGTGTGCATTTGGCTTCGGTGAGAAGACCAAGTTCGCAAACAGGAAGCGAGGAAGATCTGATGGTCGGCAAGGGCGGTGGTGACCGTAAAGGGTTGGGAAGCATGGGGAACGACGCAGATGGGTTGAGGGTGCAAAAAACGGTCGAGTATAGTATCAAGTATTCCAAGGAGAGGATGGTGTAGGGGGAGCGTGAGCTGGTTAGTGGGGATGTATGGATGGATCAAAATTTGTGAACCTGTCATGATACGGATTGTATGTAGATATGTATCGACTTTATCAGCTAGCGAGCGAGCGATTTACTAAACGGAATGTATATTATCTAGTCAAAAGGGGATCAAGGCGATCTGACAAGCGAAGGAGGAGCATTGCTTCCTCACATTCGCTTCCCCTACCAACCCTCTCCCCTTAATCTCCGCCAATGTGTTCTCACGCCCTAGTTACCTAACAGTCTTAGGTACCTAGTCATATTCCCTAGGACTCGTGTCGCTTCAATCAAGTGTGACGTCTATCATCTCCACCTCACCGTGTCCATTGCGTCCCATAGCTTCTGTCTATGGGCCAACGGGAGCTGTACTGAGCCGTATCTGCGAAGAAATCCTCAGTGCCACTGTCGAAATAACCTGCCTCCGCCATGTCGCTGTAAATCGAATCTGCTTTGGACGAATCTACTTGGTACGATTCAGCCGTCTTTGCTACCGGGTATGCAAATCTCCAGTCTGGTTGAGATGATGAAGGGCGGTTGATCAAAAGAGGCACCAGCTCCGGCTTGTCTTGGTTAATCGCAATCCCCCACAATATTGAGCCAAGCTGTCTCACCGGGGTCCCTGGCACCGGGTTGTTCAAGACAGCCTCCACGGTGTTGTGGAAGCCTAAGCTATCGGCCTTCTTCAAAATCTTAGCCCACTGTTGAGTCTCACTTTGTGAAAGGCCGCCAAAGCCCGTGCATCGTCCAGAATCATGGCTCGCTTAACGAGGCGGCCTTACGTAACCCGTATGATCTGACACCACATGCCCTGTCATTGAGCTGTTGTCCGGTGCCGGAACTCGCTTTCACAGTAGGGCATCACGCGTTCTCCACCTCCGCCTTCAATGGCGTCCTCGCCTGCTCAGCTGCGCGCCGCGTTCAACCCCTCCGTGTTTGCCGCCATTTGCAAGCTCTGGTTTGAACCACATTTGATGAGTCCCAGCTCATTCTGCCTCCCATGCAAGCGGCATATGATGGTTCTCTTCCGACGCTGCTTTTGACCAACTCTGCTCGCGGGCACTCTCCCTTCCCATGCCAATTCCGGATGGCGAATTCACGCGCCCCGGCGGCTTATCTACCTAGGTACTAATATGATGCAGCGACTCCCTTGGCGAACAGCTGAAACCCATTGATTGGGGACTGTCACGGCTGACGGTCTCTTAGCCGCGGTCTCACCCACGTCCCCGCTAGACTGGCTCGACCTGGTCCTGCTGCTCGACCAGGTGCCGCGAAACTGCTACCGCGGCCCGATGCCAAGACCGTCTTCACCGTCTTCGACCCCGTCGCGCTCGGCGTCGCACTCCGGGCCATCGAGACGGGCATCCCCGACTCGCCCGACATCCGCTACCACATGGCTTACCGCCCCTGGTCCTACTCCCGCCGCAGCAGTATTCTGAGAGCCCCGATATCCACGAGCTGTCAATGAGAGAGCACGTGCGCATCTTTACCGACATGGAAGCGCTCATGGAGACGTCTGAGGATGAGCTGGGAGGAGACGAGAGCCTCCGGAGCTGCTGCGGGCGAACCGGGATGCCCGTGGGCAAGGGGCAGGAGAACCTGGTGGGTTTCGCGACCAGGCACAAGGTTGTGATTGACCGGGTTGGCCTGCATCCCCATCGCAACAAAGGGCACTGGAAGGGAGTCCACCAAAGACGAGGTTAGAGCCTGGATGGTTAGGTGCTCACCTGTTTGGTATACATCCTCTCGAGTTAGCTAGAAAAATTGGAGTGATTAAAAACGCTGTATAATGAACTTTAGGAAGGATTACGCATTTATATGATTAATGCTAGATGGTAGCCCGAATCAGGAAAATATGCAAGTTAAGGACCAAATTTGGGATCGCGGTTGGAAACCGTCAAGACGGTGCCGAAATGGCCCGAATCCAGGACCAAGGTTCCCAAAGTTTGCCCAGAAATATACCAGTACATGTCGTGGGATGGTAGACAATACCCCAGTTCAGAATTTAGGATAGTACATGATATCCCAACGTGGAATTTGGGATGGGTACATGACATACCAGCACCGATGGGCGTGGTACATATTACCCCAGCTCGAAAATTTAGGACAGCACCGATGGGATGTCCCGCAGTATACCGGTACATGCCCTGGACAGTACGTAATATCGGGAAAAAGAGGGTATTCACACTTTCCCATCTCGGAAATAAGCGATCTGTATTTGTCCTATCCAACGTTATCAAACCTCTCGATAAGTCTGCATTTGCCCTATAGCTTGATGTGGTGTGACGACTTATGTGACCTGAGGCACTAGCAGACCTCCAAGTCCTCACACAAGTCCAACTTATCCACGGCGTCCACGTGAACAACGCAGATTCCCGCTCTCTCCAAGGGACTCCCACCTACCAGCAACAGAAACTCCAAGCCACCCGGTGCCAACTCGTCTTCAAAGTTCCGCGCCCCAGCAGAATTCTTCCACGAGAGCACCTCCCTCAAGCTTTCGCTAAACCCCGCCAGCCGCACACCCCGAAAACCAGCGATATTGTGCGTCTCCTCCCCGTCATCAAACCTCGCCCATCCGACCAATCTCCCCGTTGCCGCATCTTCCAAAACACAATCCCCATCCTCCCGGGTGCGCAAGCTAAACCCACCACACGACGACGACGACGACGACGACAACCCGACCATCTCCCCGCTCAGCGTCCAGCTTTCACCTGCACCACCCCCCTCGCACCCCCGCAGCCGCAAATCCCCCACCCACTCCGGCGACTCCTTGGTCTGGCAATGCGCGTAGCCTATCTCCCCATGGTACGCCATCCACGACCACGAGGGCACTTTGTCCGCTCTATCCGGCGGGTACGCAATGCGCCTTAGGCTCGTCCGCGGGGGTCGGTTCCAGAACAGGCTCCTGGCCAGAAAGGCGTGCACCACCCCAAAGGTGGAGCGTGTGTCATAGAAGCTCGCCAGGCGCTCCTCCAAACCGGCAACGGCATAAGGCCGGTCCGTCTCGCGCGTGATGGCCAGGCGGGTGAACTTGGCAAACACCTCCTCGAAGGCCGACTGCACGGTCCGCCGCGGGTAGCCCGCGTTGGGCTCCGGGAAGTTGCACCCCCCGATGAGGCGGAAGGGCTTGAACTCGTGCTGGAGTGTCTCGCTGACGATGCCGTAGCCGCATTCCATGTAGACCTGGTGGGGCGCGAAGTGGAGGATGCGTGAGGATAGGGCCCGTTCCTGGAGCACCCAGGCGCGCTGGTTGAGCGCGCTGGCTTCGACGTCCTTGTCGAAGGCTTGGGTCGCGGCTTGGCTGGCGTAGTAGACGACGGGGTTGGGCGTGTCGCTGTTGTCGTCGTTGTCCTGGTCGGGCTGGGGCCATGTGAATTTGAAGAACTCTTGGCCGGTGCGTGGGGCGAGGAACCCAGCGCTGCTGTCCGCGGCTGAGGTCGCCGCGATGGTGAGGTACGCATTGGCGTATACGGACCGCATCCGCTTGGCTTCTCTCTCCCAGTCGTCCATGTCGTCCTGGATTATGCAGAGCGAGTCGATCCAGAGATAGCGGATGCCGAGCCGGCGGGTCACGGTGACGGCGTCCAGAAACGTCTGCGGGAGCTGGGTTTCGTCGATGGACTGTGTCAGAGACTCGATGTTGCTTCGCAGGGCGCGGAACGGCTGGGAGGTGCCCCATTTGTGCGAGAGTGCAGCATATCTCCCGCGGGCCCCGTCGCCGCCGACCAGCACGCGAGCGCCGTCTTTACCGGAGGGGTCTTCACCCACGTCGATCACCCTGGTCGGTAGTTCGGTCTCCTCTGCCCCGCCGGAAGGGGAAGGGAAAGGGAAAGGGCAAGGGCCGTTGCAAAGGTGCTGCGTGTCGCAATAGTTCAGCCATTCGCGGATGATGCGCATCTGCGTTGGTCCTCCGGGTTCTGACAAAAGGGGAAGTTCCGCGTCCTTGTTGGAAACGTCCTCCTCGCCCGCAGCAGGCGACTTGGACTCGGCGCATGTAAACAGCCGGAGGTCGCACACGTACTTCTGTTTGCCCACGTGCAGGAAGAACGAGTCGTAGTCGACCGAAACCGTTATCTCGGTCATGTCGTCCATGTCGCTGAATTTGTCGAGCTCTTTGGCAAACGTTGCGCAGAGCGCACATGAAGAGGCGGAAAGCAACAACTCGGGCCGGTTCGCAGCGATGACGGCTCGATGGCGGCTGGACGCGATCAGCCGATCGAGGCGGATCGAGGCACAAGCCGAGCATGTCGGCTGTTCGCTCCCGGCGGACGCGTCCATGATACTCTTTAAAAGAGGCGCGGTGAAGAGAAACGGGCCGAATGGGTCATCAGACCGAACTTGGTACGTGTCGCTTTCGAAATCGGGCCCGAGGTTGCAGCCAAAGGTCATGCCGACTTCGCCCGCGGGAATATGGATCTGGCTTGGTAGGATATGGCCTGAATCCGGACCTAGCTTGAAGCTGGTAATGTTAACCGTTACATCGCCAGAAGAGCCGAGGATAGGTAGAGAAATTGTGTATATGATCGGCTTGGGCATGGCTTTGCGATATGTTTGTCAAACTGATGGGATCGCCGTGGTATTGGATTGTTGGTGCAGAAGTAGAATACTGAGATGATGATCAGGATTTGTTGCGAGAGAAAAAGGGTAATTACAGGTCTGGTGAGGGTTACATTGAGTACCTAGGTACATATATGAGGCAAGATCCTAGCGGCTGGGAGGCTGAACACCCCTCACAGCAAGTCCCCCTCATTTCATGGTTAACCTTCTTGCCTCCTTGACGTCCAATGTGGTTGGCTGAGTCGTCTACCTAGCTGGACCCCTCGGTCTATGAAATTATGAAATCACACGCGACTGCCGCGGCTTTGGGACGTAAATTCAGTAATTGGCGCTCGCTTGGCAACCTAGCTCCGACGCTGCGCAGCCAAAGTGCAGAAGACGGTGGGCAAAATACACAGATACGTAAAACGGGCACGGGGATGGTGGCTTCTCATTGGCAACTTGAACGCTCTCCATGTAACTAACTGCTGATTGGGCCACACAACCGAAGCCTGACCCCGCGGAAAAATCATTAAACAAATGGCGAGCGAACACACAAGATTCGCAAAAACGACTCACGGTGGCTTGTCATTGGTAGTGGTCCCTCCATGTAGCTCTAATGGTTACACAGCCTAAAAACCGTCATCTCCCAGAAAGAAAGAAAAAGAAAAAAAACGCCCTGGCAAGGGTGTCATGACACGTGTACGGGTGCAGGTCATTACGGGCTGAAGCAGAAGAATTATTGGCGAGAGGGGAGATCGACGAGAGATTTCAAGGTCGGCACGTATCGAAGAACATGGATCGGCAGCACTATGGCACTATCTACCTACGTACGGCAACCCACACACCACCTCAGCGTCAGACGGCCTTTAAGATATTAATGACTACCTGTCGTGGCATCCGGGTTGGACTTGTCGTGATATTCTAAGCCAATCTTGGTTGCCATCACGGCGTTTGCGGCCTCTGCCGAAAATTGTCAATGCTCATCAACTTGATTTCTTCTGGCCCCGTGGGAACTTTCCCTTTCTTTTGGCCTCAGCGACTTCCGAGACAATCCTGAGTATGATACATGCTACTTGCTAGCGCCGTGTGTACGTACAGGGATACAACGGGGAACTTTCGGTAACTCCCGTCACCCGGCACAGTTTGTGCTGCGGACTGGACGACTATTTTCCATTCCATTCCGTTCCTGTCCTGTCCACGTAGGACGCAGGGGGTCGTGGTGCACGGGGGGTTGCGCTGTCTCCATCAGTCGCACCTTATTATATGGCTCTGCGTCCAGTCCTTCCCATGGGCTTGTTCTTTCATGTTCTGTTTTCCTTTTCACCAACCCCCCCCCCCCCCCCCCCCGCCCGAACGAGCTGCTTAGCTGCCTTATTAGCTAGCTCATCCACATACTCTCCCTGCTTACGTCGAACGCAGAGCGCTGCAATCAGACAGCCAGCAGTTTGTTCTACTTTTTCACAAAACAGAGAGAATCCGAGATCTCCAAGGACACAATGAGGCTTAGTCGAATTCTCGTCGCTGCAGCCAGCCTGTCTATTGTTACCGCGGGGGCCACAAAGCATCAGCAGGACTTTAAGCGCAACTTTCTGTGGGAGGATATTTGGTGCGTTCTACTTTAAAGGGAAACGCTTCGCTATTAAGGTACCTATGCATTTCCCATTAATGTGTTCCTTATCGGGGCTCATCCAGAGACGGCGGACTTCTATTGAAAGCAGAGCAGAGCCGCTGATGCCGTGCCTAGATCAAAGGCTTTGCTTATGCGCACCCATACGCCGCTACTTCGGCCATGGTGCTCGGCGGTGTCGCTGTCGGAACGGGAGTTTACGACTGCTTGCCCAACCCAGCAATCGTCCCAACTGGTTTGCACCCGCGAAGGTCCGGAAGGTAATTCTCCCTTTGCCTCGCTGTCAACTCTTAGCAGCATCAAGTGCTCTTTCTTTTGCATCGGTAACAGGCTGATCTAAAATAGTCTCTGCTTCGTCTTCCTGCGTTGCGGCTACTACCATGAATCTTGTCGCGGGCGGTGTGATTGTGGGTCTTGCGCCTCAGTACTATCGTTGCTGCCAGTGCTGTCGGCGCCGTCGCCGGTGTCGGTGTTGCAGCTTACATGTATAATGACTCGGGTGATGTGGTGGAATGGGACTGGGTGACGGAGGGACTGATTACCACACTGGGAACCTGCGCAGCCGGGTTATGGTAACCCCTGAATTTATACTGAAAGAGGGAAAACAAACACAACCACACCCCTAGAAACAACACAACAAAGTGGTCCAGGGATGCGGCAACTGGACTCCCGGCCAGTTGCTGAGGGGGTGGGGAGTCGGATAAACTAATCATGGTACCTAAATATACAGTCGTATGTCTAATATACGGTATAAATCTCAAAGGAGGACTGTACTCTAATGACAATCAATAACTCAACTAAAAGATCGACTAATTTTCTCACTCTGATCACAAAGAGACTAAAGGTGGGTGGGCGCCAAAGGCGCCCTGAACTGCTAAATTGATGGGACGTATCTCGAAAAGAAAAAGAAAAAGGTGGTTTTTGGGCCGGGGACCTCTTCATAGGCAGGGGGTGACCACGTGCATATTTTCCCTGAGTCAATATTACGGTAGAATGGTGGTTATCGAAACCCCTGAAGTAGGTAACCAAAAAAAAAACTAAGCAAAACCACACCACCACAACTACCATAGCTATCTAGCCGAGCATGAGTGACAATATTGTACTAGTAAATCTCTAACTTCAATGCTGCAGGTATGGCTGGCTGAAAATATTCAGAAAATAAAAGGGGGGGGGGGGGGGGGACCCCTTTTTTATTTTTTTTTTTTTTATAAAATTTTTTTTTTAAACA